>Ga0247840_10005046_pt1 | contig 20208 bp, 17 predicted proteins | sample LaCruzMarch2015__FD_192404 | JGI IMG/M metagenome (GOLD analysis project Ga0247840, IMG submission 192404) | Freshwater microbial communities from meromictic Lake La Cruz, Castile-La Mancha, Spain - LaCruzMarch2015_17m | ecosystem: Environmental > Aquatic > Freshwater > Lake | place: Spain... | reverse complement strand
CCTTGAGGCGTATATGAACCGGCTCGATTACGGGAACCGCCGGATCGGTCCGGTCGCGGCGGCGTTCGCGTATTTTGGAAAACCGCCCGCCGACCTCACTTTTGCCGAGGCGGTCTATCTCGCAGGCATCCCGCAATCCCCTTCGCGGCTCAGCCCCTGGAAAAATCCGGCGCAAACGCTCGCCCGCTACACACGGAACATTCAAAGGCTCCGCGATGGCAGGCTCCTGCCGGCAGGACTCGATGCGGATGCCCTCCTTTCTTCACCCCCCGTGCCGGGCCGCCACGACCCTGTCACTGCCGCGCCCCACTTCACCCGCGAGGCGCTGTCGCGTTTGCGTCCGGCTGATTCCAGCCGGCGAACGACGCTGGATCTGGATTTGCAGGCGGTGGTCGAGAGGATTGTGAAATCCTCCCAAAAACCTCTCGAGGAGGTCGGAGCAAGCGGATGCGCGGTTGTCATCATTGACAACGCAACCGGCGGCGTCAGGGCCATGGTTTCATCTGCCCCTCCCCGGCACAGGGATATCAACCTCGCCACAACCCCACGCAGCGCCGGATCCACGCTCAAACCGTTCCTATATCTGGAAGCGATCGACAAGCACGTGGCAACTGCGGCCTCGCTTCTACCGGACACCGAGGAGGCGGTCCGCGCGGCTTATCCCGACTACGACCCGAGAAATTACAACGAGCGGTTTCTCGGTCCAGTCCGCCTGCGCGAGGCTCTCGGGAATTCCTTGAACGTTCCCGCCGTGGTCACGCTAGCGAAAACCGGCGCCCGCGAAACCTTCGGAAAACTGGAATCCTGGGGGCTGGATTTCCGCGGGGGATTCGATGCCTGCGGCGCGGGCTTCATATTGGGCAACGCGGAGGTTTCCCTGCTCGACCTGGCCGGCGCATATGCCTCGCTGGCACGGGCCGGAATTTCCTGGAAACCCACCCTGCTTTCAGGCGAACCAGTCGAGCCCCGGTCATGCGGATCGGCAGCGGCCTGCGCCATCATCACCGATATCCTCTGCGACAATGAGGCTCGCCGGATCTCGTTCGGAAATGCCTCGCCGCTGAATGTCCCGCAAAGAGTTGCTGTCAAAACAGGAACCAGTTCGGGCTTCCGTGACGGATGGTGTGTCGGATTCACAAAAGACCACACCGTCGCTGTCTGGACCGGAAACCCCGATGGCTCTCCGATGAACTCCACGCTCGCCGTGAGATCCGCCGCCCCGGTCTGGAATGCCATCGTCTGTTTTTTGCTGGCTGCCGGCGACTCCGCCGTGCCGGAACTCCGCGAGGATGCGGAGTTGGAATCCGCCTTCATCGCCCGGGAAACCGGCCTTCTTCCCCGGCCGGGCGAACCCGTCCAGCGTGAATGGTTCCTGCGCGGCACCTCACCTGTGGAATCCTCTGCCAGCATGTATCGTCATACTGACGGCAAAGAAACCCTCGTCCTTCCAACATCCTATGCCGCTTGGTGTGCCGGGCCGCAGAACCGCATCGGCGCAGTCGCGGACACCACTGGATTTGAAATCCTCTTCCCGAAAGACGGGGCTGTCTTCAGCCTCAATCCGGCCCTCCCAAAGAGCCAGCAGGAGATCATCCCTCAAAGCACCGATCCCGCATGCGAATGGTTCGCGAACGGGAAAAAACTCAGCCCGGCCAAACTCCTCCTCGAACCCGGCGAGTTCACGCTGTCCGCCAGATCCGGCGGACAGGAACGGACTGCATCGTTCCGGGTGGAATAACCGCTACTCCTTCCACTTCTGCTTCGTGGCCACTGAAGCGGGATTCATATATTCCCCGATCAGTTTCCCATCGGCGTCAAACGCCTTGAACCACAGCCCGACGACCTTGTCTTTCGCCACCGAGGATCCACCGTTGGAAAAATACCATCCGCCATCGAGAGCCGCCTGGTTGAGCTGGATCGCCGTCGTGTCGAACTCCACCGGCTTGTTTGTGATCAACGATTCGAGAGAATGCGATCCGGATGCTGATTTCACCTCCGGCTTCGCCGTGCTGCCGAGCTGGCATGCTTCGTAAAAGATGTTGTATTTGATGGTAACGTTGTTCAGTTCCTTGAACGAACGGCTGTTCACCTTCACCGAGTAGATGATCTGCTTGGATTTGACGGATGTGTGGTCGCTGCTCCGCGCTGCATCCTCGTCGAGCTTCTTTCGCGTCGGCAGCATCTGGACATCATCGATAGCCGAGGAAACGGCCAGGGTGGAAAAAACCGCGGCCAGTGCGAGGAAAATGATCTTTTTCATCGCGGGCGATGCTACCCGCTCCCCCCCGGTTTGTCGAGCGGGCTGGATTGTGTTTGATCGGGAACCGACAAAAGCCTTGAATTTGGCCTGCCATGATCATCGTCCTCCGTCCGCACACCCCGAAAGCATCGATTGACGAAGTCATCGCCGAAGTCACAAAGCTCGGCTATGAACCGGCTCCGATTTTCGGCGTCACCCAGACGGTCATCGCCGCGATCGGCGACGAGCGCACCCACCAGAACCTCGAATCGCTCACAGCCCTTCCGCAGGTGGAAAGCGTTCTTCGCGTCCAGAAGCGCTACAAGCTGGCAAGCAGGGAGTCCCACCCGGAGGACACGGTTGTGGATGTGGACGGAGTAAAAATCGGCGGGGGGCATTTTGCTCTGATGGCGGGCCCATGTTCGGTCGAGAGTGAGGAGCAGCTCCTTTCCACTGCGAGATCCGTGAAGGCTGCCGGGGCAACGATCCTGCGCGGGGGTGCCTACAAACCCCGCACCTCGCCCTATGAATTCCAGGGGCTCGGAAAGGAAGGCCTCCGCCTTCTCGAACTCGCCCGCAAGGAAACTGGCTTGAAAATCATCACGGAAGTCCTCAGCGAGCGCGACGTCGAGCATGTCGCTGCCTCGGCGGACATCCTTCAGATCGGCGCCCGCAACGCGCAGAATTTCCAGCTCCTCATCGAGTGCGCCAGATCCGGAAAGGCCGTCCTCCTCAAGCGGGGCATGAGCGAAAAAATCGAGGAATGGCTCCTGGCCGCAGAATACATCCTTGCGCATGGCAACCCGAACGTCCTCCTATGCGAGCGAGGCATCCGAACGTTTGAAACATATACCCGCAACACGCTCGACCTTGCCGCAGTCGCGGTCGCAAAGAAAGAATCCCACCTGCCAGTGATCGTGGATCCGAGCCAGGGATGCGGGCGCGCGGATCTCGTCCTCGCGCTCTGCTGCGGCGCTGTCGCCCTGAAAGCCGACGGTCTCCTCGTGGAGGTGCACCCGAATCCCGCCGAGGCCATGAGCGATGGACAGCAACAGGTCGACTTCGCCGCGTTCAAGGAACTCTCGAAAATGATCCAGCCGTTCCTCACGGCAACCGGCCGCGCAGGGTGACCCCTCCTGCAATTCCTTTTGACCCTTCATGCCCGATGCCTTAAATCGGCGGGCAACATCATGTCCAAGCTTCCAACCATCATCTATACCAAGACCGACGAGGCACCGGCTTTGGCCACATACTCCCTGCTGCCGATCATTCAGGCATTCACGAAGCACGCGGGCGTTTCGGTGGAAACCCGCGATATTTCCCTTGCGGGCCGGATCCTCGCCAATTTCCCGGAATCGCTGACCGATGAGCAGAAAACCGGCGACGCCCTCGCCGAACTCGGCGCCCTGACGCTCCAGCCCGAGGCAAACATCATCAAGTTGCCGAACATCAGCGCATCCGTCCCGCAGCTCAAGGCCGCCATCGCAGAGCTTCAGAAAAAGGGCTGCAAACTTCCCGATTTCCCCGAAGCCCCGAAGAATGAGGAGGAAAAAGCCATCAAAGCCCGCTACGGAAAAGTCATGGGCAGCGCGGTGAACCCCGTCCTGCGCGAGGGCAATTCCGACCGGCGCGCACCGAAGGCAGTGAAGGAATATGCCCGCAAGCATCCGCATTCGATGGGCGCATGGTCCCCCGATTCCAAAACCAGCGTCGCCACGATGGGCCATGACGACTTTTTCTCGAATGAGAAATCCGTGACCGTGCCGGAAGCGACGGATGTTCGGATTGAATTCGTGGCAGCCGACGGAAGCGTCACCGTGCTCAAGGAAAAGACCCCGCTCAAGGCCGGTGAGATTTTCGACGGGACGTTCCTGAGCAAAAAGGCGCTGGTCGCGTTCCTTGAAAAAGAAATCGCCCGGGCAAAGTCCGATGGGGTGCTTTTCTCGCTCCACATGAAGGCGACAATGATGAAGGTCTCGGACCCGGTCATCTTCGGCCATGCAGTGAAGGTCTTCTTCAAGGAGCTGATCGCCAAACATGCCGGCGTGATCAAGGAACTCGGCGTCGACTTCAACAACGGCTTCGGGGATTTCGTCGCAAAAATCCAGAGCCTTCCCGCCGAAAAAAAGGCGGGAATCGAGGCGGATATCCAGGCCGTCTATAACGCCCGCCCTTCCCTCGCCATGGTGAACTCCGACAAGGGGATCACCAACCTGCACGTTCCGAGCGACATCATCGTTGACGCCTCCATGCCCGCCATGATCCGCACCTCGGGACAGATGTGGAACGCCGGGGGCAAACAACAGGACACGCTCGCCGTCATCCCCGACAGTTCCTACGCAGGCGTTTACCAGACCACGATCGATTTTTGCAAAAAGAACGGCGCCCTCGACCCGCGCACGATGGGCAGCGTGCCGAATGTCGGGCTCATGGCCCAGGCGGCCGAGGAATACGGATCGCATAACAAAACCTTCGAAATTCCCGCCGACGGAACCGTGCGCGTGGTGGACGGTTCCGGCAAGGTGCTGATGGAACACCAAGTCGAGGCAGGCGACATCTGGCGGGCTTGCCAGGCCAAGGACGCGGCCATCCGTGACTGGGTGAAACTTGCCGTCAACCGCGCCCGCGCCACGAACACCCCGGCCGTTTTCTGGCTCGACGAAAAGCGCGCGCACGACGCACAGATCATCGCCAAGCTGAAAACGTATCTGGCCGATCACGACACATCCGGCCTCGACATCCGGATCCTCCCTCCTGCGGAGGCCTGCCGGTTCAGCCTGGAGCGGATCAAGGACGGCAAGGACACGATCTCGGTCACCGGCAACGTCCTCCGCGACTACCTCACCGACCTCTTCCCGATCCTCGAGCTCGGCACGAGCGCCAAGATGCTTTCCGTAGTCCCGCTCATGAATGGTGGCGGCATGTTCGAGACAGGTGCAGGCGGTTCCGCCCCTAAGCACGTCCAGCAATTTGTCGCCGAGAACTACCTGCGCTGGGACTCGCTCGGCGAATTCCTCGCCCTTGCGGTCTCGCTCGAACATCTGGGCGAGACATTCAAGAACCCGAAGGCCAGGGTCCTCGCAGAGACGCTCGACGAGGCGACCGGAAAATTCCTCGACACGAACAAGTCGCCCGCGCGCAAGGTCGGCGGCATCGACAACCGGGGAAGCCATTTCTATCTCGCCATGTATTGGGCTCAGGCGCTCGCGCATCAGGAGAAGGACGCCGAATTGAAAGGGATCTTCGCGCCGATCGCGGAAAAACTCACTGCAAACGAGCAGAAGATCTCAGACGAACTCCTCGCAGTCCAAGGGAGTCCGGTGGACATCGGCGGCTACTACCAGCCCGACGACAATCTCGCTGGCGCGGCCATGCGCCCGAGCGCAACATTCAACGCGATCCTCTCCGGCCTGTAACACCGCTGCGAACCGATGCCCGGGGGAGGCAACTTAACTTGCCCTGCCATCGAGCATGACAACCCGTGCGGAGTGGACGGATGTTTCCTCCGCCTCGCAGATCTCCAGCGCGGTCACGCCGTCCTGCGCGGTGACGATCTGCGGCCGGCGGCCTTTTGCCACGCAATCCACGAAGTAGCGCGTTTCTGCTCCGTAGCCATCCGGTCCATCCGGCTTCACGGTGCGGGGCTCGCGTCCTGCTTCGATGACATGCAGCGCATCGGCTCCGCGGGAGAGGTCGAAATCCAGAGTGGCCCGCTCGCAGTGGAGCGAGTAGGCCATGTTAAAACCTTTCGTGAGAAGCCAGCTTCCCTCGGCATGGACAACCGGGCCGCCGGGAAAATGGTATTGGGTCACGACATGGTTGATATCTCCCGTCGGGCCGGTGACGCCGCTTGAAAAGACACTCTCGGGCCGACCAAAGAGAAAGTTAACAAAGTCGCTGTCGTGGATGTGCAGGTCGAACAGCGCGCCGCCGGAATACGATCCCTGGCGGGCAGCCGGAGCCATCTCTGAGACGCGGCGGAAGTTGGCAGCCAGGACCCGGCCGAAGGCTTGCTCCTCAATGGCCTGCCTGAGCCAAGCCCATCCGGGCCAGAACCGCATGCACATCGCGGGCATCAACATTCCCGGGGATCCCGCCGCAACCTTAAGAATTTCCATCGCCTCCACGGAAGTGCGGGCAAGCGGCTTTTCACAGAGGACATGTTTGCCCGCGCGCAATGCGGCGATGGCCTGCTCAGGGTGCAATACGGTCGGTGTGCAAATGTCCACAATCTCCACCTCCGGATCCGCAAGCAACCCTGCGGGATCTCGAAAAACTTTCACCTCCGGACCCAGCCGGATGTCGTCGGACTTCTTGATATTGCCCGCGACGCCGGGAAGCACGCCATCGACCGGAATGCGGGTGGCATCGCAGACGGCGACAACCCGGACCGCCGGGTTGTCGAGGTGCGCACGGAGATGGGTCACACCCATGAATCCCAAGCCGACCACAGCCACGTTGACCTTTTTGTTGGAATGAGTGGTCATCAGTGGTTCAAAACAAGTTCGCGTGCGGTGCGGATGTCGGCGATCCGCTGCGTCCCGGCCTCGCGCTCGATTACATAATTTCCGGCAAAGTTCAATTCTTCCAGCGCGCGAAAAAACCCCGGCCAGTCCACTTCGCCGGTTCCGACCGCAACCTCCTCGCCCCACGTGCCGGCCACTTTCGTCCGGATGGCATCCTTGATATGGACCTGGCGGATCCAAGGCCCGAGTGTGTGGATGGCAGCAATCGGATCCCCTTTGCCGTAAAGAATCATATTCGCGGGATCAAAATTCACCCTGACCCCGGGCAGGCTTTGAAGCAGCAGCGAGAGCTCATCCGCGGTCTCCTGGCCGGTTTCCATGGCGAGGAGGATTCCCGCATCGGAAAAAATCTCCGCCACCTTCTTCAGGCGTCCGAGCATTTTCTCGAAAACGGGATCCGATTCGTCATGGGGAAGAAACCCCGCGTGGAACGTCACGAGTTCCAGTCCCAGATCCGCGGCAAGTTCCGAGGCGGCGCGGATGTGAGCGAGGTTTGGCTCCCAGGTTGCATCGGGCGCAACCCCGCCTGTGAGCCGGATCGATTCCAGCGTCGAGTAATCCTCGCCCGCACAACCGAACATCCCGGAGATGATCTCCACGCCATCCGCGCGAAGCAACTCCTTCTCCCAAATCCCGGGCGCTTCAAGCAGTGGATCAAGTGCAAGTTGGATGCGCGGGATGCCGGTCGCGTCCAATTTGGCGAACAAATCCTGCGGGCTGGACGGCTGGAGCGACCAACTGCACACGGCGAGGCGGGTTGTTGGGGTGCACATGCGAACCTGATCATGCAGATTTTTAGAAGGCTGTCAGGTTCGAATGCAGGGCGTAGTCGCACAGCGCGCGCAAGTTCGCAACCGGGGTGTCGCGGGGGACTTCGCAGCCGGCTCCGACAATGAACCGGCTGCCGGCATCGCGATGGCACTGTGCTGCGGCTTCAGTAACGATCTCCGGAGTGCCATTGCGCAGGATGGTCACGGGATTGAGGTTGCCCAAGATGATCTGCGAGGGCATTTCCGCACGGGCGAGATCCAACGGGGTGAGAGAGTCCACCTCCACGATGGAGCAGCCGAGCCGGCCCATGCCGCCGATGATGCGGCGCGTGTTCCCGCAGATGTGCAGGCGGGTCGGCACGCCGAGCGCGTGAATGCCATCGACAAGCTGCTTTTCATACGGCCAGACAAATTCCTCATAGATATCCGGCCCGATCAGCGAGGCGGCCGCGTCGCCGATTCCAATCATGTCCGCCCCAGCCTTCACCTGCTCCTTCGCAAACCGCAGTTCCATCTCCACGACAAACGAAAACAGATCGCGCACGAATTCCGGGTCGTCGTAAAAATCCAGCATGAGCGTGTTGATCCCGCGCAGGTCGGCCGCCTCGGCGATCGGTCCCTCGACCCAACCCTCGATGATTTTTTCTCCGCCGACCTGCTCCTTGAAGAGCTCAAGCGCCTTGATGCCGTTGTGCATGCGGCCGCCACCCAACGGGTCGGGGATTTTCAATCCGGCAAGAGAAGCCTTGTCCGCCAGCAGCGCGCGGTCCTCGACGAGCGCCACCGGCTGCTCGTCAAAATATTCGACGTCCGCGCCGCAATCCGCCGCCTCGCGCGCCGGGTCGGACATCGTGTTCACATAATCGAGCCCAAATTCCCGCGCGACATGGATCTGACCTTTTACCAGAACCCGGTGATCGGTGCAGTAGTCCCGGTATTTCGCGCCGATTTGCTCGCAGGCGAATTGCATGGTGATGGGCAGCAGCGGCAGATGATCCACCGGCTCCCCCTTCAGGTGCGCAAAGACACGTTCTCTGGAGTTCATTTTTTGTTGTGGTTTGTCAAAGCGGCGTCAGACGGACGGTCAGCGACTCGTAGCCCAGCGTGCGCGTGTAACTGGCCTCGCTTTCCACCCGCTCCTTTGATTCGAGCACGGTGATGAGGGCGATGCGTTCGGCGCATTTCTGGAGAAGCGTCCGGAGGATCAGTCTCGCATGGGGCGCGCCCATGCAAAGGTGCGTGCCGAATCCGAATGCCAGATGGGGGTTGGGCTTGCGGTCGAGCCTCACCTCCTCCGGAGCGTCGAAGGCCCGCTCGTCCATGTTGGCGGAAGCCCAGCAGAGCGACACGCGCTCGCCGGGTCCGACCGTGACGCCGTTCACCTCGGTCTCCTCCGGGCACACGCGGCCGATGTGGGTGAGCGGCATGAAGACGCGGAAAAATTCCTCGCTGGCGTGGGTGACCCGCTTCGGATCCCCGCGCAGGAACTCCAGTGCCTCGGGATGCTCCGCCAGATATCCGAGCGCGCAGGAAATCGTGTGGATGATCGTGTCGCGCCCGCCCGCGAAGGCGAGATTGGCAAAACCCATCATCTCCTCGCGGGTAAGCGGTCGGCCGCGGAAGGTCGCCCGAGTGAGGGCACTGAAAAAATCCTCCCCGGGATCGGCCTCCGCGCGATCAAATTGCGCGCGCAGGTAATCCTCAAGTAAGTTGCCTTTTTTGAATTCGCCTCCGGCGACCTTGAATACATGGATCCCCCAGCCGATCCAAGTCTGCGCTTCGGATTCCGGCACGTTGAGAAGGTGGGTGAGCGCGAGGGATTGCAGCGGCAGTGCGAACCCGTTCACGATCTCGACCGAATCCCGGCCCATCGCATCCGCGAGCATCCCGTCAACCAGGTCTTCAATCTTCGCGATGAACGCGGGGTCCTTCGGACGCTGGAAAAATGGATCGGTGATCTTCCGGTAGTCGGTGTGCTCGGGCGGATCGGTCTCGATCGGAAGCTGACGCATCGTGCGAACAGCCTCCTCGGAGGGAATCGGCACGCGAAAAGGAGCATCTGAGCTGAATGTCTTCCAATCCTTTGCCGCACGGCGCACATCCTCATGTCGCAGCAGCATGGGGATTTCCTCACCGTGGAACGGGCACTTCAGGACACCGGAGTCATTCCGCGCTTCGCGGAAGGGATCGGAACTCATTGCTCTACTTGATGGAAGCGAAGCGACCGGCCTGCCGGCGCGCCATCCAGTTGCAGACTGTTGCCAGATCCGCCACCGGGACATTTGTGTGTGGCAGCGTGTGCATGTACGGCGGCGGACCGAACTCCGGCGTGAGGAACGACTCCGCAACCCCTCTCTCCCGCTGTGACCGCCAAATGACATCCCACCAGCGTTCGTGGGCTGCGAGGTGAACGGCATATTCGGGGGCGGAGGGATCCGGAACCTGCGGTCCTTCCTCAAAACCGACGCGGGCGTGGAGGTGAAGGCACTGCCGTGCCGCCATCGCGATCGTCTCATCGAGATCGGGCAGCAGCCTCTCGCAAACACAGACCCAGTGGCTGAAATCGCAGGTCAGACGCAGGTCGGGAAAAAGCTCCAGGATGTGCCGCGTCTGCCATGGGGTTCCGAACCAGCGCAACCGGTGCGTCTCGTGTGCCACCGGCACACCAAGTTTCTTTTCCATGTCGAGCATCCGGCCATAAAATTCCTCCGCCTCGGCGGGACTCCAGTTGTCGTAGCCGGAGTGCGCGTTGAAGAAAATCGGCCCGTGATCAAGGCACTCCTCGATCTGGATCCGGAGCGAGTCCAGATGCTCGTCCACCGAGCCGCCCGCCACAAAGTCGCGGCTGAATATCTGCGGCACCCACTGGAAACCGCTTTCCTTGAGGAAGCGCAGGAACCCGGCCCGATCGGGCACGGTGCGGATCGATGACTCGATCACCTCATAGCCGGCTTCGCGCCAGCGCGGCAGATACTGTTGAAGACCGTGTGTCAGGTCCACTCCCCAAAGATGACGGATGAGTTTTAGTTTCATTTTGATTTTTTTGTTTGGATTATTTGCTCAGATTCCGTCCCCCCTTGCAGACAGAGATGCTGGCGCAATTGTGGTTTCGTAGTGAATCATTGATCAAGCGCCCGCCTGGAGCGTCCAGCCTTTTCGGTATTCGGCACGGACGTATTTGTTGGCATCGGGCAGGTTGGTGACGGTCATGTTGGGAGCATCCCAATCGATGCGGGAATCCACGCGCGTCGCGATATTGCCGAGCAGGCAGATCTCCGTGAGCGGAGCGGAATACCCGAAGTGCGCGCCGGGCTGCGTGCCGCTCTTGCATGCGCTGACCCAATCCATCTCGTGCGAGCCCTTGATGCGCGGCAGCGTCTTCGCATGGCGCTTGAATTCCTCCATGATGCTTTCGGGAAAAAGCCGGGGGCTGTTGCCGTAGACCCCGCAGACAAGGATGCCCTTGTCCCCCTTGAAAATCACCCCGCCCCCGTCGTCACCCAGCTTCACCCCCTCCCCGGCTTCCGGCGGGCGGGGCGGACGCGTTCCTTCATACCAGGTTAACTTCACCGGCGGAAGATTCCCGCGCGCGGGAAACCGGAAGGTGACAATGGCGGATAGCGGGTGGACTTCATCCGTCATCCCGCACGACGTGGCCTCGACGCTCCCGGGAGCACCGAGCTTGAGAGCGGTCACCACGGGATCAAACGAATGCGTGCCCCGGTCGCCCATCATCCCGTTGCCGAAGTCCCACCAGCAGCGCCACACGCCGGGATGATAGGCCGGATGGTAGGGGCGCTCCGGAGCGGGTCCGATCCATGCGTCCCAGTTCAGCTTGTCTGGCAGCGGAGGAGTGTCCTGCGGGCGACCGCCGCCGCCCCATTTGGAACTCCACCAGGCGTGCCCCCACGGGTAATAGGAAAGACTGCACCAGGCATCCACCTCGCGCACTTCGCCGATCGCACCGCCCCATATCCACTCGCAAATCAGCCGCAACCCATCGCCGCTGTGACCCTGGATTCCCATCTGCGTCGAAACCTTCGACTCGCTCGCGGCTTCCGCCAGCACCCTGGCCTCATAAACATCGTGGCAGAGCGGCTTCTGGCAGAAGACATGCTTGCCGGACTGGATCGCCGCCATGGAAATGACCGCGTGCGTGTGGTCCGGGGTGGCGATCATCACGGCATCAATATCCTTTTGCTTTTCCAGCATCTCCCGGTAGTCGGTGTAGAATTTCGCATTCGGATACCGCGCTATGACCGGACCGGCATACGAGGGATCCACATCGCACAGGGCCACGATGTTCTCGCTCTCAAGATTTTTCAGGTTGCCCTTGCCCATCCCGCCGATGCCGATGCCGGCGATGTTCAACTTCCCGCTCGGCGGCGTCTCTCCCGAACCGGCCACAAGATGGCGAGGCACAAAGAGGAATGAGGAAGCCGCCGCTGCGGTGGTTATAAACCGGCGGCGGCCGATCATTTTCTGGGGAGGATCATTTGCCATCACAGGAAAAATTGGCCGTGATTGTTTAACACACCCCGAAAGCGCTGTCTTCTCCTGCTTGGCTAAAGACTTCCGCTGTATTGACGGAACCGGACTTGCCCGGGCCGGCGGGTGCCATTAGCCTGCTGCGGTCGTGCAACTCCCCAGCAAAGCCGAATTCGAACTGATCCCAAGGAGCGATCTGCATTCATTCGCGGTGAAGGAATTCACGCTGCCCCGCTTCAATGTCCCCTGGCATTTCCATCCCGAATGCGAGCTCACCCTCATCGTGCGGAGCAGCGGGAGGAGGTTCGTGGGCGACAGCATCGAACCATTCGCCCCGAACGATCTCGTTCTCATCGGCTCAAACCTGCCTCACTTTTGGAGGAACAGCGAGCAGGGGAAAAAATCGCCATCGCAGGCCGTGGTCGTGCATTTCCGCGAGGAATGCTTCGGAGCAGACTTCCTCGGACTGCCCGAGCTGACCGGTGTCCGCAACCTCCTCCTCCGCGCGAGGCGGGGACTCCAGTTCACCGGAAAAACACGCAACGCCGTGGCGGAACTCATGACAGGCATGTCGTCCGGCAAGGGCTTCGACCGGGTCCTCTCCCTGCTCCACATCTTCAAGTTGCTCATGGAATCGGACGAGGCCCGCATCCTGTCGAGTCCGGGTTTCCTGCCGGTGCTCGACGCATTCGCCAGCGAACGCATCAACCGCGCCTACCGGTTCATCTTCGAAAATTTCGCGACCCCCATCCGGCACGGGGATATTGCGCGCGAGGCGGCGATGAGCCTCTCGGCGTTCTGCCACTATTTCAAGCGGGTCACCGGCCGCACGCTCACCGACTTCATCAACGAGGTCCGCATCGGCCACGCATCCAGGCTCCTCATTGAGACGGATCAGCCGGTTTCAAAAATCGCCTACGCAAGCGGATTCGAGAGCCTCTCCAACTTCAACCTCCGCTTCCGGAAACTCACCGGAGCCAGCCCGAAGGAATACCGGCGCGAACATCACACGGGCTGAATATTTTTTGACGGCATTCGCCAAAATTTTCATGAAAATCATCCAGCCATGACAAACCGTAAATATTTTCATGAAATTTTATTATTCATTCATATCAAGTCGATTAAATATGATTTTTTGCGTCATTTTTCCACTTGTCAGCCCGGAAATTCAATTGATTGAAAAAAAACAACTGTTGCCATCGTGACAGCATTTGTATAAAATTTTCGCACCGAATCCGATTCTCATCATGAACTCAGACGACCCCCATCCCTCCTCAAAAGCGTGCTGTTCCTCAGCACTCGGCCCGGCCCTCGGGCTTCTGACCATCCGCATCTGGCTCGGGTTGCGCGCCCTCGCGACCGGGATTGAAAAATTTGCGGGAAGCAAGGCCTCCGAAGCGGCAGTCCTGATCGATGGAAAGCCGAACGGCTATGGCCTCACGGAATCCGCATCGGAGAAAGTTTACGGGCTCTCGCATTACCACGGGATCCCCGAGGCGCTGCGCTCCGCGTTCAAGTCGGAGCCGCTTCTTCCAGGCTTCTCGCTGGAAATTTACGACAAGGTCCTCGGCCCTGCGCTGATCATCCTCGGCATCACGGTCCTTCTCGGGATCCTTCCCCGGCTCTCCCTGTTTGCCATGGGGCTGCTCTACACGAGCCTCACCTTCGGCCTGATTCTGCTCAAGCAGGATGCCGGGGTTGCGTGGCTCGCAATTCATATTATCTTGATCGCCATGGCCCTGATTTACTCCGACCGCGACAAGTGCGTGCTCCTCGGGCGCAAGTGGTAACTCCTCCGATGAAACCCAGCTTGGCTCAAACCGGCTCCCGCCGGGATTTTTTGAAGATGGGCGGCCTTGTCGGCGCGGGCCTCGTGCTCGGCGCGCCATCCATCCTCCGTGCGGCAACCGGCCAGTCCGGCCCGGATGCAATTAACGTCGGATTCATCGGCCTGGGCAAGCAGCACGAGGTTCTCTTCAACGCGATGAAGAACATTCCCGGACTGCATTTCGGCGCGGTCTGCGACATCATGAAGAACCGCGTGGGCAGCGCGTTTTCCCGGATCAAGAACTCCTTCGGCAACCAGCCGGCCCGCTACACCGACGCCGAGGAGATGCTGGCCAAGGAGAAGGACCTGGACGCCGTCATCGTGGCGACCCCGGATTTCTGGCATTCCCGCCACACCGTCTGGGCGCTGGAATCCGGAAAGAACGTCTACTGCGAGAAGATGATGTCGAACACGCTGGACGATGCCCGTGCGATGGTCGCCGCCATGGAGCGCACCGGCAAACTCTGCCAGATCGGACACCAGCGCCGCAGCAATCCCCGCTATCTCTTCACGCTGAACGAGCTTCTGCGCCGGCATAGAATCTGCGGTCAGATCGTTAACGCAAACGGCCAGTGGAACCGCGCGGTTGGGTCCTCGGGAGACATCCAGGTGAAAGCCTCGATTCTCCCGGACAAGGAGACGCTCCTCAAATACGGCTTCGGCCGGCCGGACCAGGATCTCTCCCTCGAGGAACTCCAGCGCCGGTTTTTGAACTGGAGGTTTTACAAGGATCTCTCCGGAGGGCCGATCTCCGACCTTGGTGCCCACCAGATCGACGTCTTTAACTGGTTCTTCGGCATGCAGCCGTGGCGGGTCATGGCGTCCGGCGGACGGAACTATTTCAAGGACCGCGAGCACTTCGACAACGTCATGTGCATCTTCGATTACGCCACCCCGGATGGCGGTGCGCGGGCGTTCTACCAGGTGCTAACGACCACCAGCGCAGGCGGCGGATATTTCGAATCCTTCATGGGCATCGACGGCACGATCAACATCTCCGAACGGGCCGCCTACACGCAGATCTTCCGCGAAGCCGGCACCGCACCGAGCTGGGACCATCTCGTCGCCCAAGGCTACCTGAAACGAAGCGCCGCCCCGAAGGCTGCAGCCGATTCTTCGGACGCCATTGCCTCCTACGAATCTGCCGCGCCTGAAACCTACGAGCTCCCCGGCGGGCTTAGCAAGCCGCCCCACCAGCCGCACCTCGAAAACTTCTTCGCGGCGATCCGCGGAAAGGAAAAGCTGAATTGCGACGCCCGGCACGCACTCGAATCGGAAGCCCCGATCTACTGGGTCAACCCGGCCGCCGAAAGCGGACAGACCATCATTTTCGACACCGAACACCTCCGCGTATAAACCACCCATGAAAATCCTATCCACCGTCCTCCTCGCCTTCATCGGCGTCACCCAAGCCGCAGACACCGTTCCGCTCACCACGGCCATCCCGCCGGAAGTCATCGAGGGCACGCCGATGCCGATCAACGTCCCGGACCTCGTCCCCGCCCCCAAAGCGGCCCCGATGCTCAACGTCCCCGCAGGCACCGCGCTCCTCTCGAAGGGTAAGAAGGTCACGAGCAGCGACGACTTCCCGGTGGTCGGCGAACTCACACTCATCACCGACGGAGAGAAGGAAGGTGGCGAGGGATATTACGTCGAGCTGATGGACGGCCCGCAGTGGATCCAGATCGATCTCGAGCAGACGGATTCCATCGCGGCCGTCTGGGTCTGGCACTTCCACAGCCAGCTCCGCGCCTACCACGATGTCGTCATCCAGATCTCCGACGATCCGGAATTCAAAACCGGCGTCACCACTATATACAACAACGACTTCGACGATTCCTCCAAGCTCGGCAAGGGCTCAGAAAAGCCGTATGTGGACTCGCGCTACGGCCTGCTCGTGGACGCGAAGGGCGCCAAGGGCCGCTACGTCCGCCTCTACTCCAAAGGCAACACCTCAAACGACTCGAACCACTACATCGAAGTCGAGGTCTTCGGCTCTCCGGCTTCCTGAGCCGTAGGCCGGGAAGAGAGCCGTTTTTCTCTCGCAACGATGCTGGTTGCATGCCACCTTTGAACCGAGGTGAAGGGTATCGTTTTCACAAAATTTGTTGAGATGGTCGAGGAGCAGTTCTCGGTCGAAGCGGCGGAGGACATGATCTCGGCATGCGATCTGCCCTCTGGAGGGGCTTATACTTCTGTCGGAACCTATGACCACCGGGAGATGGTGGCCCTGCTCCAGCAACTCTCCGCGATGAGCGGACGGTCCATTCCTGATCTACTGCGCGCCTACGGCACCTACCTGTTCAGCCAGTTGGCCATCCTTTATCCGGTCTTTTTCGAGGGGGTCACATCCTCAGTGGAATTTGCCGGGAGGATCGAAGCCGTCATCCATGTGGAGGTTCTGAAACTCTACCCCGACGCGGAGCTTCCGACTTTCGAGGTGAAAACCCACACACCAGACGAACTGAAGATGATCTACCGATCCGACAGGCATATGGGGGATTTAGCGGAGGGCCTGCTGGAGGGATGCATCGCGCACTTCGGGGAACAAGATTCCGTTTCTTTGCTGCGCGAAAATTTGGAGGAAGAAGGAAACCCGGTATGCTTCACTCTGACGCGGCATCGGTAAACGCGGAGGTTGCCAGAGCACTCCGGCGCGCGGAACGCGAGAAGTCGGCGCGGCAGCAGGCGGAATCGCTTTTGGAGCAGAAAAGCTGGGAGCTTTACCGCGTGAACGAAATGCTGCGCTCGCAGGCGCAGGATCTGGAGAATCTAGTACGCGACCGGACCGCGGATCTGGAGAAGGCGCTGCAGGAAGCAAAAGCTGCCACGCACGCGAAAGGCGATTTTCTCGCGATGATGAGCCATGAGATCAGGACTCCGCTGAACGGGATCATCGGGATCGCCGACATCCTCGCGCTCACCTCCCTGGATGACGAGCAGGCCGCCCACCTGGGTCTCCTCAGCCATAGCAGCGAACACCTTCTCACTCTGATCAACGACATTCTGGACTTCTCAAAAATCGAAGCCGGGCACCTGGATCTGGAGGAAAGAGAGTTCGATCCGGCGATGGAGCTTCAAAGCACGGCTGCGATGTTCCGTCCTACAGCAGAGAGCAAGGGCCTGGCTGTGGAGGTGGAGATCGGCGAGATGCCCTCCATGGTCCTCGGCGACAGCCACCGGCTCCGGCAGGTCGTCTCCAACATCCTCTCGAATGCGATCAAGTTCACCCAGGCGGGCAGGGTGCTTGTGAAGGGTTTCGGGACAAGGGAGCCCTCCGGCGGCTGGCGGATCGATGTCACGATCAGCGATACCGGCATCGGCATCCCGGCTGCCGCGATTCCATACCTGTTCGAACCATTTTCTCAGGCAGACACATCCACGACGAGGAAGTTTGGCGGCACGGGTCTTGGTCTGGCTATCTGCAAACGCCTGGCGGAAGCAATGGGAGGGGGAATCTCCGCTGTGAGCAGCGGGAGCGGTTCGACATTCCACTTCCATGTCAGCTTCAAGGATCCCTCCAAAGCGGCCCCCGACGAGTCACCGGCGGAATTCTGCTCCCGGCAGAGCCCAGCAGCCCTGTCGATTCTTCTCGTCGAGGATAATGCGATCAATCAGACGGTCGCGCTTTCGTTTCTCAAGCGGCTCGGGCAGCGTGCCAGCGTGGCGGACACCGGTCGCAAGGCTGTGGAAATGATCTCTGCGGGGCACTACGATCTTGTGTTCATGGATATGCAAATGCCGGAGATGGACGGGCTCGAAGCCACGGCTGCGATTCGAAAACTCGACCTGTCCAGCCAGCCCCGGATCATCGCCATCACGGCAAACGTCTTCGATGCCGACCGCGAGCGCTGCCGCGTTGCCGGAATGGACGACTTTGTTTCTAAACCCTTCCGGCTGGAAGATCTGAGGCGGGCGATCTGCGAAACCTGCCTCAGCTGCCACTCAAACAATTCCAAATCCTGAATGTGTCAATACGCGGAACCCCATCTTGGGCGACCGAATTCCTTGGCTCCCTGCAGGTTCGGGACAATGTCCCCATCTGCGAACTACGGCCCCTGTCTGATGGTCGCGTTCGGGCACAAGCCGACGAAATAATGATGCTCCGGAGCCGGAAGGATGGCATACTGCCCGCATGACGGAATTGCAGCGGGCAGACATACAACGTTCGGTCGACGCTTGGAAACGGGCTGCGCCGGTATTGGACAGTGTCCGTCGCGAAGACATCCGTGCGGCGGAAACGGTTTCCTCGATCGCCGCGTTCCGTGGAACTGCACTCGCAAAAGCCAAGACCCACCCGCCGGCATTGACCTCGGGACTGGTCGAGCAGCAGCGCTGGTTCCGGCGGCTGACTGGAAACCGATGACCGAACTTTTTTCTCTCGCATTGGAAATTCAGGATGCCTGCCAAAATAACGGCTGGCCCTTTTGTGTGATTGGAGGACTCGCCGTCCAACATTGGGGAGAGCCCCGATTCACCAGGGATGTTGACCTCACGATCCTGACTGGATTCGGCGCCGAGGAGCCTGTCATTGATGGGTGCCTTGCCCTCTACAGCCCCCGCATCGAAAACGCCCGCGCCTTCGCCCTGCAAAATCGCGTGCTTTTGCTGAAATCCCCCGATGGCCTGGGGATCGACATTGCGCTGGGGGCACTCGATTTCGAGCGGTCCGCCGTGGAACGCGCATCCGACATCGAAGTCATTGATGGAAAGCGCCTGCGCCTTTGCACCGCTGAGGATCTGATCGTGATGAAGGCGTTTGCCGACCGGCCGCTCGATTGGAGCGATGTCCAAGGGATCATTGTCAGACAGGGGACCGGGAATCTCGATTGGCCGTATATTTACCGGCATCTGGAACCGCTCTGTGAAGTGAAGGAACAGCCGGAGATCGTGGACCGTTTGCGGAGGCTGGCAGACCGATAAACCGGATCGTGTCCGCAGGCCGTAAACTCAAGGAGAACCCGACAACGCTCAGGTCCGGATGCGGTTACGCTCCCGGTAAGCTGCGGGAGGCAGTCCGGTGGCGCGCTTGAATGCGCGGCACAAGTGCTCCAGGCTGCTGTATCCCGCCCGTTCCGCTACCTCGGCTGCTTTGAGGTCGGTTTCGCGCAGAAGCCTTCCCGCCTCGTTCGCGCGGCACCGGGCGATGTAACGCGCCGCGCTCTCTCCCAGTTCGCGACGAAATGCGACCGCCAAGCCACGGGAAGACAGGTGTGCGGCGGCGGCCACCTCCGCCACTGAAATGGAGCCGCGGAACCCATCATGAATGAAGCGGACAGCCCTGGCCACGGCTGCATGGTGAACAGCGAGGGTGTTGGTGCTTTGACGGACCACCACACCACCGGGAGGAATCAGCACGGGCTGGGCCGGTGGACGGGCCCCGTTCATAAGCTTTCCCAGCAGGCGGGCCCCCTCCCGTGCGATCCGTTCGTAATTTGCGTCCACCGATGACACGGGCACGGCGGCGTATTCACAGATGTCACATTGGTTGAACAACCCCATCACCCCCATCTCGGAGGGAACCTCTATGCCGGCCCGCACGCACAAATGGAGCAGGTGCGGAGCCCAGTCGTCCACCACAACCACCCCGCAGGGCTTGGGCAGATCCCGCAGAGACCGCTCCAGCCAGCGCATCGCCGCCGAACTGTGCCGCGTGGCCGAGTAGGGCGCATGCGCCGCAATTTTCCGGTAGAGCGAGATCTCGCGAAAATCCGCGCCGCGGCGGGAGGCCTCCCGCGTCATCGCTCCGATAACGGGCCGTTCATGCCAGCCATTGCAGGTGTTGACAAATACAAGGTGCCGGAACCCGCGATCCAGAAGATGATCTGCAGCCATGCGGCCTAGAGCAGCCGGATCATAGGTCACCCGCCCCACCGCAGCGGCCCCCTTGGCGCGCAAATCCCACAACCACGCACCCGAGAGGTCCACGCAGGGCACGCCGGGAAACCGGCGCAGAACATCCAGTTCCCGGCGTTTCCCCACCACCGCAAGGATGCCATCGAAACGCTCGCCCGGCACCGGAGTCAATCCGGTCCGGTTGTAGTTGGTATCCAGGGTCCAGCCCGCCTCCCGCGCATGGGAAAGGATGCCCCGCAGGATGTCGTGGTCGACATACCCGAGCAACACCAGCACGTGAGGATTGCGTCGGAGACGATTTTTTCGGGAGCTGGTCATAATGCCCAAAAGCGCAATCAATTTGCCTGATTCGACATGGACCGGCAACCTGTTTTACATAAGGTGGTCTTATGACCTCCCGCGAACGCTTCAGAAAGGCCATCAGCCACGAACAGCCGGACCGCGTGCCGATCGACGTCGGTCAGGACATGCACAACGGCCTTCATGAAGTCGCCTATGCGA
>Ga0247840_10005045_pt1 | contig 20211 bp, 14 predicted proteins | sample LaCruzMarch2015__FD_192404 | JGI IMG/M metagenome (GOLD analysis project Ga0247840, IMG submission 192404) | Freshwater microbial communities from meromictic Lake La Cruz, Castile-La Mancha, Spain - LaCruzMarch2015_17m | ecosystem: Environmental > Aquatic > Freshwater > Lake | place: Spain... | reverse complement strand
ACGCAAGAAGGGGTCCAATGGGTGTTCACCTCGGTGGACGCTTGCGGGCACAGCCCGCTAGGCTCAACCGCCGGATGCGGAAAACCGCATGTCCGGTGGTGTGGGAGGGGTGACGGGCGCAATCCCGACACCCCGACCCGATCGGTAACACCGTGACCTGTAGGGTCCGCTGTGCGGACCGACGACCGCGCCGATCGCGCGGTGGCTGGGTTAATGACCAAGGCCAATAATCGGGAATGAACTGTTACGGGGAAAACGATGGGCTACAGCGACAGAATCGTATTAGCGCCTGGTAAGCGCGGTGGGCGTCCCGTCATCCGTGGGCTTCGCATTACCGTTTATGATGTCCTTGGATGCCTTGCCGACGGCATGACCGCCGAAGAAATCATCGAAGATTTTCCGGAGTTGGAAAGGGCCGACATCCAAGCGTGCTTGGCCTTCGCCGCTGATCGCGAACGCCGCGCTGTCGTTGTTCAAGCTCGCATCCTGACCGAGCGTTGTGACGCGATTGCAAGCGCCATCGCGGATGCACAGGTGCACTGCCTGGAAGTCGGATGACCAGCATCGATTTGTCGGATCGGAGAACCGATTGGCAATCGTGGTAAGTGGTCGACTGATACGGGTATTCCTTGATGTATGCGTCCGGCCGTACTTGGGGCTTTGGCAACTCATCCGACGTGAGCCGCCGCCGTCGTGACGCTTGGGCAGTTGCGGCAGAAGCGATGATGGCATTGATCACGGTTCCGGCCATGGGACATCGTAGGGTGGATAAGCGCAGCAGCAGTCCACCAGCGGCGGCGCGGGATTCGGTGGACTGCGCTAGTGCTTGTCCACCCTACGGCTGTTGCCAGTTCCCGCCGCAGGGCTCGATACCAGGCCTGTGGCTAACGGTTACCTGGGTGGGACTTTCACCTACTCGACGACGCGCCCTTGCCGGAACGCGCCACGGCGGACCCTGTTGGTCGCGGCCTTCCCGTGGGGTCCGCTGTGCGGACCAACAAACACATCGTGTAGTCACAAAAAGTTCAATTCCTTCTTGCGGGATCGTCTCGTGTGTGCTAAACTTTTTGAAAAATGCAGTTTTCAGTAATCGCTGAAGAAGCCGCCAATGGGCCGGTCTGAGAATTAGGCGTCAAGGCTGAGCCCGATCGCTGATCAAGACGGCGAATAGCGCCGCCGCGACACGCAGGGACATCGGAATGAAACCGCAACCGTCGATCCCCCATCGCCGTCTGACGCTGGTCCTGTGGGCCGTTCTGATGTGTCTGACGAACTCCGGCTTGGCCGTTCCGCTGGATCAGGCGACTCTGCCGCTCCAGGAGATCGCAAAGACGGCCTATCCGGGCCTGAAACCCGAACAGGTGGTGGCCCGGATGATCGCGGACGGCAGCAATCCCATCCTCAGCGCCAAGGCGGTGGCGCAGATTGCTGCGCCTGAGGTGGCCCCCTCGATTGCCGCCAGTGCGGCTTCCGCGGTCCCGGAGGCAGCGGCCGATATTGCGGCGGCCGTCGCACAGGTGGTGCCGGATCAGGCGATGGCCATCGCCGCCGCGGTGGGGAAGGCCGTGCCTGCCATGGCGCCACAGATAGCGGCCACGGTGGCGCAGGTGGTGCCTAAATTGGCCGCGCAGATTGCTCAAGCGATGGGGGCGGCTGTGCCTCAGGCTGCGGGCGCTGTTTCTACTGCGGTGGCGGGTGTGGTTCCTGGGGTTTCTGGGTTTGCTGCTACAGTGTCGACGATTGGAGCAGGTACAGTGATTGCGGGTGCAGTTGGGGTCGCCGCAGTGGGTGCGGCGGCTGCTGCAGTCGAAGAACAAGCGAATAATGAGTCTGCGGGAGGATATAGAGGGGTGTGTACAGTTGGTCGAACGCGTAACAAAGGATTAAGACGAACAATAGTAATTCCCCCCCTTAGGTTGCAGAATACCAAGACCTGCAGAGGAGATAGATACTATATTGACGAAACACGTACCTTTGTTACAACTCAAACGGTACAGGATACCGAAGTTTGTGAATTGCGGGGAACGAGCATGTGGATGCCTGGTCCACCTATTGCGTCCACTCCCGTGGAGAAAGCAGATCCAATGAGAAATAAGACTGACTTGGTTTATTGTTGGGCAGATGAAATCTGCGTAAATGGGGCGTGCGTGTGCAATAAACAATGTGAAGCTCCGCGCGTGCTTAATCCTGCGAATTGCGCATGCGATTGCCCTCCGTGTGCGCCTCCGCGCATACTGAATCAGCAAACCTGCGCTTGCGATTGCCCGGCTTGTGAGAGTCCATTTAAGCCCGATGCAAATTGCAACTGCGTAATCGTGCGTAATGGGAGTGCCCCCGAGACCCGGATCGCCCTTGCCGAACCGCTTCAAGATAACACAGGTGCTTGCGCGTGCCAGCAGTGTAGACGCGCGGACAGCGCATCGGATTCAGTGTCCGGACGGCTGAGACACTGATCGCCCGCTGTTGACGGCGATTCGAGACGACAATTTCCCACAATAGCCGGACATCATCCCGGCCTGTGCATAGGCACAGACCACCCACCCCCGCTGATGCCCTGTAATCAGCGCGCCGATCGGTTCCGCCTGTTCAGTCATCCCGCGTTCGATGGTCTCGATGATCCGTTGCTGTTCGCTTGGGGTTAATCGATACCAGGCGGATGCCAGACCGATATCCGCAATCCAGTATTGTACGGTGCGCTCCCAAGGTGCCAGCAAGGCCGCTTTTTCGAGTGCCTCCGAGAATAACAGATCATAGGTTCTTAGATCATTTTTCGTTGAAAGGATGTCGGCCCAGATAAACGGCGCTACCGGTCTGATTGCGGCGGACTGTAATTGATATCGCAATGCCTCCTGCCGGAGTTCCAGCCGGCGGTTCTCCTCTGCGGCCATCGCGGCTTTCCGGTCATACAGGTGCCCCATTAAACGTAAGATTCTCGGATTCGTCGGGTCATACCGCAAGGCACGGCGCAGGCTGCTTTCAACGGCTTCCCGCGACTTCTCGGTACCGCCGGTTCCGGTGTGATCGGCGCGGGCGAGCCTCTCGGACGCCTCTCCCACCACGGCATCGCTGTAGCCGATTTCTCCGATCCGATAACCAATAACACTCAACATCGCGATCATTCCCAGCACGGTCAAGCGTGACCCGATTCCCGACGCCGTCGGGGCGGATGTCGCTTCTTCCGCATGGCCCGGTGTCGTCGGCAAATAGCGCGCAATCCAGCCCAGTCCCAGAATGGCCGTTAAGGTCAACGCATTCGCGTGAATCTGCAGATTGAAATCGGCCGCGCTGTGAATCATCAAAGCGGTCATTGCCATCACAACCGCGAACGCCAGGCCGCGATTCCAGGCGCGATGCCGATAATACAGTGTAGCGAGTGCGACGGAATAGGTGGACAGCACCGCCGCGGCCAACAAGACCGCGCCCAACCTGCCGGTCTCATCGCTGAACTGCGCATGGTCGTTGTGGGCATGCACTTTGTGGGCACGCGCGGGGCCGCGTTCGTAGCGATAATAGGCCATCGGATAACTGCCCAGTCCCGAACCGAACCATGGATAATCCCGTCGAAAATCCCGGCTCTCCTGGACCGGGATCAGGCGGGTCTTTTCTTTAGCCGGATCAGTCGCTTCCATCCGCGCAATCACCCGGTCCAAGCCGAACCAACTGCCGATCACCACGAGATCGATCGCGATCAGGCTCAGCAGCAACAGCACCACGGGCCGCTTGGGTCGGCGCGAGATGAATAGGGTCAGAACACCGGCAATGATCAGGCCGGCAAAGAAGGCAGCGTTGCCCATGCGCGAGCGGGTCATCACCAGGCCAATGACCATCGCCACCAGGCACAGCCGCACCAGCACGACCGGACTCTCGATCCAGCGCCGGAGCCGCAGTACCCGCAAGCGCCAGGTCGGCGGTGTCTCGCCGCCGGTCCAGGCGATCAGCATGCCGATGCCGACCGGCAGGCAGAGTTCCAGGTAACCCGCGAGGTGGTTCGGATTGACGAAGCTGCCGCTCGCTCTGGTGATCTCAAAGCGGCTTAGGATCACGCCCAATACCCCGTAGACCCGCTTGCAACAAGCCGCTGATGACCAGGGCGTAGGCCACCGTGCGCAGGCGGCGGCGCGTATCGACGATCAACAAGGTCAACGTAAAGAGCAGCACATAGCCGACGCTGGTGAGGAAACCGAGCTTGGTGCTGTGGCGATCGACGGACAGGGTGGCGAAATCCGGAGTGGCGAAGGCCTGTAATCTGGCGGCCTCAGGCGATAGCCACTCCACCCAGGCGAACGGCAGGGGTGTGAATTGCAGGGCGATCAAACCGAGCCACAGCGCCCAGATGACCAGGATCGGCCAGGCTTTGTGAAAGACCGGGGTGATCCGGGCCCCGTCCCCCAGCCAGGCCCATAACCAGGCCGCTGCCAAGGTGAAGATCCAGATTTCCATCAGGGCCCAGGCTCCGGAAGAGACGCTGCCCTGCGGGATGGGCACCCAGACGAGCAGCAGCAGATAGCCCCAGAACACGGACTTCTCCACGCGGGGTGCGGTTTCCCGCAATCCACGGTAGAACTCGCTGGGCAGCAGGGCATGCGTCATTTCGATCCCTTCCGTATATGGGGCGCAGGCGCGACTTGATCTGGCTTAGATCCGCTATCGGATTATCCAAAATCCGGCAATTGCTCACGCAAAGACACAAAGAACACGAAGAAAAACAGATCATCGAAAGCGTCTGGCCGATCACCGCGGGGGTGACCTGCGCGACCGGCACCCCAGATTGAAGCGCTTTGTGATCTTCGTGTCTTTGTGTGAGAACCACTCTTTCCAGAGTTAGAATTATAGTCAACGTCCGGCGATCAGACCGGTCATTTGAATGACATGACGCAAACCGCGTACCACATCGATGGTTAGAACGGGTAGCAGGTCATCCATGAGGGTGCGAACCGTAGACGAAGATCATCGGGACACCGTCACCGGCTGAAGGCGTCCGCCAGATAGGCGTCGTGACGCTCCGCGACATCTACCTGACCGGAGGCGAAACGACCAACCGCGGTGATTGCCCGCTGTCGTGCGGCTTGGTCTGCCGCCGTGCGCTCCAGCGCCGTCAAACCATCGACGGCTCGCCGCACGAGGACCGAAACCGAAACTCGCTCCCGTGCCGCGCGTTGCTTTAGCGCCTGGGCCTGGGCATCGGTGAATTGCACCTGCATTCGGATCATCGCGATATCACCATCAGCGGTTGAACGGGTTCTCAAGTCCCAAATGGAGTTTAATATCCCGTAATTGTGTTACGGAGTGGGCCTGATGTCCAATCGCTCGTGCTGGTTCGAGGCCTTGATCATGGTTCCGGCCACTTGGGCTCGCCGGGTGCGTAGTCAGGCCATCCTGGCCTGACACCGTCAGGGCTGGAAGCCCTGACTACGCATGCCGCTGGCCGGCATTAAGGTCCCGGCGACACCGATCCGGATCACAGCAATCCGGCGCGTTTGATGTCGAAATACCGGTTCACCAGGGCGATCGGCAGTTGCGCCGGAAGCAGATCCAGCGACTGGATGCCCAGGTGCTGCAGGCGCTCCTGGTGCCGCTGCCGCTGGGCGAGCCAGCCGTGGACAGTGTGGAAGCGTAACGCCTCCTCAAGGTTCCCGATCGGCGCTTCCAGTGCCCGATCCAGGGCGGCCTCGCGCAGATCGGTAACCACCACCAGATGGCGGCGGCGCAGGAGTTGGGCGGCCTGCTCCAGGCCCTCCTGATCCTCGTCCCGACTGTTGGTGAGGATCACCACCAGGGCGCGTCGCGGCATGGCGGCCAGCAGGGTGCGGGCCGCGGCCAGCGGGTCCGCGGCTTCCAGGCTGGGTTGCAGGTCGTAGACGGCCTCCAGCAGTCGGTTCACCGTGGCGGGTTCCTTGCGCGGGGCGAACCAGCGGCGCGGTCCGCCATAGGTCATGAGTCCGACCGCGTCCCCCTGGCGGACCGCGACATAGGCGAGCAGCAGCAGGGCGTTCAGCGCCTCGTCCAGATGGCCGCGGCCTTGCCCGGCGTCGCGGTGGCGCATTCGCCGGCCGCAGTCGAGCAGAAACAGCAGGCGCTGATCGCGCTCGTCCTGATACTCGCGGGCGATGACTTTGCGCATCCGCGAGGTCGCTTTCCAGTCGATCTGACGCAGGGAATCCCCCTCGCGATACTCACGCAACTGGTGGAACTCGGCCCCGCTGCCGCGGCGCTGGAGTCGGCGCACGCCGAGTTGGGCCAGTTGATCATTGGCGGCGAGCAGGGTATAGCGGCTGATCTCGGCGAAGTTGGGAAAGACCCGCAGCGTTTGCGCCGGCGGCAGACAGCGGGCACGGACCCACAGCCCCAGGGGTGACCGGGTGGCGACCGCGCATCCGGTCACCGGGAAATCGCCGCGCTCGGGTGGGTACAGGCGGTACTGGACCTCGGTCTGTCCGCCGGGTGGCAGCCGTAGCTCAACAGGCAGCCCCCGTGCGGCGAACGCGGCGGGGTGGAGGTCGTGGACGCGCAGTCGCAGCGTCTGAGCGGACGGATTGCCGACCGTGAGCCGCACCGGGCTCCAGACGCCCAGCGGCAGGGTGCGGCCCATGTGTCGGCGCAGCAGCGGGTCGGGCAAGCGCCGCAGGGCGAACAGGTCGGCCAGCGCGACCCCGGCGATCAGTACCCCGCCCCATTGCCAAAGGGTCAAGGCCCAGGGCTGCCAGGTGGCGGCGATGCCGACGGCGGTCCAGGCGGCGAGGGCGATGACGAGGGGGGGGCGGGGGGTCATTGGGGTAGTGGAGAGTAGCGAGTGGCGAGTAGCGAGTGGCGAGTGGGCAGGAGGGGCGGTCCGCGCAGCGGACCCTACGAGCGCGGCGCCGGTACGGCCGCCAGCAGGTCGCCGAGGATGTCGTCCGGTCGGTAGCCCTCGATTTCCAGGTCGGCGGTGAGTTTGATGCGATGGCGCAGGACGGCTGGTGCCATCGCCTTGACATCGTCGGGGGTCACGAAGGTCTTGCCCTCGGCCAGCGCGTGGCCGCGGGCGGCCCGGACCAGAGCGATGCCAGCGCGCGGTCCGGGGCCGGTGTCGATGCCCTGCCAGTCGCGCGCGGCGCGGATCAAGCGCACCGCGTAGTGCAGCACGCTGTCGTCCAGGCGCAGGCGCGCCGCGACGACTTGCATCGCGGTGATGTCCTGGGTGTTCAGCACCCGGCTTACCCGCGAGGTGTCGAGTTGGTCGCCGATCTGCCCGTTGGTGACCTGGCGTACCAGGTCGAGTTCCTCCTGCTCGCCGGGGTAGTCGATGAAAATCTTGAGCAGGAAACGGTCGAGTTGGGCCTGGGGCAGGGGATAGGTGCCTTCCTGCTCGATCGGATTCTGGGTGGCATAGACCAGGAAGGGCGCGGGCAGGGGCAGCGCCTCGCCCTCGATGGTGACCTGCTGCTCCTGCATCGCTTCGAGCAGGGCCGCCTGCGTCTTGGCCGGGGCGCGGTTGATCTCGTCGCCCAGCAGCAGGTTGCAGAAGATGGGGCCGCGGCGGATGCGGAACTCCTCGGTCTTCATGTCGAATAAGGCGTGTCCGGTGACGTCGCTCGGCATCAGGTCGGGCGTGAACTGGATGCGCGCGAAACGTCCGCCCACGGCCTGCGCCAGACCGCGCACCAGGAGCGTTTTGCCAACCCCCGGCACGCCTTCGAGCAGACAATGACCGGCCGCCGCCAGGGCCACCACAGACTCCCGTAGCACCTGGCGCTGCCCCACCAGCGCCCGCCCGACCGCGGCCTCCAGGGCTTGCAGGTGCGCGGCGGCCTGGGCGACCGCCTCATCCAATCCAGTCTCCGATTCGCTCATTCACGCCACCTCAGGCGATGTCCCGTCACAGTCATCCGATGGATCAAGCCGCCGGCTTGAGTCTGCTGGAGTTCCAGCACAATCTGCCGCTAACCACTAACCACTAACCACTCGCCGCCGCCCGGCCCCGTGCCAAAGCGCCTTGAGGATCTTGGTTTGCTCGATGAAGCCCTGGGCATCATCGGCCTGGGTCGTCAACGCTGCTCGCACCTGTTGCGGTAACAATACGCTGGCCTCGGCGATGCCTGCGATCTGGTCTTGTTGGGCTAGTTGGTGCAGCTCCGGGCGGCGTCGTTGCCAGACCGCGAAGACCTGCCGCCGCGTCGCCTCGACCAGTCCGGCGGCGCGCCCGTGACGCCACAGGAAGGCCCCGGCGGCATCCAGGTGCTCGATCAGGTCGCGGCGGCGCCGGTTCGGCGCCTGCTCCAGCGGTCCCAGCCGCGCGCCCATCGACCAGACCCACACCAGGACCAGGATCGCCGCCGCGCTGATGCCTGCCGGTGCCGCGGTCCATAGCAGGCTCCCGAGCCAGGGAACCGCGCTGTCGTAGAGCAGCCAGACCTTGCCGCCGGGCGCCGGCTGGACCAGATAGGCGAGAAACAGGGCGTGGTCGTGGCGCCCGATCCGGTCGTTGGTGAGGAACAGGTGGTCGCTCGACACCGTGAGCATCCCCGCGCCGACCGGCAAGCGCACCGTGCGCGTTCGCCCCCCGGCAATGAGCTCGATCGCACCCGCGACGCTCACGGCTTCCAGGTACCAGTCGGGATGAAAGGCGACGCTCAGCGACGCGCCGCCCGGCAGCCAGGGCGCCTTGGCCAGGATCTGATTCCGGTCATCGCCGGAGGTCGCGTCGGCGTCCTCCTCGGTCTCCCGCAGCCTGATCCCGAAGGCGCCGGGCAGGTCGTCCGGATCCGGCGCGGCGGCCGGGGCCGCATCATCGGACGACGGCGCCGCGTCGACTGCATCGTCCCACAGGTCGACCGCTTCCACCACCAGTCGGCCGCCGTCCTGGAGCCAGGCGCGCAGTGCCGCCTGGCGTGCCGTGCTGAGCGGCCCCAGGCCATTGACGACCAGGGTGTCGGTGACGGGTGGGAGTTGCCGCAGCAAACCACGGCCGGCACTGCTTTCCACCGGCATTCCCAGGCGGGTGAGGAAGCGCTCGGCCGCGAGCATGGGATTGCGGCGGGCTGCCGCGGCGGCACCGATCGGGATCTCCTGGGTCCGGCGCTCGAAGTTGCTCAGAAACCAGGCGGTGAAGGCCGCCAGGCCGATCAGGAGCAGACCGGTCAGCACCAGCGCCAGGGTGCGTCGTTCAGGCGCCATGGTCGGCTCCGTTCGGGGTCGGCGCGGCCGTGCCGGTCCAGCGCAGCCAGGCGGCGAGGTGTGCGCTGATCCGGTCCGGGTCCGGCGCCCGCCGCGCGTAGGCCAGGGCCTCCCAATCGCGCGTCAGGAGCCGTAAGGGTGCCAAGTCGGATGCGTCCAGATGATGGGCCGCCAGGCGCAGGACCTCGCCTTCGGTGGCGCCCTCCGGGATCGCGACAGCGCACCGTGACAGGTGCGCGATGCTGCCGCGATAGAGCAGCGCCAAGGCGCCGCGTGCATCACCGGCGGCGAGGTGCGCGCGCACCGCGGTGGCCAGGTCGACCGGGGTTGGGTGAGGGTCCGCCGCCGGGGCCGCCGCGCGGATGACCGTCGACGGCTGTCGTCGCCGTCGCGCCGCGGGCCGCCAGTCGCGCAGGATGCGGCGCGCCAGCAGCGCAACCGCGGCGACGGCGCAGATGACCAGCAGCCACTTGAACAGCGGTCCGAGGAGCAGCGCCAGTTCGCCCAGCCACCGCAGCCAGGATGGTGTCTCGGTGGGCATCTCGTCCGGTCCGGTGATGGGCGCCCAGAAGGTGAGTTCCCGGGTGCGGCCGAAGGTCTCGTCGGCGAGGACTTCGGCCATGATCGCGCGCGCCTCGGCAGCGTCCGGCCAGGGTAGCGCGGGCGTTGCGGCCTGCAGTCCGCCGCCCGGCCAGGTCGTCGCCAAGCCGCTCAGCAGGGTGCCGACCAGGGCCATGGTCAACGCTCCGCCAGGCCTGGGGCGTCGCTCCCGTTGGCCTGGTGTTCCGGCCCGGGGTGCCGACCCGGTGGTTCCCGCCTGGCGAAAGGCGAGTTCCAGATCCCAGGCTTCCAGTTCGGTGCGGCGGCCGATATAGAGCGCGAAGCCGCCACAGACATAGAAAGGGGCGATCACCGAGGCGGCGAGCAGGTAGAGCGCGCTGCTCAGCCAGTAGGGCCAGGATTGCCCGTCGGTCACGGCGGCCGCCAAGTCGATGTTCGGCAGGCCCGCGGGGATCAGGAAATACAGGCCGAGCAGCAGTCCGCCCCAGAGGATGGCCTCGAAGTGATAGCAGATCAGCGTCAACCAGGCGGGGGTCCCATCGCCCTCGCTCAGCACCTGACGGCGGCGGCGCACGGCCGCCCCGTGTAGCCCTTCCAGCAGGACGATGGGCAGATTGAACGAGCGGCTGACACTCAGCCGGCGCCAGAGCAGAGCGGGGAGCAGGCGGCGGGTCCAGGCGGATCTGAAGATGACACCGGCATTGCGCAGCGCCACGGGCTCGCCGAACAGCGCGCGGCTGCTCCAGTACAGCAGCGGGGCCTCGTAGAGCGGCTTGAACCACCAAACCAGCACGAGCCACCAATCGGCCTTCCCGCCGACCAGGGCCAGTGCGAGGAGAGCCGACGGCAAGGTTCCCAGCCACCATAAGAGCCAGAGGGTCGGAAACCACTGACGCGCCAGGGTGAACCCCAGATCCACGCCTTCCCAGGGGCGGCGCGGGCGCAGGACAGCGGCGGCCCGGTCAAGCTCCATGTCGGTCACCCCTGCCGGCCAGGCTCAAGTAGCCGGCCACCAGTATCCAGCCCACGGCGCCGACCCCATACTTGACTGCGGCGGGTGCGCCGCCGGCAGACCAGAAGGCCTCCACCACCGCGGCCAGCAGCAGCATCAGCGCGGCCCCGCCGACCAGCACCACCGCGTCGCGTGCATTGGCGCGCAGTGCGGCCAGGCGGGTGCGACGTCCGGGGGCAAGCAGCGCCTGGCCGAGCAGGAGTCCGGCCGCCCCGCTGATGGCGATGGCGGTCAGCTCATAGGGTGCGTGACTGCTGACAAAGGGCCAGAAGGTCGACTCGAAGCCCAATCGGGTCAGGTGGCCGGCCGCGGCGCCGATCGCCAATCCGTTGAACACCAGAATGATCACGCTGCCGAGTCCCAGCAGCAGCCCGCCGGCAAAGGTGCGGAACCCGATGCCGATGTTGTTCATTACGTAATAGCCGAACATCTGAAAATCGGTGTCCGCCTGGCGCTGCGCGGCGCGCCCGACCTTGCGGTTCGCCGGGTCGTACAGTGCTTCCAGATCGGTCACCTCACTGCTGTCCATGAGGCTGTGAATCAGTTCCCCGTCCTGATGGCAGGCGACTCCCATGATCGCCATGGGCAGAAACAGCAAGGCCGCGGCCAGCCAGAACGCGGCCGCATGACGGCGCAGGGTGCGGGGGAAATCGGCCGCCATGAAGGCCAGGGTCGGTGCCAGTAACAGCGGTCGACGCTGGTACAGACACCGGTAGCCGCGCCGGACCAGGGCGTGCAGTTCGGCGATCAGCCCCGGGCTGTAATGACGAGCGCGGGCCAGCGCGTAGTCGGCGCAGAGGCGGCGGTAAAGTACCGGGAAACGCACCGGCGCCGGGTCTGGCCGGCGGCGACCGCGGCTTTCCAGTGTGTCGAGCAGTTGACGGTACTCGTCCCACCGGGCCGTCCGGTCTGCCTCGAAGGGTTGTTGTCGCATGGTTCAGCGGCCTCTGGTCAGCCAATGCGCGTAACTGGCCACCAGTGCAACCGCGGCTGGTCCGCCCGGCCAGGTCTGGCCGTCCGCGGCGGGGGGAAACCGGGCGAGCAGGGTTTCGGCCAGTTCGATCCGTCGCGCCGCCGACAGCCGCGCTGCCCGTTCGTCGAAGGCGAGGATCGCCTGCGCGGCGGTCAGCGACAAGCCGGCGGGCGGCGGTCGGGGGGCCGTGTCGCGGTGTGCGGCGAGGGCGGCGGGGCGGGCCATGCGGTCTTCCGCATGGACGACCAGGGTGCCGGCCGCCAGATCGCCGAGTCGGCGGAAATCCCGATCGGCCAGGGTGCAGACTAAGCCGGCACCGTAAAACAGCGGTAGAAAATCGATGACTCGCAAGAGGTTGCGGATCAGCGACGCGGGCAGCCCCACCGGGGTGCCGTCGTCGTGGACCACCAGTAACCCCAGCGCGCGTTTGCCGGGGGTAGCGCCGGTCCAGATTTCGAAGACCACCGGATAGAACCATTCGAGCAGGAAGCCGGTGATCAGGATCATCCCGGCCCCGAGACCGGCAAAGGCCGCGAGCGGCGTGAGGGCCAGGTAGACCAGGAGTCGAATGCCGCCGTCAATGGCCAGTGCCAGGGCGCGCACCGTCGGGCCGGCCGGGCGCAGGCCCAGGTCGACACCCTCCGGGGTTTCGTTCAGGCGGATGGTATCGCGGGGGGCCACGACGGCAGGGCGCGCGCGGCCGTGCGTGGCGAAGGGCACGTTGGTCGGGCGTTCCGTCTCATCCCGCCGGTCCGTTGTTGCTGAGAGGTACCGTCCCTGGCCCTGGATTCCGGCATCCTGCCGGAATGACGGGGGGTGGTATTCTCGCGACTTCAGGTTGAACGGGGTGCTTGGTGATCCAGTAAACACGCTGTTCAGGCGGGCGGCCGCGGGGTGTTTGATGGTTGAACCAGCGGCGATCGTTGCGTGTCGCCTTGAAACAACGCCAGTGCGAAGCGTTCAGTGATGAGGATCACGGGGTGACCGCCGATGATGATCCGATAGGTGCGGAATACCGATTCGCCGACATCCCCTTCCGGGTCCCGGTCGACCCCGACGTCCAGGACCTCTCGATAGCTCTCCAGTCCGCTATCACGGATCAATGCGCCGATGCCGATCTCGCGGTCGATCAGACGGCGGCGAAAGTCCTCGGGAATCAGCTCCGTGCGGATCAGCGACAAGGCCTCGGCGAAGGCGCGCCCGCTATGGACGCCACGCAAGCGGGCATCGCGAACCAGGCACCGGGATCCCGGTGTCAGACCGATCCAGGGCACCGCGGCCTGCGCCGTCTCGAAGCGTTGCTCCAGGGTGTCGACGGCCACGGGTTCCCAAAAATAGGCTTCCAGGATCTTGGTGACGGTTCCGTCGGTGACCAGGAGGGCACGCAGGAACGGCGGCAGAGCGGCGAGCGGGATCGGTTCTCCCCGGTCGTCGCGGATCTGGCCTTCCGCGACGTAGCCATCACAGCGGAACGGCGACATCGACGGGTCGTCCAGCGGACGACCATAGTAGCGGCGCATAGATTAGGACCTCGGCAAACGGCCTGCCTGGATCGCGGGCCCGGATCCCCAGCGTGGACCAAGATTGTGCCCGAGCGCAACCCGGCGGGCCGGCGATATCCACTGGCCCTGAGCTTGGCTTGCCGTGCGTGAACGTGTTTTCATTACAAATAGGCGTCTCGTCAAAGCGATTCCGGAAATTCCGCGCGGTTTCACCCTCTCGGATGTTGCAGTTTGCGTGTTTTTCACGCAAGCTAACACACCGGGTCCGACTCTTTCGGTCAAATCGTTCGCGGTTGGCCAGGAGCGTACAATCGGATCTTGTTCCACCGGGTGTCCGTCGCAGCGTTTCGATGTAACGGATGCAGTGTGGGGGATTCGGAAAAACCCGAACCTGTGGTATAAAAAGAGAGCCGATTGGCTCAACCTTTGGAGATTCTACCGATGACCAAGATCGTCAAGCTCGCTTCCCTGTCCGCCGCTGCCCTGATTGGCGCCTCCCTGCTGAGCGCCTGTACCGATTCCACCGCCCGTGACATGGCTCAGCAAGCCCTGGACGCCGCCAAGGGCGCCCAGGCCTGCTGCGACGCGAACACCGAGCGTCTGGACCGCATGTATCAGAAGATCATGTCCAAGTGAAGCCTGTCGGCTGAACTGCGCCGGCTTCCCACAAGCTGTGGGAGGCCGGTGTTTTCCTTGACCGCTCGTTCTACCGCCTGCCAATCCATCGTCAGCCCATCAGCGTTCGCCACCGACTCCGGTATCACCGAGCGCGCCGCCTTCCGTTTCGACTCATTGTCGATGTGCACCTCCAGATAGAGGTCATTCCCCAGCCAGCCGAGCTTGTAGGGCTGGTCGACGATCGTCACCACCGTGCCCTCGCTCACCTGCGGGAACAATTCCTCGATCCCCTCGTTGTTCATGCGGATACAGCCGTGGCTGACCTGCATCCCCAGACCCCAGGGTTTATTGGTGCCGTGGATCAGATAGCCGGGAACGGACAGCCGCATCGCGAACTGCCCCAACGGATTGTCGGGACCGGCAGGCACCACCGCCGGCAGGATGTCACCGCTTGCCGCGTGCTCGGCCCGAATCGAGGCCGGCGGCGTCCAGGTCGGGTCTTTGACCTTTTTGGTTATCGAGAAAGTCCCGAGCGGCGTGCTCCAGCCCTCACGTCCGATGCTGATCGGGTAGCTCTGAATCTCGTCCGGGTTGTCGGGCGGATAGTAGTACAGGCGCATCTCCGGGCGGTTCAGCACCAGACCCCGGCGCGGGGTGTTGGGCAGCACGAAGAAGGTCGGAATCAACACATCGCTGCCGTCGCCCGGCACCCAGATGTCGACCTTGGGGTTCGCCTGGTCCATATCCTGGTAGCCCAACTGGTTTTGCCGTCCGATGTCGAGCAGGGTGTCGTGATTGCGGCTCTTTACATAGAAGGGCACGCCGATCACGCTATCACCTGGGTGCGCCAGCCGGAAAGTATCGGCCTGCACCGCGGGTGCCCAGCCGTGGCCGAGGCCGAGACCCAGCACCGCCGCGCCGGCCAGCCAGCGCCCGCCCCGGGTCCTGGCGGGCGCCGCGGCGCGTGGTCGATACCGGTCGGGGTGATTGTTTATTTTCAGATTGTTCACTCTGTTACCTCGTAAGCATGATGAAGAAATTGTCGCGATTGTCGCACGTCCGCAATATCGGGGTGGCGGCCCATGTGGATGCCGGCAAGACCACGCTGACCGAGCGCATCCTGTTTTACACCGGCGCTTCCTACAAGATCGGTGAGGTCCATGATGGGGCCGCCCACATGGATTACCTGGCCGAGGAGCAGCGTCACGGCATCACCATCACCGCGGCGGTCACCAAGGCGCCGTGGCGCGAACACCTGATCCAGGTGGTGGATACCCCCGGTCATGTCGACTTCACCATCGAGGTGGAGCGTGCCATGCGGGTGCAGGACGGCTGCATCCTGGTCCTCGACGGGGTGCGCGGCGTCGAACCCCAGACCGAGACCGTGTGGCGCCAGCGGGCCCGCTTCAATCTTCCGGCGCTCTTTTTCATCAATAAGATGGATCGTCCCGGTGCCGACTATCGGCAGGCGTTGGCGGCCATCAGGCAACGTCTCAAGGGTGAACCCGCGCCGATCACGGTCCCGCTGCCCGACGAACAGGCCGTAGTTCATTTGATCGACCGGACGCTGATTCGTTTCATGGGCGAGCAGGGCGAGTTGCTGGAGACGCAACCCTGCCCCGACGACCTGTGGGCGCACCTGGCCGCCGACCGGGAGGCCCTGGGTCTGGCCGCCGCCGAGTTCGATGAGTCCCTGATCGAGCCAGTGTTGGCCGGCGAGACGCCGGAGCCCGCGACCCTGCGCGCCGCCATCCGCCGCGGGACCCTGGCCGGGCGCTTGTTTCCCTGTTACGGCGGCAGTGCCTTGCGCAATCTCGGGGTCCAGCCGGTGCTGGACGGGGTGATCGACTTCCTGCCGGCCCCCCCCGACCGCCCGCCCGCCATCGGCCGCCGCCCCGACGGCAGCAGCGAGGCGGTGGTGCTGGGCGGGGACGGTCCGCTGGTCGCCCTGGCCTTCAAGGTGCAGCTCTGGGATGGTCGGCGCCATGTGTTTGCCCGGATTTATCGTAATACTCTGAAAGCAGGTGACCCGGTGGAATTCGTCGGACTGGACGGTCAGACCCGCCATGAGCAGGCCGCCCGCCTGTTCGAGGTCGACGCCGGCAAGAAGACCAAGGTCGATCAGGCCGAGCCGGGTCAGATCGTCCTGATCGCCGGTCTGCGCTTCGCCACGACCGGCGATACCCTGTGCGCTCCCGGACACCTGATCGGCCTGGAACGGATCGAGGCGCGCGCCCCGGTCCTGGGTCTGGCCATCGAACCGGGCGCCGGGACCGATGAGGAGCGCCTGCTGGAGGTCCTGGACAAGGTCACCCAGGAGGACCCCACCCTGGCCGTGGAAGAGGACCCAGAAACCGGCCAGCGCCTGCTCAAGGGGATGGGCGAACTGCACCTGCAGATGGTCCTGGAGCGGTTGGGGCGCGAGTTTGGGGTACAGGTGCGCAGCGGGCGCCCGGCCGTGGCGGTGCGCGAGACCATTCGCCGCGGCGCGGCGGCCGACGCCTTGTTTACGACGCCGCCGCTGCCCGACAGCAAACATCTGGACCTCATGGCGCGGGTCGCACTGGCGGTGGAGCCGCTGACGCGCGGTGCCGGTACCCGCGTGGACGTGACGCCGCGGGTGCTGCCCGAGGGCGCTGTCCTCAGTGATGAGCAGCGTCGGGCCATCGCGTCGGGTCTGCGCGGCGCGCTCGATTCCGGCCCACTGCAAGGCGCCGCGCTCCTGGATCTGGCCGTCCAGGTCCGCGAGGCCGAGTTGTTCGGCCCCGGCTCCACCCCGGAGGCACTGGCGGCGGCGGCCGGCAAGGCATTGCGCAAGGCGCTGGAGGAAGCCCAGCCGGTTCTGATGCAGCCGGTGATGGCGCTGGAGGTCATTGTCCCGGAGGTCAACCTGGGGGCGGTCCTGGGCGATCTGCAGGCGCGTGCCGCCCTGATCCTGGAAACCCGCACCGGCGACACCGCCGACGGCAACGCCGCGATCCGTGCCGAGGCGCCGCTTGCCGCGCTGCTCGGCTATACCACGACGCTGCGCAGTCAGACCCAGGGCCGCGGTCAGTTCAGCATGGAGTTTTTGCGGTTCGATGTCCCCTGACGGGTGGCCGCCGCACCAAAAAAAAGCGCGACCTGAGTCGCGCCTTAAAGTTACCACCAAAGGAGGATGGAGGAGTGCACCGAAGCGCGGTCGCTTCAGTACATCAACAGTTTCTTATATACGGGTTCTCTTGTCAAGTCCTCCAGAGTCTGATAATGCGCCGGAGTGCACAGCGTCGGTTCATCGTGCAGTCTGGTACCGGCGTGACCGCTGCGGTCCCAGCAACACTTTAGTTTAGTTGGTTTTTCCTGCGTTTCGTCAGCCCGCCGGTGCCGTCTGTCGGAACTGGAGTGAGTCGCGATGCTGCCCCTCTTGTTTGCCTTGCTCGGGATTGCGATCGGTGGGCCGCTGTTCGGTGACTGGTTCGCCTCCGCGCTCGCCGGTCTTGCCCTCGGTCTGATCCTCGATCTGCGTCGGCGGGTGGCGGCCCTGGAGCTTGAGCGTGCGCTCAGACGCTTGCGCGAGAGCGTGCCGGCGCGGCCGCCGACTGAACAGACCACTGAACGGACGGCCGAACCGGATTCGACACTGCTGTTCTCGCGGTCCGTGCCGCCGACCCGCGCGGTCACGACCGCGCAGACCGCTGCCGCGTCGGAGATCGACATCCTCGCCGAGTGGGACAGGCCGACCGGCCGGGCCGGATCCGCGCGCGCCGACGCCGCGGCCACCGGCGGCGCGGCCGAGCCCTGGTGGGTCTTTGCCCGCGACTGGCTCCTGGGCGGCAACCTCATGGTGCGGGCGGGCGTGGTGGTGTTGTTCTTCGGCGTCGCCTTTCTGCTCAAGCTCGCCGCGGAACACGCCTTGCTGCCCATCGAGTTGCGGTTGAGTGCGGTCGCCGTCGGCGGCCTCCTGCTGCTGTCGCTCGGCTGGCGCCTGCGGCAGTCCCGGCCGCTTTACGGGTTGGCGCTGCAGGGCGGTGGGGTCGGGTTGTTTTATCTCACGGTGTTCGCGGCGCTGCGGCTCTATGCCCTGATTCCGCCCGGCCCCGCCTTCGCGGTCCTGGCGGTGGTGGCCGCCGGTGCCGCCGCCCTGGCCGTGCTCCAAAACGCTCAGGTGCTGGCGGTGCTCGGCGCCGTCGGCGGCTTTCTGGCACCGGTGCTGACCGCCGCGGGGACCGATAGTCATGTCGGTCTCTTCTCCTACTATCTGGTGCTCAATCTCGGCATCCTGGTGATCGCCTGGTTCCGCCCCTGGCAAGCGCTGAACCGGGTGGGCTTCGTCTTCACCTTCGTCATCGCCTCCTTATGGGGCTATCGGTTCTATCGGCCGGACCATTTCACCAGCACCGAGCCCTTCCTGATCGCCTTCGCGGTCCTGTACGTGGCCGTGGCCCTGCTGTTCGCGCGCCGCCAACCGCCGGAGTCGCGCGACCAGGTGGATGCGAGCCTGGTGTTCGGTGTTCCGCTGGTGGGGTTCGCGCTCCAGGCGGGGCTGGTGCAGCGATATGAGTACGGTCTGGCCTGGAGCGCGTTTGCCGCGGCGGTCTTCTATATCGGTCTGGCCGGCCTCGGGTTCGTGCGCCGCGGCGCCGTGCCGCGACCGCTGACCGAGGTCTTCCTCGCCATCGGTGTGGTCTTCGCCACCCTGGTCGTGCCCTTGGCCCTGGATGCCCGCTGGACCGCGGGTCTGTGGGCTTTGGAAGGTGCGGCCATGGTGTGGGTGGGCGGTCGGCAGGGCCGGCTTGAACCCCGCCTGTTCGGTTATCTGTTGCCGGTCGGGGCGGCACTGGCCTTGCTCCTGGCCGTCTGGGAGGCGCCGGCGGATTTGCCCCTGCTGAACGGTCTCTTCGTCGGCGCACTCTGCGTCGCGCTTACCGGGGTCTACACCGCGTGGCACCTTCAGCGTCACCCGGAGGCGGTTCCGTGGGAGGCGCTGCTGTATCGGCCGTTCCTGGTTTGGGGGCTGCTGTGGTGGTACGGCGCCTGGATCACCGAGATCGCCGACCAGGTGGGCCGGGCACCGCGGTTGGTCACCGTGCTGGCGCTCTGTTTCACCGCGTCCGCGCTGCTCGCCGATCGGCTACGCTGGACGCTCTCCTGGGCGGACTTGCGCTGGCCGGCACGCGCACTGCTGCCCCTGCTCTATCTGCTGTTGCCGCTGGTCGCCTGGTCGCTCGACCGTCCATTCGCGGGCTGGACGCTGGTCGGTTGGGGGGCGGGACTGATCGGCCATCTCTATCTGCTTCGCCGGGAGGAGGGCGGGACGGCGGCCGAACCCGTGCTGCTTGCACTGCTGCATCAGGCCGGGTTCTGGCTGGTTCTGATCCTGCTCGCCTGGGAGTCCGCCTGGCGGCTGGATCACTGGATGCAAGGTGCCGACACCTGGCCGTCCCTGGCCTGGGCACTGATCCCGGCGGCCGGGATGCTCATCCTGCGGCACCTGGGCGGGCGGCTTCCCTGGCCGGTGTCGGCGCACCCGCGGGTGTATCGGGAGCAGGCCCTGGTGCCGGTCGGCTGCTTCCTCTGGGGTTGGGTCCTGGTGTCCTGTCTCGTCAGTCGGGGCGACGCCACTCCCTTGGCCTATCTGCCGCTGCTGAATCCGTTGGACATGGGTATCGGGCTCGCCCTGCTGGTGCTGGCCGATTGGCTCTATCGGGTCGGCCTGGACGGCGCCGCCGCGGCACCGGACCGACCGGCCTGGCGTTGGCCCTTCGCCCCCTGGGCACTGGGACTCACCCTGTTTCTCTGGCTCAACAGCGCCTGGTTCCGGACCGCCTATCATTGGCTGGGCGTGGGTTTCTCACCCGCGGCCATGCTCGGCTCGCAGACCGTCCAGGCGGGGCTAGCCGTACTCTGGGCCTTGGCCGGGCTGATCTGCATGGTGCTGGGCCACCGCCTGGCGCAACGCCGGGCCTGGTTCGCGGGCGCCGCGCTCATGGGCGTGGTGGTGCTGAAACTGTTCCTGGTGGACCTGTCCAGTTCAGGCACTCTGGCACGTATCGTCGCCTTCCTGTCGGTGGGCGTGCTGCTCCTGGTGGTCGGCTATTTTGCGCCGCTGCCGCCGCGCGCGAAGGCGTGATCCTAGGATGCGCAACGCATGTCCGACACTCGGGTGGTCGAACCGACGCCATGATTCACATCCACCTGGACCAACGGCTTGCCGTCCGGGTCGACGATATGGACTGCGCAGCCGATGCAGGGGTCAAAACTGTGAATCGTCCGCAGCACTTCCAGCGGCTGCTTGAGGTCGGCCAGGACATGGCCGCGCAAGGCCTCTTCATAAGGCCCGGGCGCGCCGACGAGATCACGCGGTCCGGCGTTCCATTGGCTGGCAACGACACATTGGTAGTTATCGATCAGGC
>Ga0247840_10005044_pt1 | contig 20215 bp, 19 predicted proteins | sample LaCruzMarch2015__FD_192404 | JGI IMG/M metagenome (GOLD analysis project Ga0247840, IMG submission 192404) | Freshwater microbial communities from meromictic Lake La Cruz, Castile-La Mancha, Spain - LaCruzMarch2015_17m | ecosystem: Environmental > Aquatic > Freshwater > Lake | place: Spain... | reverse complement strand
TCGATCTCGAAGGAGGATTTCGTCTCTTTCGCGTAGAGGTAGGCGAGCGCCCGCTTCAGCAATTCCGGTGAATAGGCGGACAGGACTTGCCGGCATCGCTGGGGGAGGTCGGCTGCTTCGAAGTTGCGAAGGACATTGGTGCAGCGAACGGTTGGGCAGAACAGGCGATCGCCCGGAAGATTATCGTTGATCCGCTGACGGCGAACCGGTCGGGCCGGTGTGGCCGTATAGTATTCATCCGGTTCGAGAAGATCGATGTAGTTTCCCTGCCTTACATTATCCAGCGGAAGCGTTCTTCCTGTCAGAAATTCGTACAGGAACCACAAACGTCTGGCATACTTGCCGGTCGGCCTGGACCGGATATATTCGAGGAGATCTCCCTCGGCCACCCTCTGAAACAGGGCGGCAAGTATCGCGAGATTCGTACCGTCATACTTGAACGCAAATTCAAAATGGCCGCCGAGCGTCTCTCCCGGCCAGTATTTGGACGGGTAAAACTCCTCGATGGCACCCCCGGTCGAATCGATCCGATGGGCGCCGGTGGCGCCGACAAAGGACCTGTGCCAATTCGGGATGACATCGAGATCGTACTGTTCGATGAGTGCCGCATATCCTGCGGGCCGGTGCGTTGATTTGTCCCAATCGTTGACTGCCATGGCTTCCCCCGGAAAAATGGTTATGGTTTGGGAATTATAATTACATTATGGCATGTGTCAAGAAATATAATTACAATTGGATAATTTCAATCCTCCTTACGTATATAGTCTGGTCAGGCGATAAAAACGGTTACGGCCCCGGAAGGCGACCAGGACGAGCCTCCTGTTGAAGACAAATGGCACTGTCGGCAACCTCATTTTTTACCCCGTCCGGCGTCCCTTTTCCAGGAGGATTCGTCGGCCATTTTGTGCCCTTCAATCTACCAATTCTTCTTGATAACCTTGTAAATAATCATTGACAAGCCCGTATCAAGCACATAAACTAAGTCCACTAAACCAAACCCGCTGAGGTATTCCATGCAAACCGTCAATATCCACGAAGCGAAGACGCACCTTTCACGCCTGGTCGATGAGGCCGCAAAAGGAAATGTGTTTATCATTGCCAAGGCAGGAAAGCCGATGGTCAAGGTTTTGCCGTTAGCAGAAGGGGAGTTGACCGGGGCTGAAAGGCTGGGGTTCATGTCGGGTGAGATTTCGGTGCCGGACGATTTTGACTCTTTGGCGAAAGATGAAATGATTCAACTTTTTGAAAGAAAGTCCTCGTGAAGCTGCTGCTGGATACGCAAATTCTCCTGTGGGCCGCGGGGCAACCGGAAAAGCTCACCGATTCAGCCCGCACGCTTTTGACAACGCCCGAAAACGCTTTGTTTTTCAGTGCTGCTAGTATCTGGGAGATTGTGATCAAACGGGGACTGGGACGGGAGGATTTCAAGGTGGATCCGCGCCGCTTGAGAAAGATGCTCATCGTGCATGGATACACCGAGCTGCCTGTAACCGCGGAACATGCTTTTGGGGTCGAGACGTTGCCTTTGCTTCATAAAGACCCTTTCGACCGCCTCCTTCTGGCCCAAGCCCGTGCGGAAGGTATGCTGTTGCTTACGGCTGATGTTTCCGTGTTACAATATCAAGAATCCGTGCTTGCTGTATGGAATATCCCGGAATATTCGCAATGAAAACACTCGAAGGGGGAGGAACAAATAAATAGAGATGTACTACCCAACGCCAGAAGAGTTCGCCCACGACATCGAATGGGCCAAAGAGATGATCGTAAGGCATGAGTCGGATCTCAGGCGATTACGGGATGGCTGGGGTAGAAGTAGCAACCATATGCTTGGAGAGGAATATATCAAGGAGTTACATCTTACCATCCACAAGCTCGAAGAGTCACTTGCCACGCTGTCGGGTCTTTGTGGCGAATTAAAGAAACTATACCGAGAGAGTTACGGGATCGAGTACGGATCTGATCAAAATAGGGGACCGACATTTCATTAGAGAAGGAATGAGAAGGAATGAGAAGGAATGAGAGCGAATCTACCATCCATTTTGAAGCTGATTGTTGCTGTATCCCTCGCAACACTACCTGTACAAGTTGAAGTCCTTACACCCGACAAGGTCTTTGACAAGGTGAATGATTCAAGAGTCATAGAGCTCCGGGGGGAACCATCACCCGTGCTCTATGCTGGTGCTGCGGTCTTACCGGATTCCATCGGTGGGAACCTGCTCGATGGAGCAGGTCGGCTGGTCGGCCTTGCCAACGTTTACGCAGAAGGCGGTCATGGCCAGAAGTTCGCCATGACCGTGGAGCGGAAAGGCGAGGTCAAACCAGATCGAAAAACTATTGCCAATAAGGATTCCAGCCCCTCCGAATGGGTGAAACAGGCGACTGCCCTTCAAAAGGTTAGAGATTGGCGCGGAATGCTGGATTGGTGCTTGAAGTGGACGAAAAGTGAACCGAAAAATACCGACGCCTGGCACAATCTTGGGGTCGCTTACGCCAACCTCAAGCGCTACAACGATGCCATTGATGCCTATCGCCAAGCCATTCGCATCAACCCGAAGGATGCAGTTTTTTGGAACAATCTCGGGATCATTTATGATGAACTCAAGCGCTACAACGATGCCATCGATGCCTACCGCCATGTCATCCGTATCAACCCGAAGGATGTCTCTGCCTGGACCAATCTTGGGGCCACCTGTTTCGTTTCGGGTGACCGGCCTGCCGCCCTGGAAGCCGTCCGGGAACTGCGACGCCTCGATCCGGAAAAGGCTGACAGGCTATTGAATGCCATGTCACGCTGATCACTTTTTATCAAGATGACGAGAGATGCCACGATGAAAATATTTTCTGCCTACCACCCCTGCATTCTGTAAAGTTAATGGAACCAGGGCTCCCTACCTGGATATTGAAGTAGATGTACCTGATGGCTGGTCTGGACGATTGTGGCAGCAAGGTGGAGGCGGCTTGGACGGGACAATCAGGTCTGCAATCACATTGGATTCGGCTGGGGCTCTAATCGATCTGAACATAGCCCTGAAAACAGGGCGCTCGGTCTATGCCGGATCGAATGGTGGAAATCGCGCATCTGTAAAGGCAGAGGCCGCGCCACTCGTGTGGACAGATGGAACACTGGCTGGTGTCGCATCGGCCGAAGATTACGCCTATGTGGCTCTGAATACGACCCGTGAATTCGCCAAAGCATTGACAAAATCGTTCTACGGGAAGCTTCCTGATCGTACTTACTTTAACGGTTGTTCAAACGGTGGACGAAACGCCTATATTGCCGCAGAACGCTGGCCCCGGGAATATGATGGTATCGTGACAGGCTGCATGGGAATGGACCTTGTCGGACAAACGTCGGAATGGATGCATTTCGGCTCGCGGACTGAGACACCTGCCATGCCGTCACCAGTACAGTGGGCTGCCGTCAGCCTGGCGGCAGTAACAGCATGTGATGCGCTGGACGGCCTCACCGACGGGATCATAGCCAATCAATCCGCATGTACCTTCGATGCATCAACATTGAGCTGCGGCCTGCCTGGCGCAGGTGCAAACTGCCTGACCCCTTCACAAGTACAGACGGTAAAAGAGCTCACTTCAGATCTGAAGCTTGCCGACGGCACCACGGTCTATTCCGGATACAACTGGGCAGACTGGGGCAGCTCTGTTGCCGGTTTTGGCCAGCTTGGCAGCGCATATGCGATGCTGGCTACCGGAGACAGCGCATGGTTGGGGCTGTCAAAACAGCAAACCTTCGATCTCAATCGAGACTATCTCCCCTTCCAGTTTGGTTTGTATATGATCGGAGCGGCGCCCGACAAAAATAAGGTGGCAGCTTTTGTTGCTTCAGGCAGGAAACTGATATCCTGGCACGCCGGATCTGACAATCTGACCTCACCAAACGACCATATTCGAAACTACACCACAATGACAAACAGTGCCAAAGGGCTCGGCTTGACGAATCCTTCAAACAACACCCGTTTCTTTATTGTTCCTGGAGCAAGTCACGGTTTAGGATCTCTTTTGACGGAGGTTAACTGGTTTGACGCTATAACCCGTTGGGTAGAAACAAACACTGCCCCTGAACAACTGATGTATAACTTTACCGATGCCAAAACAAAAGCAGCGCGTACATTGCCTGTCTGCCAGCCCCCCCTGTATCCAAAGTACAAGGGCGCCGGTGATGTAAATTCAGCCGAAAGCTATACATGCGCCAGTGATAGCGACACCAACCTCTCTTGCGAAGGGAAATTCTCCGGAATGACGATTCCCGCATCGGCCATTGGTCTTCCTTCATCCGGCGCAGTCGTAACCGAAGCCGTTATGATCAAGGCGACGAACGCCGCAGGCCAGACGGAATAGACCCTCAGATGATTGCGCTTGACATTGCCTGGTCTTGTTGGTATTGCGTCTCAAACTAAGGGGGAGTAGCTACCGGCGAAAGTTTCGCCGGGCCTCGTTTCGTCAACACGGTGGAAGGTCCACCCGGCCGGGGCGTCCCGACTCTCGTCAGGATCTCGCAAGACCTTTATTCACAGCATGTTAACCATGCCGTGGGTAAGGGTTTTTTTATTGCCCAGCGGCGCAGACAAGGAGGAATCATGATCGACTTAGGCTGGTTGGGGCACATTGCGTTTACGTGGGATTTTTTCGCTGCTGTGATGAGCATCGTCTTAATCGACTTGGTGCTGGCCGGCGACAACGCCGTGGTCATTGCGATGGCGGTCAAGAATCTGCCTGGCAAACAGCGCCTGTGGGGGATCGGCCTGGGGGCGGGCGGGGCTGTCGTCATACGGGTGATCTGCACGTTTCTTGTGGCCCAGTTGCTGAACATGCCGTTTATCAAGCTGGTCGGGGGGGCGGTGATCATCTGGATTGCGGTCAAGCTGCTCACCGATGCCGCCGAGGAGGAGTGCCACAATAAAGAGTGCGGGAGCATCTGGCAGGCGCTCTGGATCATCATCGTGGCGGACATGAGCATGGGCATCGACAACATGCTGGCCGTCGGCGCCGCCAGCAAAGGAAACCTGTTCCTGCTGCTGTTTGGTCTCGCGCTCTCGATCCCCTTTGTGGTCTTCATGAGCAACATGCTCTCCAAGTTGATGGACAAGTACCCGATTATTTTGTGGGCCGGTGCTGCAATCCTGGGAAAAGTGGGCGGCGAGATGATGATCACGGACCCGTGGGTCAAGGGCCTGCTGAATCCGCCCAAGTGGGTTGAGTACGCGGTGATGGTCTTCTTTGTCGTCTTTGTCTGTGGGCTGAGCAAGTGGATTGCCAATCGGAGCAAGGCCTCTATCCCAAAACAGGCGCCGGAAGTTGCGGCAAGGCTTGATTAAACGATTCAAACAGAGGAGAAAAATCATGAATTGTCCTACATGCAATGTGACACTGCAGATTTCAGAGCGTCAGGGTATAGAGATCGATTACTGTCCGCAATGCCGCGGGATCTGGCTCGATCGGGGTGAATTGGACAAGATCATCGAGCGAGCAGCGTTGGAAATGCCTTCACGGCAAATGCCGCCCCCCTCAAGGGAAACGCCTTCCCGGTCCTATCCCGAGCGGCACGATGACCACAAGGGCGGACATTACAACCAGCATCACGATGAGCACGGTGGTGATCGCTATCATAAAAAGAAGAGTTTTCTGAGCGATCTGTTCGATTGATCCGAAAAGATCAAGCTGTAAAGAGGCTTTGAGTGAAAGTCATGAACAAACATTTCCGCAGGCAAGCTATCGGTCGCTGCCTTTCGATTGTCGCCTGTTTTTTTGCGCTTGCTTTGACCGCCTGCGAGAACACCGACCTGCGGCTGGCCACCGAAGCGGGGATGGATGCAATAAAGGCCGCGACGCTGACAGACAAGGAGATCCTTCAGATTGCGGTTCAATCGGCAAAGTATTCTGACGAAAAGAACAAGCTGGCGCCTCCCGGTAACAAGCAAGCCATACGCCTGCAAAGGTTGGTAGGAAGCTATCTTCAAGACGACAGCATCAAGTTCAACTACGCGGTCTATCTCTCGCCCGAGGTGAATGCGTTTGCCATGGCCGACGGCACCATTCGCATCTATAGCGGGCTTATGGACATGCTTACCGACGGAGAGCTCCGGTTTGTCATCGGTCACGAGATGGGGCACATCGCAAAAAATCACATCAGAAAAAAAATCCAGCTTGGCTATGCCGCAAGCGCTGTCCGGAAAGGCATCGCGTCTCAAACCGGGGTGGTTGGAGATGTGGCCCGCTCTGCGGTGGGAGACTTCGCACAGACTCTTATGGGCGCCCAGTTTTCGCAGCTTGAGGAAAAGGAGGCCGATGACTACGGGTTTGGGTTTCTCAAGCGGGAGTCGTTTGAACCACGGGATGCTGTGGGCGCATTGAGAAAGATCGCCACTTTAGGCGGAAACCACTCTTTCCTCTCAAGCCATCCCGACCCCGTGCTCAGGGCCGACAGGCTTCAAGCGCAGGTGGAAGGAAAAGCGCCGATGGCGGGCGCTGAACCGGAATCTCTCATTTCCGGCGGCGTCAGCTTGGCTAAGGAATATGCGCTCGTACTCTACCGACAACTGAGCAGTTTGATTCCAAAAGAACAGCCCTAAACTATCAAAGGTGGATCCGCCAGGATGATCTCCCCATTCCCTGTTAATCCTAGGCGACGATCTTCGTTTTCTTCATGGCCGCGATCGCCTCGGTTCCATACCCCAGCCTCGCCAGAAGCTCCTCTGTATGCTCACCCAGCTCCGGCGCCCGGCACTTGATGCCGGCCGGGGTCTTGGAGAGCTTGATGGGGTTGTTGAGCACCTTGATTGTTTTCTGGTCGGCCATCTCCAGCTCGCCGAAAAAATCATTGGCGATCGCCTGCTCGTCATGGGTTACCTCCAGCGGCGTAACGACGGGTGACCACACAATCTTGAACTTGCGCAGATGCACAAGCCACTCGGCGTAGGTTTTGCTCTTCAAGATCTCCTCGATAATCTGGATGAGTTCGACGCAGTTTTTCTGCCGCGCGTTGAAGTCGACAAACTTGGGATCTTTCTCCAGATCCGGCCGATCGATGGCCCTGCAGAATTCCGGCCAGTAGGTCTGGGCATTGGTCATCCCCAACATGATCCAGCGGTTATCTTTGGTGGGATAGTGGTTGCGGATGGGATTGGCCATCGTTTTTCGCGAGGGCCGCGGGGCGTCCTTCCCGGTCACCAGACATCCCGTGATATCGAACCCCAGGACCCAGGTGGCGGTGTTGTAGAGGGATACCTCCACCTGCTGGCCGATCCCGGTGCGCTCCCGTGTGAAGAGCGCCGTCATGACCCCTGCCAGGAGGCTCAGCGATGTAATGCTGTCGCCGTAAGCGCCGCGGGAGATGTTTGGCGCCGTTTCGGGATCATGCATCATCTCCATGACGCCGCTCCTGGCCCAGAAGGCCACCGAGTCGTAGCCGCCCGAGTTCTTTTCCGGCCCATTCAGGCCGTAGCCGGTGAGATTCGCGTAGATGATCTTGGGATTGCGGGCCGAGATGGCCTCATAGGAGAGATTAAACTTGCCCATTTCATAAGGCCGCAGGTTGTTGAGAAACACATCGGCCTCTGCACAGAGTTTGTGAATGATCTCCTGACCTTCGGGGCTTGCCAGGTTGATGCAGATGCTTTTCTTGTTCCGGTCCACATGCTCCCAGAGGTAATTGATCTCGCTGTACTGGGTCCACGCCCCGAGGCGATGGCTCGAGTACCGCTGCATATCGCCTTCACCCGGAGCTTCCACATGGACGACGTCGGCCCCCCAGCTTCCCATGAGCATCCCGACGATCGGCATGGCAACCGCCGCCCCGATCTCCACCACTTTTATTCCTTCCAGCGCCTTGGTCATGGTTCCTCTCCTCGGTGAAAAATGTTATCTCCCGTTTCGCACAGTGATCTCCGCTATGCAGTTCCGCCGGCCGCGGCCAGGGCCGCCGCCTTTTCCGCGTTTCTCTTTTCAACGGCTTCCGCACGGACAAGGAGATAGTTAACGTATTTCATGTTGGCGACGTCATACATCCGGCCGTCCACCGCAACGGAACCTTCCCCCTGGGCGTATGCCTCATCCAGAGCCTTTTTCACCCTGCGGGCCAGGATCACCTCTTCCGCGGGAGGGGAGAATCCCTCGTTTGCCGCTTCGACCCAGGCGGGATGAATGGCGCTCGTACCCATGAAACCCATCCTGTATGCGTACCGGCAGGCCTTGAGCATCGCCTCTTTTCCCGCGGAAACGTCCACGTAATCCGCATTGTTCTGTGCGCCCATGCCATGCGCCTGCACCCCGGCGGCGCGGGCCGCGTAGATGAGCTTGGTTTCGGGGTAAAAATACTGGTCGAAATTCAGCTCCGGATACCGGGTAAACCCAAGATCGACAGAGAGGTCCGCCTGCCCTGTGGTGATGGAGACGATCCGCGGGATCGCCTCGGCGATATCCTCCATGCGAAGGATCCCCCTGGCCGTCTCGAAAATCAGGTCAAACTGGATTCTCCCAACAGGAAGTCCCCGTTCTTGTTCCAGCCGGGTAACCATGCCATCGACCCGCCGGACGTCCTCGACCGATTCGCATTTCGGGACCATAATGGATGTCAATCCGTCAATCACGATCGCATCCAGATCCTCTTCCTCGAAATCGCGGTTGATGCGCACCTGAATCTCCGCCCCGCCCTTCCGGACGATTGGGATGTCATCCTTGACCATCTTGCGCGCTGTTGCCTTGTCCTGCGGTGCGACAGCATCTTCAAGGTCCAGGATGATGCAGTCCGCACCACGTCTCCACGCCTTTGCCATAAATTTTTCCCGGTTTGCAGGAACGTAGAGCTTGGACCTGCGGACAAACGTGTTTCGATCGAACTTTGCCGATTCCATCTTCTCAATCTCCATTGGTAAAGGTTCGTAGATCAAGCACCGCGTTGCGCGATGCCCTGACGGTTCTCTTCCTCCACGAAAAAAAGGTCATGCATTGCCCGTTCGCGCCCGGTATCGCTGCCGGGCCATGTCGATGACGGGCCAAACCACAGCCGCCAGCCCCATAAGCAGCAGGACGGCACTGATCGGCCGGGTGAAGAAAATATCGTAGCTCCCCAGCGACATGGCAAGCGACTGGCGAAGGGCACGTTCGATCATGGGGCCCAAGACCACCGACAGGACCACCGGGGCGGGGGGCATGTCGAATTTCTTCATGAAGTACCCCACGACGCCGAAGACATACAAGATCCATACGTCGAAGATGTTGCCGTCAACCGAGTAGACGCCAACCGTGGCAAAGACGATGATCAGCGGAAACAGCAGGGCATTGGGGATCTTGAGTATCTTGACGAAGAGCGGAATGCAGGCAATGTTCATGATGAGCAGCATGATGTTGCCGATATACATGCTGGCGATGACCCCCCAGACGAAATCCGGGTTTTTTTGGAAAAGGAGTGGTCCCGGCTGCAGGCCGAACATCATGAGGGCGCCCAGCATGATCGCCGTGGTTCCGGAACCGGGGATGCCCAGCGTGAGGAGCGGAACCATGGCGCCGCCGGTGGCGGAGTTGTTGGCCGCCTCGGGTCCGGCCACCCCCTCGATCGCCCCCTTGCCGAACAGTTCCGGGTGTTTGGAGAAGCGCTTCTCGGTGGCGTAGCTCATGAAGGAGGCGATGGTTGACCCGGCGCCCGGGAGCACCCCGACGATGAAGCCGATGAAAGTACCGCGGATGATTGGCATCGCGCTTACCCGCCATTCCTCCCGGTTCGGCCAGACCTCCTTGATCTTGATCTTTTCGGTGACGAATTCCAGTTTCATGATCTGCTCGGCGTTGTAGAGCACCTCACCGATCCCGAAGAGCCCCACGGCGACCACGAGAAAACTCACCCCACCCAGCAGCCCGGTGAGGCCGAAGGTCAGGCGCGGAAGGCCTGAGAAAGCATCCATCCCGGGGGTGGAGATCAGAAGACCCAGAAAGGTCCCCACCAGGGCTTTCAGCACCGATCCCCCGGTGAGACCTGCAATGGTGCAGAGGCCCATGAGCATGAGGGCAAAATATTCCGGCGGCCCGAAAGAGAGGGCGAACTTCACCAACGGGATCGAAAGCAGCATCAAAAACACGACGCTGGCGGTTCCGGCGATGAAGGAGCCGATGGCTGCAATACCGAGGGCCTTCCCGGCACGCCCCTGCAGGGCCATCTGGTAGCCATCGAGGCAGGTCATGACAGACGAGGATTCACCCGGTACGTTGATCAAAACGGAGGTGATGGTGCCTCCGTACATGGCGCCGCAGTAAAGGCCGGCCATCATGATCATGGCGGAGGTGGGGTTCATACCGAAGGTGAGTGGCAGTAGGATCGCAAGGCCCGCTGAAGGCCCGACCCCCGGAAGGGCCCCGATGATCGTCCCGGCGAGTGCGCCCAGAAAACAGAGGAGCAGGTTGAGCGGTGTGACGGCGACGTGAAAGCCCATGATAAGCTGTTGCAGCGTTTCCATTTTTCGACTCCTCAATAAATGGACAGGATGTTTTCAAGAATGCCCATGGGCAGATCGACTTTGAGCCAGTACCCAAACACCAAATATACGCAAAGCGGGGTGAGGATCGTGGTCAGGAGGATGCTCTTCCAGTTCCGCGAACCGAACGCCGGCATGGTGGTGGCCATGAGGATAGCCAGGGAAATCATCATTCCCAGCGGCTTCATGACTACGACAGCGAGGAGATAACCGGCGAACACCCAGAGCACGCGCATCCGACCGGTTCTGTCGATGAAAAATCCCGGCGAGAAACGATCCGTGGGCAGAACGAAAGCCCGGCCCAGCAGGACCATGGACGAAATCCCCAGCCCAACCGACAGCCAGAAGGGCATGAACCCCGCGCCGATGCCGGAGTTGCTAGAACTGGCGCCGGTTTCGATCATGGTGGATTCATACCCGATGTAGATCGCAAAGAGCAGCAGCACTGCCCCCAGAATTTGTTCGCCCCTTTTCATATCGGATCTCCCCAGTCATTTAAGCGTTGCGAGTGCACACACCGCGATCCTGTAGCGAAGATTGGCGCGGGGCCGGCGCTTGTTGATTGCGTAACGCCGGCCTCGCGTCTGTCGTCTCTCTACTTTTTGGCAATGCCGAGATCTTTCAGGAGACCATTGGCATAATCCGCAAAGTCGTTCATGTATTTGGTAGCCTGGACACTGTTCATGTATGTCGGGGTCATGTTGTTGTCGGCAATGTACTTCTTGAAGGTGTCGTTCTCGGAAAGCTTCTTGAAGGCATTCTCATAATAGGCCACGGCCTCAGGCGATATGCCGGCCGGGGCGGTGATCCCGCGGTGGGTGTTAAAGATTACGTTGAAGCCCAGTTCCTTCATGGTGGGCAGATCCTTGAAATCGGAACCGGAAAGCCGCTTCTCGGAGGCGACTGCCAGCATTCGCATGGTCTTTCCTTCGATCTGGGGAAGCATCTCGGTGGGGTTCGCACTCATCGCATCGATATGACCGCCCAGGAGGGCTGCATTCACTTCGCCGCCTCCCTGGAAGGCGATATAATTAAACTCCACGCCGGCTGCCTTCGCAAGGCTCGCGGTCAGCAGGGAGTCTGTACCACCCACGTTGGTCCCGCCAAACTTGATGCTCTTGGCTTTGACCTTGGCCGCCGCAATCAGATCTTTCAGGTTCTTGTAAGGAGCATCGTACTTGACGACCACCGCCATCTCGTCAAAGGCCAGGATGGCGATCTGGGTAAAGTCCTTGTGGAGAATGGTCTTTTTCCCTGATGCCGTGACGACGAGCGGGGTCAAAATGAATGGATTGGCGGTGCTTCCCAGAAAGTGGGGGTTCCCTTTCTTCTCGGCCAGGTAAGCCATGCCAACGGCAAATCCGCCGCCAGACTTGTAGATACGAGGCATCGGCACTGGAACGATCTTCTCTTTCTCCATGATGCCCCCAACCGTCTCCGCAAAGATCCCGCTACCGCCCCCCGGCGAGGCGAAGCAGACAAATTCGATCGGCCTCGTAGGGACGAAAGATGCGGCCTCAGAGATGGCCGGGGCCATTGCCAAAACCGATACTGCAAGAATAGACAGAATGATGATCCGAATGTTGTGTACGCTAACTTTCATGATAACCTCCTTTAAGGTGATTGACGCTGGTTTCCTGGTTTCACGCCTGAAGGCACTCGCATCATTGAGACCGTGATTCGAGTGTCACATTCCGCATTGCCTTGACGGGTTTTTGTATACAATCATCAAAACCCAATGTCAAACAAAAATGGCACAAAAATATAACGTTAAATGAAACGGCCTGTTATAAATATTACTCCCGACAATAATAATTCTTCTTGTCTTCTTGACTGTTTTTATGTAGGGGAATTCTCGGCAGGATATGGCCAAAACCAACAGGAGGAATAATCCATGGAGTTTGATTATGCAGACCATCTCATCCGGCGATCGAGATTGATCATGCCGGCCAATGAGCCAAAGTATGTTGAAAAAGCGCATCTGCGAAATGCCGACGCCGTTGTCCTGGATTTGGAGGACAGCGTTCCCGTGTCCGAAAAGGTGGCAACCCGGGCCGTTCTGAAGAATTCCATCTCCCTTGCGGGGAAGAGCGGAAGTGACGTTCTGGTGAGGGTCAACCATACGAGTGAGCTGCTCAAGGGTGATGTCGAAGCATCCGTCTGGCCGGGACTCGACGGTATTTTTTTCCCGAAGGTAGAGACGGGGGAGCAGGTGAGGGCCCTCGACCAGCTCCTTGACAAGCTGGAAAAGGAACGGGGTATCCCTCCGGGGCATGTGAAAATCTCCGTCATCGCGGAAACGCTCAAAGGGTATCTGAACGTGGAGGAGGTTGTCCGGTCGAGCGATCGCATTGACTGTCTCTCGCTTGGCACGGAGGATTTCGCCACCAATACCGGGATGGAAATGTCGGACGCTACCTATCACGGATGGCTGGTTCCGAGAATGCAGATCGTATTTGTCGCCCGCGCATACGGGAAATTGCCGTTGAATCTGGTAGGCAGCATGGCCGCTTTTGGCGATACGGACGGTTTTGAAAAACTGGCCGTACTCTCCTATAAACACGGCTTCCTCGGTTCGAGCTGCATCCATCCCGGGAATGTGGAGATCTTGAACCGATGTTTTTCGCCCTCTCAAGAGGCGATCGAACATTCACGAAGGCTTATCGACATCTTCGAACGAAGCCTCGCGGCCGGCAGGGCATCAACGACGCTGGACGGGCGGATGATCGATTATCCCCATTATGAAAGGGCGAAACAGATTCTGGCGAGAGGCGCCAGGATCGAAGCGCTGGAACAGAGAAAGAACATGGCTCGAAAAGCAGCAGCCGGCGCTTGATCCCATCCCGTTCTTGAGATCGTAAAATCTTTTCACCGCGTTGCGCGATCCCCCGAGGGGGCTGGTTCCTGGTGGGAAAGAGGGATCATGACCCGGCCATTCGCGCCCGGTGTCTCTGCCAGATCATGTCAAAGACGGGCCAAAGCACGGCCGCAAACCCCATCATGAGCAGGACTGCGCTGATCGGCCGGGTGAAAAAGATATCGTAACTTCCCTGCGACAAGATCAGCGACTGACGAAGCGCCCGCTCCACCATGGGACCCAGCACGACGGCCAGCAACACGGGGGCCCGGGGCATCCCGAATTTATTCATGAAGTATCCCATGACGCCGAAGACATACAGCATCCAGACGTCGAAGATGTTGCCGTCCACCGAATAGACGCCGACTGTGGCAAAGACGATGACGAACGGCATGAGCAGATAATTTGGAATCTTGCAAATCTTGACGAAAAGCGGAATGCAGGCCATATTCATGATGACGAGCATGACGTTGCCAATGTACATGCTGGCGATGACTCCCCAGACGAAATCCGGGTTCTTCAGGAAGAGGAGGGGGCCTGGCTGAAGCCCATACATCAGAAGCGCCCCCAGCATGATCGCAGTGGTTCCGGAACCTGGAATGCCCAACGTGAGCAGCGGGACCATGGCGCCGCCGGTGGAGGCGTTGTTTGCAGCCTCTGGCGCGGCAACCCCCTCGATCGCCCCCTTTCCGAACTGTTCAGGATGTTTGGAGACGCGCTTCTCGACAGCGTAACTCAGGAAGGTGGCGATCGTCCCTCCGGCCCCGGGGAGCACCCCGACCAGGAAACCGATGAGGGTGCCGCGGGCGATCGGCGCCGCGCTGGCCCGCCATTCCGCCCGGTTCGGCCATACTTCCTTGATCGAGATCTTTTCGATGAGGAATTTCATCTCCATGCTCTGTTCGACATTGTAGAGCACCTCGCCGATCCCGAAGAGCCCCACGGCGACCACAACAAAATCAATGCCGCCTAATAGTCCGGTGAGACCGAACGTAAGGCGAGGAAGGCCGGAGAAGGCATCCATCCCGGGGGTGGCAACCAGAATGCCCAGGCAGGTCCCCGCCAGGGCTTTCAGCACCGATCCGCTGGTGAGGCCCGCAACGGTGCAGAGACCCATGAGCATGAGGGCAAAATATTCCGGCGGACCGAAGGAGAGAGCGAACTTCACCATCGGGAGCGCAAGCAGCATCAGGAACACGACGCTGGCGGTCCCCGCGATGAAGGAGCCGATGGCCGCAATACCGAGGGCCTTGCCGGCGCGGCCCTGCAGGGCCATCTGGTAGCCGTCGAGGCAGGTCATGACGGAGGCGGCTTCACCCGGGACATTGATGAGCACCGATGTAATGGTGCCTCCGTACATGGTTCCGCAGTAGAGTCCGGCCATCATGATCATCCCGGAGGTAGGGTTCATGCCGAAGGTGAGCGGCAGTAAAATGGAGAGGCCCGCCGCGGGCCCGATCCCCGGGAGGGCCCCGATGATCGTCCCGATGACACAACCCAGAAAGCAGAGGAGCAGGTTAAAGGGGGTGGCGGCGACGTGAAAGCCCATCAGAAGCTGTTGGAAAGTTTCCATTTTTCGACTCCTCAGTAAATGGACAGGACATTCTCGAGGATGCCCATGGGCAGATCGACTTTAAGCCAGTGTCCGAAGACGATATAGACGATTACCGGGGTGGCAATCGCGGTAAAGGCGATCACCTTCCAGCTTCGGGCGCCGAAAGCAGGCATGGTGGTGGCCATGACGATCGCCAGGGAAATCAGCATCCCCAGCGGCTTCATGACCGCGACGGCGACGAGATACCCGGCAAGCACCCAGAGCACCTGCATCCTCGCGGTTTTCTCGGAGAAAAATGTCGGGGCGAATTGATCCGAAGGTAGGGTAATAGACTGGACCAGCATAGCCACGGAGATAATCCCCAGGCTGACCGACATCCAGAAAGGAATGAATCCGGCCCCAACGCTGCCGATCGTGCCGCCGGTATCGATCTGGGTGGATTCGTACCCGATGTAGATCGCAAACAGCAACAACACGATTCCCAGGATTTGTTCAGCTCTTTTCACGATTTACCTCCTTCCCCTTTGCCGCTGCCTATTTCTTCCCCATCCCGAGATCCCGCATGGTATTGAGGGCCACGTCCGCGTATTCGTCCAGGAATTTGCTCGCCTGGGTGCTGCCCATGAATACCGGGGTCATGATGCCGTCGTCGAGGTATTTCTTGAAGGCGCCGGTCTCGGTGACCTTCCTTGCGGCATTCTCGTAATAGGCCACAGCCTCGGCCGAAATGCCGGGAGGGGCGGCAATCCCACGGTGGGTGCGCCTGACCAGGTCGCAGCCAATCTCTTTCAGGGTCGGCATATCCTTGAAACGGGGAATCCGCTTATCGGCGGCGACCGCCAGCATCCGCATCGTCTTGGCCTCGACATGGGGCATCATGTCGGAGGGGGAGGAGCTCATGATGTCGATGTGACCGCCCAGGAGGGCTGCATTCATCTCGCCGCCTCCCTGGAAGGGGACGTAAAGGAACTCCACACCAGCGGCCTTGGCGATACTGGCAACCACCAGAGAGTCGGGGCTGCCCACATAGGAGCCGCCAAATCGGATGCTCTTCGGCTTGGCCTTGGCCGCCGCCAGCAGCTCCTTCATGTCCTTCCAGGGGGCATCGTTCTTGACGACCATCACCACCTCGTCAAAACCCATGATGCCGATCATGGTCAAATCCTTGTGGGTGATGGTCTTTTTCCCGGACAACGTGACTGTGAGCGGGGTCAGGACGAACGGGCCGGAGGTGCTCATCAGGAAGTGGGGATTCCCTTTCTTCTCGGAGATGTAGGCCATCGCGACGGCAAATCCGCCACCGGGCTTGTAGATCCGGGGCATCGCCACTGGAACGAACTTCTCACTTTCCATGATGCTCCCGACCGTCTCCGAGAAGCGCGCGAGCCCGCCCCCCGCGGCGGAGGGGCAGACAAATTCGATCGGCCGGGTGGGGACAAAGGACGCGGCCCCGAAGGCGGCTGGGGCCAGAGCCAAAACCGACAGAACTAGAACGGATAAGGTGATGACTCGAATGCTGCGGACGTTGAATTGCATGATCTCCTCCTTTTTAGGCAATTGAAACTGGTTTTTTATTTTCACACTTCAAAGACACGCTTAAATCGCTTATGGAAACAGCAACTTACCGCCTCATCAGGTGCACAGCGGTGGCCTAACTTTGCTTGGCGGTGTACTTCCCGGTCAGTTGAGGTGTGCGCCCCTCCAGATTATTCTGCTGGCGTTGAAGTCGGGTCTCTCTGGTCCAGGTACGCTTCAGATCGTCCCGCACCCCGAAGTGCAGCCGGCCCAATCCCTCTACTTCCATCTCAATCCGGTCTCCGTCCATGAATGGATTCAGACCGCGGTGATCGGTTCCTGTGGCGACGATATCGCCGGGCTCCAGGGTGTGGATCGAGCTGATCCATTCAATGCACCGCGGAATCTTATGGGCCATGTCACTGGTGCTATAATTCTGCATGAGTATTCCGTTGTTCCAGAGCCGCACTTGAAGCTTGTGCGGATCAGGGACTTCGTCAGCCGTCACCAGATAGGGGCCGATAGGGGCAAAAGCATCCCGCGCCTTCATCTGATAGAAAAAGTTGTTGTCAGGCGGCAGACCGCGGGCGGATCCATCAACGAAATTCAGGTAGCCGAAGACGTATTTCATTGCATCCGCCGCACTGACGTTGCATGCCCGTTTGCCGATAACCAGCGCGAGTTCCGCTTCCCCCTCAAAGATGGTGGCAGGAACATCGGGGAGCACCATGGTCTCGCCGTCGCCGATGATTCCGTTGGGACTCTTCAGAAAAGCGTTGATGGCCGGCAGCACTTTACGGGTTCCATCCTCGTAGTTGACGGCCATACAGTCAATATTGGTGGGCTTTGGCAGTGGAGGCCTGAGCCGTACCGCGCTTACCGGCACCCCTTTACCACGATCGGATGCCTGTTGCAGGGCGTCCTTGTATTCGTCAAATCGCTCGATTAACCCGCTGATCAGGTTGTGCGGTCCCGTGCGTGGGATACCCTGAACCACATTGGATACGTCAACTACCGTTTCTCCTTTAAGGACACCAAGTTTGAAGTCGTCGAAAAAAAGCAATTTCATAATTTCCTCCCTCACTTAATTTTTCCTGAATACCCCCGATCCCGGGGATACTTGTTCCATATTTTCCTTCAGTCGAACCACTCCGGTTTCATCTGCACCGTGAGTCCGTCGCCGCTCTTCTTCAGTTGGGCGGCAAGGCCGCTAATCTTCGGAAGCTCATAGGCGAAGAAGTAGCGGCAGGTGTGGATTTTCCCCCGGTAGAAATTGGTGTCGGTCGCCTCGGGGCCCGCCCCGAGGGCCTTCGCCGCCGTGACGGCCTGGAGGAGCCACTGCCAGCCGATGGCAACGATCCCGAAGAGTTCGAGATAGAGCGTCGCGTCGGCGAGGAAGAGCTCGACCTCGCCTTTAAGGGCAAGGCCGGTAAGCGAGGTCGTCACCTCTTTCAGGGTTTCCACGGCTTCGGCCAAGGCCTGAACGCAGCCTTCACACTCCGGGATCGCCCGGCCGGCCGCTACGGCCTTCTCAACCTCGGCTAGGAAAAGGAATAGGGCCTTCCCGTTTTTCATGACCACCTTCCGGCCCAGCAGGTCCATCCCCTGGATTCCGGTCGTCCCCTCGTGGATCGGGTGGATACGGACATCGCGGTAGTACTGCTCCAGCGGGAACTCATCGCAGTAGCCGTAGCCGCCCAGACACTGGAGCCCCTGGCTAACGGAAAGAATCCCCATCTCCGATGGGTAGCTTTTGGCGATGGGCGTCAGCAGGTCGAGCAGCAGCTCGTGTTTTTCCTTCTCATCGCCTTCGGTCACCCGTGCGAGGTCGACGTACTGCGCGCACTGGAAGATCAGCGCCAGCGACCCTTCCACGACGGCGCGCTGGAAGAGGAGCATCCGCTTCACATCGGCGTGCTCGATGATCGGCACCTGCGGCGCAAGGGGATTCTTTCCCGCAACGGACCGCCCCTGCGGGCGCTGCCTGGCGTATTCGAGGGAGGCGTAGTAGGCGGCCGATGCGATTGCTGCCGCCCCCATTCCGACGTCGATCCGCGCCTCGTTCATCATCTGGAACATATAGCGGAGCCCCTTGTGCGGTTCACCGACGAGCCAGCCCCGGCAGTCGTCGTTGTCGCCGAAGGAGAGCTGCGTGATCGGCGCGCCCCGGTAGCCAAGTTTGTGGTAGATCCCGATGCAGGTCACATCGTTTCCGGCAAGGCCGCCCTGGCCGTCCGGGCGCTTCTTCGGCACGATGAAAAGGGAGATTCCCTTCACGCCGGGAGGCGCCCCTTCGATCCGGGCCATGAGAAGATTTACGATGTTCCCGGTTGAATCATAGTCGGAGCAGGAGATGAAGATCTTCTGCCCTTTGATCCGGTAGTAGCCCTCTGCCGTCGGGAATGCCGTCGTCGAAAGGTCGGTGAGGGATGAACCCGCCTGCGGCTCGGTGAGGGCCATCGTCCCCTGCCAGGCGCCGGCGAACATCTTCGGAATGTACGTCTCAATGAGCTCCTGCGAACCAAAGGAGAGGATCAGGTGGGCTGCGCCGGTCGTCAGGAAGGGGTAAACACTGGCGGAGTAGTTCGCCGCCGAGAATATCCCCCGGAAAGCGGTCATGATCAAGTTCGGGATCTGCTGGCCGTCGCTCTCATACGGGGCCTGAGCGCCGATCCAGCCGCCTTCGCCGCAGGCCTTCATGACCACAGCCGCAACGGGGTGAACAAAGACCTTTCCGTCGCGAAACTCCGGCGGCTCCTTGTCCATCACCGACAGCGCGGGGAAAAGAATCCCCCGGCCCATCCGCATGGCCGTTTCCAGGACCATGTCGAAAGTCTCTTTGCTGTGGTCGGCAAAATAGGGATACTTTGTTAGCGCCTCCGCATCGAACTGCTCATAGAGCAAGAATTGCAGGTTTCTCAGGCTGATGAACTTTTCCGCCATGGTATCGCTCCTTGTAAGTTTGCCGGTGTGTCAAGACTGTCCCCAGAAAATTACTAAGTTCGCTTCAGGCGATCCCTGCTACTTTTTCGGATGACGCGGGTCCGTCGCCCCCTCGGTAGGCCGTCCGAAAGAGGCCGTATCCAAACCTTTGAGGGGATGGTTTGTTGCGTACATCCCTTTGAGTTTCCGGGCGCGTACCTCGGGATAAAAGGTGTTGATCGCCGCCTGGCTCCGGTCCAGCGGGATCTCTTCAATCTCATAGTCGGCCGACCCGAGGCCGTTGGCCACGCCGCCGTAGATCTGGGCCTCGATGTCCTTTCCCTTGATAACATTAAGCTTCTTTGATCCCGCGTCCAGCGCGCCAAACTCCTCCGCTTCGGAATTGAGCAGGCCGGGGGCGGCGTTCATCATGTCGATGCAGGCCTTGTCCACGGCCACCGGGTCGTAGGAGGCCAGAATCCCGAGACCGTTGACAATCGGGGTGTCGGTCCATCCATAGCAGTCGCAGCTTGGGGAGATGTCCATCGCGAAATTGAGGAATAAGGCCTTCCCCTCGTCTTTGGTCATCATCGCGGCAAGCGCCGAATCGGCGATGCGGCGGCCGAGGGTAGGCAGGTGGTCGAAGCGCTGGATCGCCTTGAATCCCGCCATGTTGATGCAGAGGTTGGCGCAGGCGAAACAGTAGACACAGCTATCCAGGTCCACTTCCAGCCCCTGATCCGTGACCTTGATGGACCCTTCCGGGCAACAGTCCTCGCAAACCTGCCACCACTCGCACCGGCGACCGGGGCAGAGTTTGGTGTCGATCACGGGCTTGTCGCCGGCCAGGCCGCCGTGCAAATTCATCTTTCCCCGCTTGCTCGC
>Ga0247840_10005039_pt1 | contig 20236 bp, 21 predicted proteins | sample LaCruzMarch2015__FD_192404 | JGI IMG/M metagenome (GOLD analysis project Ga0247840, IMG submission 192404) | Freshwater microbial communities from meromictic Lake La Cruz, Castile-La Mancha, Spain - LaCruzMarch2015_17m | ecosystem: Environmental > Aquatic > Freshwater > Lake | place: Spain... | reverse complement strand
CAGTAATTTAGAGCTGCTGCCCAGTTCGGGTTTTAGGGCAAGCAGTAAATCTCCTTCAATGGTTTGGCGAATGTTATTTAAACGGGTTAGCCCAACTATATGCTGAGTAGCATAAGCTCCAGTATAATTTGTGAACTGTGTATAAATTTCAAACCCTGGCGCAGATACAACCATTTTATGTGGAGCATAGTTTGTCGAGGTTCTAACTGAAGTCGATGCATCGGAATAAGTCTGAGTTCGAAAAATCAGCGTTTGTTCGGCAATTACACCACTTGCATTTGTGGTTGTATCGCATATCAAATTATTAAATGCGTCGTATATCTTAACAGATGCTCCGCTGATAGGTGTGGCGCTTACATTCTGATTAACAGTTAAGTTATATGTAAACTTTTCGTATACAACAGTTCCCTTACAATTCCCTAATGGAGCATAAGATGCTGGTGTTACGTTCGAATTTATCATCGTTATATTATTATTCTGTCCAACAACGAGAATCGTGTACATACTTGCTGTATTTATCGCATTCTTAGCTGTCATTGTAGTACTACCAGATGTCTGGAATAGCCTGGAACAATACATGCCTGTAACATTATCAAATGTAGCTTGTCCAGTGTTGAATGCAATATCGGCTTGTGTACATACGAAATTTTTTAATGTGCAGTTTGCGGCACTCGTTGGAACGAATTTTCTCATCTTATTTGACATACAATCTCTGGCTATTCCAGAAGCAAAATATATCCCAACAGGCAACAAACCAGAATCAGTTGTGTAATAAGGATGATAGTCACCAACCCAATCGAATGTTGTTTTATAAGCGTAGAGAATAGGGAAAGATGAGTTTGTAAGCCAGTATGTTTTATAGATTAATCTGCATCCTCGTGATGTTACCCCATTACCTGCATTAAACGCACCGAATGTAAATGTGCTTCCTGTGCCACCTGTAAAGAATCCGTCTGCAAATATTATTGTCTTATCTAAGTCTAACCATTTTGCACCTGCGTAATTGATGGAAACATATGCGTCAACCCTATATGTGCTTTCATCCAATTTATTAACAACTCCCCACCCACCTGCTACATCAGCGTTATATAAATCAACGATTGACCAAACATCATTTACTGAATCTGTGCTGGTTAAAACTAATATTCCGTGGGAAGTGTTTTGATATATGTAATTACCTATATCTGTTGTAGACCCATCGTCAGTCCACGTACATACACCTGCTGAATTTATAGTAGTGTCTCTAAGGTCTTTATTAACAACTGTATGTTGTCCTGTTTTGGCCGATGCTCCAGCACGTCTAACAATTCTATATCCACCGCCAGCACCCTTCGGATGATTCCAGGTAAGAGTAATGCTTCTGTTGGTTGCATTTGTAGATACAGCAATTTCAAGGCTTGAATAACTTTTACCCGCCGCGAAGGAGTTATACGTTCCGTTATCAAAAACTGCCTGAACGATATAGTAATACGTTGTATTTGCAGCTAAAGAACCACCTGCAACTGCAACTCCTGCAAGTGCCGTTGGCGTGGCTAAATCTGTGAATGTAACTATTTTAGTCATACTGAATCAATTCATTTAGAATTCTTAACTCAGCATAGTAAGGATGATAAAGTTTACCAAATTCAGCCAACTCTTCCATCGTTGGTTCTGGTGTTGCAGCAAGCCGTTCCTCTATCTCCAATCTCTCTTTTTTCCGGTTCTCTTTTTCCAAAAGTTCCGGGTCGATTATAACCTTATAACCTACCGGTACTTTAATTCGGGCTACATCAAGGCTTGTTACTTCAGGTACAATTTCGGCTTTTGCTGCTTCAAATACTTCGATGCCTGCTATTGTTTCGGGTACTTCGGCGGCTTTTGCGGTTTCCGGAGATTCAGATACTGTTATTGTTTCCATACTAATTATGTTATTGTTTTAATTACACTTGTTACCACATCGCCTGTATAAACAGGTACGGTTTGCAATACTTTACCGGTTACTTCGTCGGTTGTAATTATTTGCACCGGGTTGCTGCCCGAATAAGTAATGGTTTTTGTGAAAAGCTTTACCAGCTTAGAGGGATCTTGCCAGTAATCGACCCGGGTTATCAGGCCAGCGGTTTCGGTGTATTCCATGTAGCTGCCGCCAGTGCTTTTACGCGCCAGTTCGAGTTCAAAATTTTGAACATTCGCTTCTGGCTGGCGAGTGTTACCAAATATCATATTTGCGGTTCTGCTCATACTATTTGCTTTGTAAGATTTCCCAACTTGTAAATCACAAACCCGCTTTCTATTTCCGCTTTGGCATCAATATGATCTTCATGCAAAAACACTTCGCAAGCTGTTGAAGCCGGTGTTAAATCCAATTTTGCGTAAATGTTATAACTGGTATCGGCAGCGGCTGTAAAAGTGGTTTCAGGTATTTCCCAAGTCCGGCTGGGGTCGTACACTTCGTTATTGTCTTTCAGTTTTTGTACCTCAAACCGGTTTAAACTTGCATAATTGTGGATTGTGATAATACCTGCATATTGCTTTGCAGCTTCAATATTGCCACCAACATTAGATTCAAACCAAGCATCCGTTAAACTTACCTGTGGCATGTTCGCATCAAGTCCCAACATTCGCGCATCAATCGTGTCGTTGGCAATAATCTGGTCAACACGAAGAACGTTGTCCGGATCAAGTATTACCCTTTTAACTTCGCCTGCCGGTTGCTGTTCGTCCTTCACCACTTCAACGGCCTGTTTGTTTGCTGAAAATATTGCTCTTTCAATAGTTTGCAACCTGAACTCCGTTTGCTTCCTTTTGGTAATCGACCTGTAATCAGAAAGTGTCAGGGTGTAAATTCCGGTGTTCTTATTCAGCGTTAAGGCCGAAATTCTGAATAACGTATTAATTCCATAATCTGCATCAACAATCGTCACTTTTTCGCCAACCTCAAAACCCAAAAAAGGTGTTGCAAGAATAAAGGCTGGATTAACTACTGCGGTGAATGGATAAATCGGTGTACTCCATTTCGTTATGTATTCCAAAGCTTTGAGTGCCAATGCTGATTCTGCTGCTGCAAGGTATGTTGGCGGTTGTTCTATGTCAACCAGCGTATATTCGTCCCCTGCTGCAATCTGTAATGTAGCATTTGGTAATAACCCACCCTGTTCATCCAAAAACCGTATGATGTAAATTAATGTGTTTGCATGGTCGTATCTCAAAATATCGAACTCAAAACCTGCCAAGGCTCCGGTTTTCATACTTATTTTTGCAGTGCGTCCACCAAGTAAATAGGCGTTAATATCAAAATTAATAGTCGTATCACCTACAACGAATATACCTTCTGGATATACTTCTCTTTCTGCTGCCGTTAAATTTTCGGGCAACACCTGAATATAACCTGTTACGGTAGCAGTTCGCTGCGGATAAATGTCTTCAAAAAACTCAACTTTTTCGTGCCTTAAATATGTACTCAGGTTGCTGGTTAATGGATTTCCGGGGCATTGCAGCCTTTTAGCTCCATAAGTTGTTTTTAGGTTTTTTGCTGCTCCGTAGGCATACAAAACAGTACACAACTTCGAAGTGTCTGCCTTACCTCTTGTCAGTTCATACAGTCCTTTGCCTTTGCCATATTCAAGCGTAATTTCTTTAATTGGTCCGAGTTGTTCTTGACAGATTATGTAATAAAAATAATCACCTGTTGCATTGAACTGAACCAAATACTCCATGTTGTACTCAGCAACAATTCGCTTTAATACTTCCAGACAATTTTCGCCACGGAAAGCATGATTCTTTTTAATCGTTAACTCAATTCCACCTTTAACAAATTTACCTGAAAGAAATCTGTTTGAATTCGTCACAATCAAATCAATAATAGTTTCCAAATCTCCATAAAATGAAAACTCTGACTGTCCGTCAAGCATGAACATAGTTTGGCTCAAATAAGATTCTGCTCCATCGAACCTAAAATCATAAACAAATTTATTCGATGATACTTTCCGGTATTCCGGCTCTGTTGCCAGATGGTATTTTTCATCATCGTAGCCATTGCTGTTGATTTTGATCCAATCGAACATTTCAACATCAAGCAAGCTGTTGGATTCTACGGTACAGGTTGCATAACTTTCGCCCTGCAATGTCTTGTTTAAAATCAGGTTTGAAGTTTTTACAATCGCCACCAATGTATCGCTCGACTTATCCAAAATCGACAAAAGCGTGAACTTGCTGTCACCATGCACAGTTATCCTGAGCGAGAAAGTCCCGACCTGTTGTTCAAGGACGTAATTCGTTTCCCTGACAATGCTTATACCTGAACTTATGCTGCAATTGTTAATATCCAGGTATGGAGTTTGGAAAGTGACCTTCCCTGCTGCCTTAATTGCATCGGTAAAATATTGTACCTTATTTCTGAAATTGTCATAACCTGTAATTGTAATTTCACCACCCATGTTTCGGCTCGGCTTTGCATAAATCCAGCAATTGAGAATAATATCCCTGTCAGTTATTTCTGCATATTCTTGCTGGTAATCAATACCATCAACATCAAGCCAATTGAAACCTTCATTGCTAAGTTTTGGCAAATCGAGTACTCCGGTACTTTTCGACACCATTACTCCATATTCTTCAAAATCTATGTCACCAAATTTCCAACTCATACAATTGTCAACGTTAAGGTTATTTCAACTCCGGTTCCATAAACCATTGTATTTGCTCCATTCTTCACAATACAGGTTTCTTCAAAAGAATGGTTTTCAAATTTCCATACCTGTTTCAACTCAGATTTGATTTTATTCTGGAAACTGGCTATTGCGGCTCCAAGGTGCGTTTTGCCTGCATAAATGCCAATCAACTTAATGGCAACCTGCTTTTCTTCGGTAACAAGAAGATTGCTTTCAAAATCGTGTTCATCGATGATTTGCTTAAATGCTGGCAAATCAACATTTCCATCCAGCCTTGAAAGCTTCAAGCCAAAAGTTGAAAGTTCAGTATCTCCTATTTTTTCAGTAATCATTATAACCTTTCCTTTAAAATGGTGTTCATACTGTTTATCCCATTTTCAATAGCTTCCAACCGGACATTGTGCTTTGTATTTTTGGCAATCTCTGCCAAATGCCCTACGGTCTGATTGATTGAATCTAGCATCATTAATGAAGTATCATAATTCTTTTGCTGTAACTCCCTGAAAGCAAAAAACTGACCTGCAATCATTCCTCCGGTTTCTTCTGTAAGGCTTTGGAAAGAACCCTTAATTCCCTGCTGAGAACTTTCTACGGTAGCTTTACTATCAATACCAAAACCTTCAAGTACCTTCATTGCTGCCTCATACTGCAATTTTCCATCGATAAAAGCTTTATTGAGGGCTGTCTCTAAATCTTGAATATCGTAGACTTGAACACCGTCTGACGAATTATCAGCAAACTGTGTTAAGGCATTTTGGATTGGAGCAACTAAAAACTGAGAAGTAAGCTGTTTAAGGATGATATTCTTTATTATATCATCAACTGTTTCTCCCCACTTAACTGCTGCACCTTCACCGGCCTCAAATGCTGCTACCATTGCATCAGCAAGTTCGTTCGTCGATGTTCCTGTTAACTTATTGATAGTACCATCAATTGATTCTATAATGGAATTGTAGCTGTTAAGCGTTTCTTCAATTGCTTTTTTCTGTTCTGCAGTAAGCGTTCCATAAAGCAACTTGTTAACGAGAATAGGAATTTCCTTTCTCATTTCAGCGAGATATTCAGTTAATGGCTTTGCAGGGTTCATTATCTGGTTCATTTCTCCAAACCAATTACCACCTTCACCATAGAAATTAACATTTGCAGTTTTCTTGTTTAAATCAACTGCTGCTGCTGTTAATTCTCTCAGTTTTTTAATCGTGTTATCAATCGACTTTAAATCGTTGCCATTGCCAATATTCCCAAGGGTTTTATTTGCCAATTCAATCGCACTTTTGATGCTTTCGATTTCTTCCCTCAGTTTTGTGAACAATTCAGATAACGCAACTTCCATCGATTCAAAACCGGATGCAATCATTGTTATAACCGAAAATGCTGCACCGATATAATTACCAGATGCTACCTGCGATAAAGCAGAAAGCGCCTGTTGAGCATTTTGTAAATTTTCTACGTTGGCCTCACTTATTGCACCCTGCTCTTGCAATAATTGATTCATCATTCCAAGGCCACTGTTTACACCGTCAATGTACCCAAGTATATTTTCAGTTTTAAGTTTAGCCAATCCGTCGTCAGTTGCTTCAATGAATAGTTTTAAACGCTCTATTTCCTGAGCATTTATAACTTCGTCAGATTCTGATAAAATTTTAATTTTTTCCTCTGCGGTTTTTCTTGCAATACCAAGTTTCTTTTTCTCAATTTCAAATTCCCTATTAAAACCCTGAGTGGAAATTTCTGCCCTTTGCATGGCAATCTGTTCCTCAAATTCAAGAATTCCAATCTGCGAATTAATAACTGCTTCCGTTGTAGCCTTTCCTCTTGCTTCGTTGATTTTTGAAATATCTGCAGTCGGGTCAATCTTTATGGTTTCTTCAACAAGCGAATCGTAATGGTCGTTTATCTGCTTGATTGTCCTTTGAGTATCGGTAAGGTAAACGTCATTTACATTGTCCCAAATTGCTTTTATCGCATTTGCAGAATCTTCGTTGATTTTTTCAATCTTTTGGTTCTTGTCAATCTCTGCATTAATTCTAAGGGTGTCGAATTGTTCAAATGCTTCAATGGGCAATTCTGTAACGTAACCATTATCTCCTGGCTTCAATCCGGTTTTTGCATTGTATATTTTCAAGTATTCCTCTTTCTGCTTCTCAATGGAATCAAGCTGATCCTGAAAAGCTGCCTCAGTTTCCTTCTTCTGTCTTTCAGTACCTTCTTGCATAATTGCAATCCTTGATGCTTCAACGCTTCTCTGTAACTCAATTTCCTGTGCTGCAAAATCCACTTCACCTTCAAACCTTTCCTGTTGTTCTTTAAGCAATGCCTTACTAACCTGTTTGCTTACTCCTGTAAGTAATACCAGCTTTTCTTCATACTCTTTGATTTGTGCGTTCTGGTCAATTAAATCTTTGTCGGTTGCCGTTGAACCGGATGTCATAAGTTCTGTCAATTTTACTTTTGCTGTTTCAAGCAAATTGTTTGTTTCAACAATTCTTTCGTTAACGGTTTTCAAAACTGTCGGTTCTGGAACACTTTCTCCAATTCCTAATGCTTTTAGGTAGGAATCATATTCAGTTTTTAGTTCTTTCGTCGTAACGATAACTTCTCTCTCAGATCTTTTTACCGCCTTAAATGCAGAATCCAAATCGTTAAATGCAAATGCTCCAAGTTTCTTCCCTGCAAGTTTTTCGAATTCGCTGGAAATTGTACTCATGCCTGACCACTCTTTAACGCCCCGAGCATATTCTTCCATCATGGCCTTGATTTTTCCCTGCTGTTCGCTTGTCAGTCCTTTTACCGACTTATCAATGGCATTATAAAAATCTGTCCATGCTCCGGTTGTTCTTTCCTTTAAATCGCCCAACTGTTCTTCCTGTGCCTTAAATGCCAATGTTTTGGCAACTGCTGTGGTAACTAAATTCTGCGCCTTTTCAACTTCCTTTAAATTGGATGCTTCTGTCAGTAGGTTTGGCAGATAGTCTTTATACTTTTCATTGACAAATGCAATGGCCTTTGCTCTGTCCTCTGTTCCATTTTTCGCATTTTTTACTGCTTCAAACGCCTGTCCTATTGCCTTTTTTTCTTCACCCAAGTTTTGAGTGAACTTTGAGGAAACACCTGCGACTTCATCTGTTTTGCTTCCGTAAATTGACAATATGCTAACAAGCGCACCAATGGCGCCAATGATAAAACCAATAGGGTTCGCTTTCATTGCTGTATTAAGCGAGTTCTGCGCTACTGCTGCTTTTAGGGTTGCACTTATTTGCAATTTCTTTGTCGCTACATCAAATACTCCGTATGTAGCTGCTGTTTTCTGAGCAATACCGGCTGCGATAACTACTGCTTTATAGCTTCCATAAGTTACAGCGAGTATTGTAAGCACTTTTAATACTTCTTCGTAATTGTTGACTAATTCGGTTGCTGCTTTAATGCTATCGGTAATAACACCTTCATTTTGCTTACCAATACTGTTTAGCATTTTATCCCAGGCATCGGAAAAGTTGGAAGCAAGTCCTGTTATTGTTTTGGCCTGCTTGTCCATCAGGTCATTAAAACGGCCACCCTGACTTGTCATTGTCCTGAATGCTTTCTCAACATCGTCAAAACCGATTTTGCTTGCTGAAACCATTCCTTCAATGTCAGTTTCCATTACGCCAAGATTCTTTGCCAATTCTGCAACGATTGGAACACCCGCAACCTGAAAATCGCGAAGTTCTTTTCCTGTCATTTTAAGCTGAGTGCGAACCTGACCATAATTCAGGATTAACCGTTCAATTGGTACGGATAATCCCGCTGAAACATCACCCATTGATTTTAAGGTTGGTAAGACATTCTCAGCTTCTATTCCGTATGCAAGTAACTGTTTGGCTCCGGTTGCAACATCCTGTAAAGTGAAAGGCGTTCTTGATGCAAACTCAACAACTTCTGCCATCAATTGGTCTGCCTTTACCTTGTTTCCCAACATGGTTTCAAAGGCAACCTCTAACTGCTGGAATTCTCCACGAACTCTTGCAACATCTTTAATGATTTGAACTCCGCTAAATGCTGTAAACGCACCTGCAAATGCCAATCCAATACGATTAGCAAGCAAATCCATTTCATTACCTTCCTTTTTTACTGACTGGGTGATTCTGTTTAATTGCTGGTTGATATTTGTAATATCTTTCTGTAACTGTGCCCCGTCAATCCTTGCATCGAAATATATTGCACTCATTTCTGTATGTACTTGCTAAAGTTGTTTTTCAAATCTTCAATCGTTCCTGACTTTACCTTTTCTTGTTTTCCGTAACTGTAATAAGGCATGTCGTTCATTTTCATTGTCAGGTTTATCCAACTTTCTTCCCACATTACTTGCCTGTGGCTGAGTCCGAAGGTTTTCTGGATATATCCGATTGTTCCCCAAAAGGTTTTTCCGCCTTTGTGTTCTCCTTCCGTTTGGTCAGGTAGTTCATCGCTGGCGTTAATGCCATAATAAAAAAAAAGTGTTCTGAGGACATTTGCCTGTAAACAAGATTCACGTATGAATACAAATACTTCATGTTCTCAACCTTGTTAAGCATAAGCCACTGGTAATACCTGAACTTCCATTTTTTTGTTATTTCCTGGTTTACCAAAGCATGAGCAACAATAGCTGCCATGCATTTAATATTATCCGATTTTGAAAGCAACTCCTGAATCATGTTTGCTTCGCTGTTGATAGCTTCCAACTTATTTGCTTCCATTCCGATACGAACAATAGTTCCTGGCTTCAATGGTTTTATGGTTAGGGTAGTTTTCCTTCCAAAAAACGTAGGTACTTTAATTTGAATCCCGTCTTCAACTAATATCAAACCTGCTTGATATTCTATGTTTTCCATAAAAAGACTTTAAAAAAAGGCTGACTGTTTAAGGCCAGCCTTCTCGATACATTAACCTAAACTATACTAAAATCAAAAATCACTAAGCCGGATTTGGTAAGGAAATCATGTACGGCGAAGTGCCTGCTCCAGGGTCTAATGCTGTTGCATTTACTTCCATTTCAAGCAAACTTTCAGCACTTACTCCACCATCGAAGCGAGCCAAAACAGATGCTTTGTAAATGTTAAAAACAACTCCGTTTGTAGTAGTAATTTCCAATGCAAGTTCCAAGGTTGTAACCGATACCGGACCAGCATAAGTAAGTTTTGCTGTTCCACCCGAACCGGCTGTTCCGGCTGTTCCACCTTTTACAACTACCACCAATGACGGTGTGAGGTCGTATGCTCTCCATTTAATTGCAAGCGAGCCGACCGATGTAACAATTCTTTTCACTGCGGTGGTTGCTTCTTCAACGTTAAATTCTTTGGTCTGTGCTTCATCTTCTGAAAGAGTCAAAGAACCACGAACGGTCTGCGCCCATGCTGTCAACGTGCCAGGCATGGTGCTTAATCCTGTTGGTATTCCGAATTTTACGGATGCAATACCATAAGCATATTTTTCTGCTGCCATAATAATTTATGTATTAATAATTTTTACTGATAACCTAATATTTGAGTAATGTTCATCAAGTTGAGATTCACTGAAATACTGTTGGTTTTCGAATTCGATAATCATTCCCTTCTCCTGATACAGTTGCAGGTTTGTCATTAAAAGGTCAGTCCCAGTTCGCAGTGTTTTCATATCTGCCAATCCGGATATCAGATCTTTTACATGATAATTCACGTTTACATAGCATTTCTGCAATACTCCTGACGAAATGGGTAATGAATTGATAACGACATAGTTTGTGTGACTGGACTTTGTTGGCTTCCTAAGTTTATACACATTGTCTATTTTACCTTTCAGCAATAAATAAACTTTGTCGATTGCTACATCTGTTGTTTTCATTTCAATTTTGAACTTATAAACTCGTATCCAATATCTCCAATATCAAACCCTGCATCAACTCCTTTTTTATTCAACCTGTCTTTAAACTTTAAAAGTGATTTTTCAAGCCCCTCAATTGCAACTACTGATTGTGCTGATATTACATTGTAACCCATACTTTCAACGTAACTGGCATAATCCATGCCTGCAACGCCAATCAATTGATAGCCGTGTTTTACTTTTACCAATTCCAAAGCCTGTCTCCCTGCCGCAATCCCTTCTGCTGTTCCGCTAAATTCGTCCATTACAATTTTCCCATCGTTCAGAACAAAATAGCCTATTGAGCTTCTAAGGTTTCCTGAATCATCAAGATAATCACCCCGTTTAGGTTGAGTTTTCTTTTTTAAAAGCTCTTCTTTGGTAAGAATCCTTTGTTTCCAATCACCGCTAATTTTCAGCGCTTCCCGGGCATCCCTTACAAACTCTTCGCCGGCAAATTGCAGAATCTTGATAATTCCGTTCTCAATGGTCCGGTAACCCCTTCTCAGTTCGGTTAAAACCGTCTGGCTGTTTGTGCTTCGTGGAATTATACCCATAGCCTTGTATTGAACTGACCGTTTGACTGCCTTTTCAAAGTACCTTCAGAAATACTTCCGTCCGGTTTTGTAACTTTAACTTCATCATCAAAATCAAATACTTCACTTGTTTTTGGCATGTAAACTATCCATGAATAGCTAATTTTTTCCCCATCTGTACCGGTTATTGTCGAATTGGCTCCGGCAACTTCAGCCCTGCCTTTGCCTGTAAAGGTTGTAGCAGAACCTGTGGTTTGTCCGTCACCATTGGTATCTAAACTAAATCCGGGTTTACGGGTAATAATTATTTCATCAGGATACTGCATAGTTACCATGGACTTATAAACTTTGCTTTTGGCGTTGAAGGATCAGTAACTCCCCATTTTGAGAAAATACCTGAAGCAATTTGCTGAAGCGTTTTTTTGTCATTTACTGTCAAACTGTAACCACCTTCCGAAATATTTGGGGTAGTAATCATCCAATAAATAAGGTCAGCCGTTGCAAGATCAAAAGCCTGGCCATTTAAAACAGCTTCATTGGCTTCCGCTGTTGCGCTTAACCCTCGTTTTATCAAAGTCATATTTGCCCTGTTATCCGAAATCGGGTAACCTATCGCTTCTTTAATTGCTTCAAGTATTGTCATTACTCAATTTTCTCTAATTACACAGCCCAGGTACTGGTGTGACCAGTATACAGGTTGAAACATTTATCAATCGTTGGCCAGCTTGGGAAAGAGTTTGATTCACCTTTGGTAACCACGGCAACAGGGTTCCATTCTTTCTGGATAGAAACAAGGATATTTCCTTTTTTCTGCTGCAGTACATTTTCAGGTTTTTCAATTTCTTCAGCAATCGGGCCGCTGAACATATTACCCAACGATGTAGTTGGTACAAACACAACGTGACCGGCCGTAAACGGATTTACAGAAGTCCTAACACCTGCTGCATTTTCAATATCAACCGAAGTATCAATTAAAGCTGCTTCCGGCAATCTGAGCGAGCGTAAAACGGTATTTAACACACCAAGCGTTTCAACACCCAAGCCTGCACTTTCCCCTGCAATCAATGATTTGGCGGAAGTAAGAAACTCTGTTGAAGCAACGATTAAATCAAAATCATCAGGGTGTAACAGCATTTTGGCAAATGAAATACCTTTTGCCCTGGCTGCTTTTACTACCTTTTTGAAATCTGCAATCGGAGTCATGGTTGCAGCATTACCTGCTGACCAAACAACAGCAACAGTTTGTTTGTTGGCTGTTGGCATACCAAAATCAATAGCTGTTTCACTAATAATACCAAGTGGGTTATTAGTGGTTGACAGTGTGATTTGTCCCTGTGAAACGGCCTGCAAAGCCAGCCATTCCATACGGGCCTGAGCTGCATCGAAAACAAAATCGATATCATTGAAATAATCTTCCAACACTGCATCATTTCCACGTAAAGCACGTGTAATTGCATGTTCAAGAATTTCTTTTTCATTTTTCCTGCGGGAAAGGGCAATCTTCGGAATATCGAAGTGTTTTGTTGCAATTGCTTTCCTGGTTGCTTCAGGTGCTTTGGCATCAAAGGAGATTACAAAAGCAGCCACACGGTTACCCATATCGCCAATAATGGTTTTAGCATCAAGGCTGTTAACTGGTTTAACCGGGAACAGAGTTGGCCAATACAATGCTGCGTATTGACGTGCATTCAGGTACGATTCTAAACCTACCTGAGAAAATCCTGCTATAATCTGTGTTTTCATCTCGGTTATTAGTTAAAAGTTACTTTGGGTAATTGTGTTTTCATGGCGGTTGTAAGCGGGAAAGGAAGAGCGCTTTCGCGAACGGCTCCTGACAGTACAACTGAAATATCAACATTGTCATATTCCACGTTTACTTTATCTTTAATGAATCCGCTTGGTAAATATTTATAAGGCTGATTTGTTGCGATTGTTCCTGAAGCAGGTGTCAATGCTGAACCTGCAATTTCATCACCCGAACACTGTACGTTCAGGAACGCGTAACCGGCTGTGGTCAAAGCCCTGATTGCAGCCTGAATCTCAACACCCGGAGTATTGCTTGCTGCGGTTGTACTTGCCAAAGCAATTGACAAAGTATTGTTTGCGAAAGTCACAGCCAAAGCATCTGAACCGTTAGCGGTAACAGCTACATTAACACCGGCCAATTTACCGGATGGGTCTGTAACGGTTAATGATTTACCTGAACCTGTTACCAGTGTAACCGAAGCAACCGGAATCATTGAAGCACTTGCGTTAACCTCAGCAATTACCACACCTGCACCGTATGCAAGCAATGCACCGCCTAAATTAAGCGTGTCATATGTAGTTCCGGCAGTGATTGTTGAAATGGTTTGAACGGCCACGCCGTCAGTAACATATTCACCAGCTTTGAACTGGTGAGTGATAGGAACACGAACAGCAGTAGAACTGCCGCCTGTGATTACGGTTGCTGTTTTTACAATCTCAGCAATCCGTGTGCTTTTATTTAAATTTACCAGAGTTCCGGCTTTCAGGTAGGTTGTACCTGCTTTTAATCTCGATTTGTCAAGATTACAGCCACCCGGTAAATCTTCGTAAACGTAGTCGAAAACCACGTTACGACCTCCAAAACTGTCCTGCGTTATCTGCATTTTACAAGGTTTTTAATTAATACTAAATTTCTTTACCCTTCACACCTTCTGAAGTACCTGAATTGCGTTTTTCGGCAATCGATTTACCCAATGACGCTCCTTCCTTTGATGCTCCGTCTGGTGATTTCGGAATGTCAATCATTACACCTGCGTTTACCATTTCCTGTTTGAAACCGGTGTAATCAGTTTCAATTTCGGCTGTAATGGATGTTAATTGCTCCTCAGATTCAATCAACAGGTTACGCTTTGCCCAGTAAACATCTGGCACTCCCTTTTCCTTAAGGGATGCTTTCAGTTTTGACAAATAACCTGTTTGAGTTTCCTTTTTTTCAAATCCTTCCACTTTCAGTTTTAAAGCTGCTGATTCTGCATCCTGTTTTTCACGGTAGGCTTTAAACCATGCCGGCTCATTAGCCTCAGCAGCGAGCGGGTCTGTTTTAGGAATTCTTTTTTCCAGTTCTTCAAACTTTTTCTGAAGGTCCGATTTTTCTGTTCTTACCTTGTCAATATCGCCCTGGATTGATTTAAGAATAGTTTCGACCCCTGCAATAGCGGTTTCTATTTGGCTATCCTCTGTAACGGTTTTACTTAGATAATCGGCAACCCCGTCAAAAGCCTTGTCTCCAAACCCCAGATTTTTATACTTGGTTTTCAGAGCTGCAATCAACTTTTCTTTCATTTGTAATAATATTAAGTTTCACTGCTCTTAAAATATAAAGCCGCTTAAGTTTTTCTGGTATTTGGAAATGATTATGGAATGTTTTATCTTTGTGGCATCGATTCTACGGATTCGACGAAGCGGGGCCGATCAGTTTACTGACCGGCTTCTGTATTTTTCTGAGGGGAATAAAAAAGCCGGGAACCTGTTAAGGAACCCGGCTAATATAAATCAACTTATAGGTTTATTTCGGCTCAAAAACAATGTTGTTCTTTTGCCCTGGCAACGGTTTGGAATGGTTGTTATCCCCTTCCAGTATTTCATCCGGAATATCACCATCAAAAGCCGGGCATAGACTTGTATTTACATTTAAATGTTTGCACTTAGCGCAAATCGGTTCTACTGATAAAATCATATTGATAAAGTTTTTAATATTTCATTTCTCCATTCATCAAATTTAATACCAGACCCTTTCATGTAGTAGGTATGATATTCTTTAAGCATAGCCTCACCAACTTCTTTTGATATACGTCTTGGATTTGGCGAAGTTACAAATTCAGCCCAACTTTCCGCAATAAATTCAAGCGGCTTTGCACTTGCTTTATGCCCGGCGTTTGCACCGTATTCGCTCAGGTTTTCAATAACATGCTGAATTCCTTTGTCGTGTTCTTTTTTGTAAATTGCTTTAAACACATCTGAATTTCTAAATCCAATGGTTTTATCAATTTCGTGTCCAATTTCGTGGGACATTATATAGCCAAAGCCTTTGGCATCCTTAGTGTAAAATCCTGATTTTTCGGCTTTTAAAACAACATCGTTTATAATTGACGCTTTCTTACCATATTTCTCATTTACAAAAACACCTTTGTATTTTGAAACATCAACCAAAATGCCGCCTGGTAGCCTTACTGAATCTCTATTGGTACTCCATGCAACAGTATTGCCACCAACATTTGAAACCTGTGAATTTGCAAACTGAACAGCTCTTTTATCGGCTGCTGCCTCACTGTAATTAGCTGCAACGTTCTTATACCATTCGGTTTTCCTGAATTCATCAACTATTTCGGCTTTCATTGCTTTGTTTGCCTGTTGAGCATTTCCTATACCTTTGGTTTTAATATCAGGCATTAAAGTTTTAATATTGAAAGTGCTTTTATTGATATCATTTGCAACATCAATATCAAGTCCTTTAAAATTGACAAATTCAACATTGAGATTCTTTTTAGCCCACGCTTCGGCTTCCTGGATTGTTTTTGCGGGAACAAATTTTGCAATAGCAGGTTTAACCGGCTCAATAATTTTCTTTTCAGGTACGATATTTTCCCCTGCTTCCATCAAAGAACCCTTTATTATTCTTCAACAAATACGAATCCGTTGAAAGCTTTTTATTGTCAATCAAATCCTGAATGTACTTTCTGCCATTGGCCGGTATATCTTCAACATATTTCACGCCTGAAAAATCATCTTCAACCAAAGCATCAATAAAAGCATCTTCATTCATCAGGATCGGAGTTGCATAACAGATACAAAACGGGTGATTCCCGGTAAATACATAAGTCTTTGGGTAATTGCCAACCATTGCATCACATATTGCACACGGCCCGAAATTGTTTGTTGCCCGGCTCACTTTAAAGCCAATCACAAAATCAAGTTTCATCCACCGCTCATGGTCGGTAAGCCTGTACATTTTGTTTGTGTTGGTGGCTGCCAGCCTGAGAGCATTTTTGTAACTGCTACGATAAACGCCTTGGCCGGGATGGTAATCTTTCATCGGTTGCGATGGTACCAGTTTACCATCTGCATTCCTGATTCGGTGAAATCGTTTATCGGGTTTCTGCAACAGTTGCCTTATATCCTGACTAATTAAAGCTGCTGAACGCCCGGTTGATAAACCGGATTCAAGATAGAACTCAATGTTTTCCTTTGCACCTTCGGCAATATGCCAGACCCTTTGTGATAATGTTGTACCGTCAACCTTTCGCTTTAAAAATGCCTGTAACGCTTCGTTATTCCGGGCATACATGCCTTTGGTTACAACATCATTCAATGCAAGGTTCTTAACAAATCCATCCACCAGTTCATCACTTTTTAAATTGCTTCGGTTCCATGCATCAGTTGTGTAATTCTCAATGCTTGCAGTTAGTTTTGTTCTGAGGGTTTGCATTTCTTCCTCGATGGCTTTCTGAACGTTCTGATTCCGTGACCACAAATCACCGGAAGGATAATCATTCCACTGTGTTAGTAAATTTCCGGTCTTTTTTACAAAATCATCAAATATATATTTCAAACTACCCTGCTGCTGTAGTAGTTTCTGTATGTGCTGTAATTCGTGGAAATTGAGGTCTGGCATATTATACCGTAACTAATGACATTTAAACCCATTCTTAAAACCTATCACTAGGCGAATAAAACCTTTCGGTTAATATTACTGAAAATTCAATCCAATCTGGTTATTCCTTTTAGCAATCAAATCAGCTTCCTGCTGCAATCGTTCCTGCTCTTTAGAAGCATCTGAAATATACCCTTCATTTTCCAGTTTTTCAGTTGCAGTAGTTGTTGAAATTATTCCGGAAGCAACAGACTGTGACATTGTTTCAATTAACTCCTTCATATTCTTTGGCATATAGGGAGTAAATACCGGCTTCATTTTAACCGTTTGAGATGCTTCAGCCAGGGAAACATCAAGAATATTTCCAATAAATGCTTTTATCAGATTTACCCTTCTTTGAATACCAACTCCGAAAACTTCTTCTTTTGCCCTGGCTGCCAGGTGAGCATCTAAAAACATAAGTTCCAAAGCAACCCCTGATAAATCGCCAAGGCTCTTCATCTCTGAAAAAGAAATATTAGGAGTTTGACTTAATGCAAATATGAACTTCTCAAGGTTCTCAATCTCCATCTTCACAGATTCCGGTGGTGAATCAAGTGCAAGGAATGAAGCTTTTGCATTTTCAGCCAATTGTAATATTTTACCAGATTCACCTTTATTGACAGCCTGGATCAACTGTCCGAAAATTGCCAGTATTGGTTCCCCAAAATAGTCATTCATATCTCCATGGTTGGAAAGCAATTTTTCAAGGCGTTCAATCATCTTCTGCACATTTGCCCACTCTGGTTTTTCCTGCTGATGATATACCAACGGAATTTTCTGTGCGAGGTTTGGTATCTTTCCACCACCAACAGATGTCTCATCCAATTTCCAGGCTGTATCCCGGTTGGAGAATTTATATGTCATTTCTAAGGTGTATACATCAAAACAATCAACTTCCTTTTGATCTTCCTTAAGTTTATATGAACGTGCAAATGCAATCAAATCACCGTACCCATCAAATAATGGATAAAGTCCATCTCCAAGCATGGGAGAAAGTACTTTCATTTTCAGTAAATATTTTGGCTTGCTAAAACCAAATCTCGAAGATATATAATTCCAAAAGCCTTCCTCCTTTAATTCGGTCAGGTACCAGAGTTCAGCACAAGCCATTTCGCTCATCATTCTTCTGGCAATTTCCTTGTTTTTATAACTTATTTTCGATGAATCCTCTATTTCGTAAACATAATCAACCAATGTCTGTTCTTTTGGATTTTTATCATTAAAAACAACATCATACTTAATTGGATTTCCAAGCATGAAGCCTACTCTCCTGTTTACAATGATTTCAGGAACCGGGAGAGGAACCCTGTTTACCTTCGATGTTGCACGTTGTACTTTTGCATTGCCAGTTGCTGTGTCAATTAGTGTTTCTCCTGTTGAATCACTGATAACAGGCCTGAAGATAGTTTTGTCAGGTCTGTTGTCAGAGTCGTTAATCATTACTCTATGAGAATCCACAATATATTCATCCTTTGCCTGCTCAAAGGTATATCCATTTAAACCAGTCATGTAAGCCGGTCTGTTGTCCTCAAATATTTTACGAATTGCTTCGTAATTCTCACTTTTAATAATTTCAAAGTAGGTTGGCATAATCTTTACTTATTAGTACATTCCTGCAAGTGTTGATAAATTTTGAGGTCTCAACAATCGACCTAATATCTCACCTAAAATATAATATCTAACAGCATCTACCCCGTGATTATATTTATCTATTGGAGTATTTATAAAATTGCCGTCTTTATCTCTATCCCAGGTATAATTTCTGAACTCAAATAAAAGGTTTATCGATCTTCGGGTTACCTTGATATTGTAATCAAGCATTGCATTTATTCCGGCGTTTATAGAGCCTTGAAATTTATCGACAGGATAGATAAGTATTCCTGTATTAAAAATCTCTTGAATTAAACGCGGGTCTGCACTTTCTGATATTACTTTAGTATTTGTTTTCTTTAATTCAGTAATAATTTCGCCTGTAAGCATTCGTGTTTTATAGCACAATTCATCCAGATACAAGTCATGTTCAAATATTCCACAATCAATTATTGCAGTAGGGTCATTTGTAAATCCAAAGTCCATTCCACGGCCACGCTTCCTAACCCAGGTTGGAATTTCATCAATAATTTCAATTTTCTTGAATATAACCCCGGCTGCAATATCTGCCCATCGGCCTATAACCACATGAGCATATTTTTTAGGGTCCGTTTCTTTCATTCGCTCAATCTCTTCCAGAAACTCAGTACTAAGATTTTCAACGTTGTTGAAATAGGTTGTGTGAATGTGTAAAACGCTCGGGTGTGTACTTATCTGCACATCAACGCCATCGATATTTACAAATCGGTGTGTTTTTTCGATGTACTTTTTATAAATGAAATGATTAACATCGGAAGGGTTCATAATGATAATTACCCTGTTCTGGATTCCCTTTTTCCTGATGGAAAGTACAATTTTGTCGAAGTCCTCCTCTGAAACCCACTCTTCGGCTTCATCGCAAACAAACGTTGTTAATCCTTTAATTGATTTAAGTTTGGCTGTCTGGTTCCCGGAACTGGTTTTAATACCTCTGAATAGTATTTTGCTACCTGAGAAAGTATTGATAACATCATTGTTGGCTATGCTGAAATACTTTTCAGTTTCATCAAGTTCAATCTTTTCTTTTATTTCCGGAATGATTGAAACGTTGGCAGAAACCATTGTGTAACGGGAATATAAAATAACGTGCCCGGCTTCGAATGTTAATCGTTCAATGAATGTTGAACCATTGAATGATTTAGCACTACCCCGGCCCCCGGTTATGAGGAAAAAAAAATGCTCTTTATCGGTGTATAACGGATCGTATACATCTTGCGACTCAATCACTGTTTTTGGGATTTAGTTTTAATCCACTCATCGACGTTAATACTCCCTGAAATTAGGTCTTTTCCTCCTTTTCCTGTAAGTTCTGTATTTAACTTGTTTTTCCAATTATCCGGGTCCCGGTTGGTAAGAGTAAATATTATTACTGTTGGGTTTGGCTGGTAGTGTTTATCGGTAACGGTGTGTTCTTTCACAATGCCAGGCTGTTCGCCTTCTTCGTTCTTTTTCCCCCGGTGTAAGGTAACTATCCTTTTCTCCTGAACTGTGTAACCTTGTACAAGCTTTACTAATGATTTTTTTGCTTCAACAATCATGAAAGAATAAAAATCTTCCTCTGCCTTTTTAATAGACTCCGAAAACTCCGATTTTGTAGCCTTCCACTCATGGTAAGTGCTTTCTGAAATTCCTGATAATGAGCAAATTTCAGCAATAGTATAACTATCCGCTTTAATGAGGGAGCAAATCTTGTTAACCCGTTTTCTGTTGTATTTCGACATGTAAAGGCCTATTTATACACTGAGATGCCAATTATAAAATATAAATCAACTGTTGTTTTCTGTTGAATTGGTTGTTTTTTGACATTTTGTTAGCTTTTACGCTTTAAGGGAATAGGCATTTTGAGGGGTGGATTGTGACATAATGATATAAAATAAAAAAGACTCCCATTTCTGAGAGGCTAGTCAGGC
>Ga0247840_10005038_pt1 | contig 20237 bp, 14 predicted proteins | sample LaCruzMarch2015__FD_192404 | JGI IMG/M metagenome (GOLD analysis project Ga0247840, IMG submission 192404) | Freshwater microbial communities from meromictic Lake La Cruz, Castile-La Mancha, Spain - LaCruzMarch2015_17m | ecosystem: Environmental > Aquatic > Freshwater > Lake | place: Spain... | reverse complement strand
CTGTCCGGGATAGGTGTTGGCTAGGCGAACGATTTCCGCTTTTAATGGTTGGTCGGCATGGTAACACGGCTGGCCGCTGATCCGGATGTTGGGGTGGCCGTTGATCGTAACAAGATCCAGGTCAGCCGGTGGCGCTGCCAGAACCTGGCGATACAGGTCAGGATATCGAATCTTGAGTGCTTCGAGATTTTCGGTTTCCACCATGTTCATGGGAATAACCGGCGTTTTTGTGGCCTTTCGGGCTGAGATCCGACAGGCCACAAAAACGCCGGGGCATCGAGGCCGCAATCCCGGCTAGACCGGATCGATCAGGTCGAGGACGCTCTTGTTCTGTTTCTCTTCGTCGCTGTCGTCACTCTTGTCCTGATGTGTGTTTCCATTATTGGCGGGGCGGTCATTCCGGTCGCGGTTGTTACGGTCATTACGGGAACGAGAGCGGGAGTCCCGGCCATCGCGCGAGTCCCGGTTGTCGCGGGAATCCCGTGGATCGCGGGAGTCGGAACTGTCATCTTTTTCTTCCACCGCTTTACGGAATGTGGATAGACGCATACATTCGAAACCGCTGCTCAGCGCTTCTTTTTCCAGCTTTTCGTCGGCGGTCAACAGGGTCACGGCATAGCTCGACTGTTTATCCCGGCCCAGACTCATCAGTTTTCGGCCGGTCGTGTCAGGGGTCTCGGCGTAAAACACTTGCACGCCTTTGAAGTCTTCGCCATCGGCCGCTTCACGCAGCGGACGGCCTGTAAATACGGCGGTCATGGCAATGCCTTCGCGGGTGGCAAATTGGGCCAAGGTTTTCAGGATCTGAAAATGATCGCGGGGATTGGGCGCGACGTTGCCGTTTTTGGCCCGATTATCGATCAGCCCGGAGGCGTCGATGAGATAAATCTGTTTTTTCGATGATTGTCCGTGCGGGCGACATTCACAAGTCTTGCCAAACCATCGGCTCCAAAAGTTCATAACATCCTCAAATCACATGGGTTACGGGAACGATCGCCGCGTCTCGCCACGCAACGCTCCGATCCCAAATCGGTCAGAACACACGAGAATTCTCGTAACTCTATTCGAACCCCGGAACGATGCAAGCTTTTTTGTTGTTCTGACTTCTGTATTCTGACTTCTCGATTGCAAACACCTTGGAGGGGTTTTGCCAGCGGCTCCGGCAACCGATTAAATCGGATGGCCTCGGCGTCGAGCTCCCCTGACCGGCATCCTGACACGATGGATTGAATCTGGGCAAGTGTGAGTTTCATAGAAGGCCGCATGTCATAAGCGTGCGAGAATATGGGCCGCTTGAGGTGGGAAGAGTGGCCTATTCGTTTTTCGATTTCAAGCCGCAAAGAAGGGTTGTTCTTTCCGGGGTTCCCCCATAATATGGCGGCATGAAACGGTTATGGGCTATTGCGGGCATGACGTGGCGGACAGCGGTCCGATCGCGCGTGTTGTTGCTTCTGGTGGGATTGGTTACCGTCAGCGTTTTGCTGCTGCCGCTTATCATCCGGGGTGACGGCACGGCCTTGGGCTTGGCGCAGCTATACCTGGACTACGCATTTGGCTGGTCCATGGCGTTGCTTTCTGCCGCTGCCGTGTGGGCCGGGGCTGGCGCTGTGTCCCTTGAGATCGAGCATCGCACCATTCATATGTTGGCCACCAAGCCGGTGCGGTCTTTGGAGTTATGGTTGGGCAAATGGCTGGGCTTGATGGCGGTCAATGGGCTCCTGGTGGTCCTGGCCGCCAGCTTGATTTATGCCGGCTTGTCCTGGGTGACGCGGCCCGGCCGCATGTCTGCCGCCGACCGGGCAACGTTGACGGCGCGGATCCTGACTGCCCATGAGTGGGTACCCCCCGTGGCCATGAACGCATCCGGCGGCCATGTGGCCGGGCCGGGTCAGACCCTCAGTCGGCATTTTGTGCTATCGCCAAAACAGGCGCAGGCGACGGTGCTGTATCTGCGCTACCGCTTTTCCACGTCCGAAGGCATGCGCTCTGTGCCGGTGGCCGGAACCTGGGTGATCCGGGCCATAGATGGCCGGGAGCTGTTCCGGCAGCGGGATTTTGCCGCGCAGTTCATGGATAATCTACTGCGACTGCCCCCGCCCTTACGGCTGGGCCGCGGGTTTAGTGTGGAATACACAAACCAGGAGTTGCAAAAGCCGCTTACCGTGGTGTTTTCGGCTACGGATGGACTGGGCTTGCTGGCGCAAGTCGGCTGCTTTGAGGGCAATTACGTCCGCGCGTGGCTGCTGGTGTTATGTCGGCTGGGCTTCTTTTCCGCCCTGGGCCTCACGGCCGGCTGCCTGTTTTCGTTTCCCGTGGCCGCGTTCGTGTCGTTTGCCTTGCTGTTCATGACGGCCCTGTGTCGATTTATCGAACGTGTGGCAGCCCGGGGCTTGCCGGGCGATGTGGGGCTGTCCCGGGAAACGCCGCTGTTCCAGCTTTGGGACGGGATCAATCGGCTCGTGTTTAAAGGGCTGAATGTCCTACTGCCGCCTTTACCCCATTTCAATCCTTTGGATTACATTTCCCAGGGCATGATGATCGATGTCGCCCAGGTTGGCCAGGCGTTTGGCGTGTTGATCGGGGGCTATGGCGTGGCCTTGGGTCTGCTGGGCTGGGCCGCCTATGCGCGGCGTGAATTGGGGCTTCCTACAGAATGAGCATGCATTCGAAAAAAAGGGTGTCGTTGTTATTGATCGCCGCCGCGCTGGCCTGCGTGTGGGGCGCCTCCCGGATCCGGCCCGAAGCCGAAAGCTGGGCCCGGTCGTTGGCGGCTCAGCCCGCCACCCCCCTCGAGGATGCCCCGCCCCTCATGTCCCTGACCGTGATGGCCTTTGGGGGCTTTCGCGGGCTGGTGGCCGATGTGCTCTGGATCCGGCTAATCGATCTGCAGAAGGAAAGCCGGGTGTTTGAGATTGCGCAGCTGTCCGACTGGATCACCCGTCTGGAGCCGCATTTTGCCGTGGTCTGGGCCTATCATGCCTGGAACATGGCGTATAATATCAGCGTCCTGTTCCCGGACCCCGATGATCGCTGGCGGTGGGTCCAGCAGGGGGTCCGCCTTCTGCGTGATGACGGTCTGCGATACAACCCCCGGAATGCCACCTTGTATCGTGAGCTGGGTTGGCTGTATCAGCACAAAATCGGCGATGTCATGGATGTGGCTCATCGACATTACAAGGCCGCCTGGGCGCGGGAAATGGCCGGACTCCTGGGCGGTGCGCATCCCCCCGAAGCCGCAGACCCGCATGATGATCGGCTTCGCCGTATGCGGCAGGAATACAAGCTCATCCCGGCCCTGATGCGCGAGGTGGACGCACAGCTCGGGCCCCTGGACTGGCGCCTGCCGGAAACCCACGCCGTGTACTGGGCCTGGCGCGGCCTGAAGGTGGCGGGAGACGATGAGCACAAGGCAGCCTGCGAACAGATGCTCTGCCAGTCCATGGCCGATGCATTTCGACGTGGCTGCCTATTGACAGACCCGCGATCCGACCTGTATCTGACCACCTTGAAGCCGGATATCCTGCCCAGGACGATAAAGACTTTTGAACTCGCGCTGCGCAATCCCCGGAATAAAAATACGGCCCAAGCCTATGCCAATTTCCTGACCGAAGCCGTGGTCATGCTGTATTTATTCCAGCGCGACCGGGCGGCCCGCGAGGCATTTGCCACGCTGCAGGCCCTGACCGGAAGCCCGATGACCTATGACGAATTGATCACGTTCTGCCTGCGCAAGGCGGAAGAAGAGTTGCCCTACAAGGATGCCGCCGCCGTGGTCGAGGCATGGCTTTACCGTTCCTATAAGGCGACAGGGGATGGCAAGCCGGATCGCGCTTCTTTGTGCGAACAGAAGGCGCGAGCCTTGTGGGACACCTATATGCGTCAGCGTCCGTCCGAGGCCCAGCGCCTGCTGACCGGCTTGCCGCCCTTCCCCGCCTGTCAGTGGGCCGCCTGGCAGCGGCTGGATGCCGAACTCAAGGGAGCGGATGCGCGGGAACGGTTCCGAGCCCTGTGCCCGGAACCGGCGCAGGCGCATCACGCGGAGCCTTGAGCTCTGGGCATGGGGCGATCATGCGCGCGGAGGTTGGAACGGGAATCATCGTGATGGAGACGCCAGCGAAAGCCTGGGTTTTATAAATTGAAAAACCCGCCGATGGGTGGCGCGGGATTTTTCAAACCCCTGTTCCAATAAATACTGTTCGAAACTCGGCATGTGCAAGGCGCCCCAGGGCACCAGCAGACAATCGGACGTGGTGAGCGCGTTTTCGATCACGTTGATGCAATGTCGGTTGCGTTCGTCCAATAAATCATGCTTTAGCGTTGCGAATAGAGTGCGGTCGAATTCTATTTTCTGGCGAGCGAAGGCTTCCCATGCGTCAGCGGTTTCTTGTGGGGATCGAGCCGTAAATACCGGGGCGAGCGCGTTTATCAGCCGGAGCGTCAAAGGGGAAAACGTGCCGGCATCCACGTCTGCGTGGCGAACGAGGGTTAGGTGGGGAAATAATTTTTTGGGTTGGAGGGCCAGTCCGCCTGTGGCGGCCAGGCCTTGTTGAATTTTTGGGATCGATTGTAAACAGCCCTTGGCATCGGAGATCCCTTCCATGATCACAACGGTTTTCCGATTGGTGTAGGCCTGGCCGATCTCCGAATAGAAGTGGTTCTGGCCGATATGCACCAGGGGGATCAAGCAAACGGTTTTTGAACCCCGAACATATTCGCGCGCTTCGGATTCAAGACCCTGCGGGCGTAGATACAGGAATCCGGCTGTCAGGTGACTGATCCCGAGAGACAGACAGGCGATGAAATACAGGATCATGCCGGGAAGAATGAGCGCAATGTTGATGCCGACAAAGCGTAGCGTGTGAGTCCAGCGGAATGCCGGACCTTGTAAAGCATCGGCGGGCACGAACCAGCGTCGCTCAGGCGTCAGCGTCCGAATTTGGCAAAGCGTTAAGAGACCGATGAATAGTTGCAGACAGGAAATAATGATTTTGGACGTCTGCCATTCAACGTAGAGGGGGAGGGGTAATCCCCCTATCAGCGAGAAAAACAACAGATAGGCCACCGGTGGACAAAAAATACGTTTTGGCAGGCGGGGCGTGGCGGCCATTAGGACATACAGGGCCATGGCACCGAGCAGGCTCGCGCCGCCAACGCCTTTTCTCAGCAAAGATAACGAGGGTATGCCCGGCAATATATCGTCGACGAACGACAACAGCCCGTCGAGGTAAAAGAGTAAGAGAAAGCTGTTGGCGAACCCGTTCATGACGCGCTTCCGTTTATGCAGGGTGGAATTGATGTGTGGATCAAGGGTGAATGCGTTCGGCTCAACCGCCGATCCCGGTTTACAGGGCGATTTTGATGACCACTTTTTTCACCGGGGCCGGCTGATGGACGGCTAAGCCCGGCATGTGTGCGTCGTTGGGGAAAAATACAAGGAACATTCCTGCCTTGGCCGTGAGAAAGTCGCCGTCGCCTTTTCGCATTTCGGCATCCTTGTTTTCGTCATAGGCTGTTACGACCTGAAGTGTGTCAAGAGGCGCATAACCCATTTTTTCAACTCCGGAGACGATATACTGCACGTCGATATATTTTCGATGGGCCTCAAACAGCGCTTGACCCAGGGGTTGAGTGGTACTTTCCCCGATCAGCGCGAATCGTTTCATGCCGTCGAGTTCATAACGACCTCCGGGGATTGTTTTGAGATCGGTCTGGACCAAATACTCGAAGGCTTTGGCCAAGGCGGTGCTGTTGCCGTACAACGACGCATTTTCGATTCGGTCAATGATCATGGCAGGTTTTTTCCAGTGTTTAGGGTGGGGACTTTTACGGTTTTGCCGGTTTCGATGGAGCGGCGAGCCGCCGTCATAATGGCCAGGCCCTCGAAGGTTGCGCGCATATCCACGGGAGCAGGTCCGCCTTTAAAAAAGGCTTTAACCTGCAGCAAGATGTCGCGGTAAACATGTTTGGCGTTACAAACGAACGGGATGAGTTTGGACTCATCGCCTGCCTGGCCGTGTAGATATCCTCCATACGTCCAAAGGCCACGCACGGTTTCGACCACGCCTTCTCGGCCGTCGTCATAATCCACCGTGGCAAGAATGCTATTATTAGTTTCCAGAGCGCGAACGGATTGCGCGCCGGGCCCCAGGATACGTTGCAGCATTTCAAAAGTATGCACGCCGTACCAAATTAGCGAATCGCCCGACAGCGCATTCCCGAGTGCGCCGAATACATGGGCCCGCGTTACTTTTGTGAATTGCGACCGGCTCTGGGCGATCTCGGGAATGAAGGGAATCGACGAGCCGGACCAAACCCGCGTGTTGTGTTTGTGCATTAAACGGATAATTGCCCGGCCGTCCGATAACGAATTAGCCAAGGGCTTGTCCAGGAATACGGGTTTTCCCAACGCGGCGATTTTTTTGAAATAGTCGAGGTGAAGCGCGCCATCGTTGATTTCCAGCATAATTGCGTCGCAATCCACCAGTGTCTCATCTAAAGAGGAGGTCACTCGCACCCCCAGCGATTCCAGTTGGGCCTGCCGCTTGTCCAATCCCTCCGCGTTCTGAAACGGCGTCTCGAAACGCATACAGGTGGCCACACGCATTCCTTGGACTCGATTGTCCGGCGGGATGCTCTTGTCCTGTAGCACCTTCGTAAACTCAATGCTATGACTCGAATCCAATCCAATGATCGCTACATGAATCATTACCATTCCTTTCGTGGCTGTTGGAAATCGGTGTGCGGTTGAACATCGCCCGAATAAATAATGTTGTCCTCGCAACGGAGCTCTTGTCACACTTAGTGCCCCATAAAGATGACTCCTTTCGGGAGGGTTTCAGTCTGCAAAATAAACCGAGCGTCATATTGGTCTCCATACTTTGAGTAGGTGCCGGCGATGGGATTGGTGGACGTCGTGGAGATGATCGCATAACTGTTCGTTCCGTCAAAGGTTGCCGAGTTCCATTCCAAGCTGGCTTTTCCTGTGTTGTTAAATATCAGTTGCCATTGGGAGTTGGTTGATTTGTGCGACCAGGCCACCAAAAGATATTCGTTGCCGCCCGTCAACAGAGGAGCGCCACTCAGGCTGATCGTTAAATTAGTCGAGGTCATCGGCGACATACTTGCCGCCGAAACGGTTCCAGACGCAAGGAGGGTCTTGGTGGGCGTCATCAGCGCGACGTGCAGGTCATCGTGCGGAAGGGTTGCCCCCACATAGAATGTCATCTTTACCCCGACCGCCAGCTCGCTACCGGCCCCTTGATAGGTGAACCGTTGACCATAAATCGTGTTGCTGTAGATGGAGGAGAGCTTCGTGGCGCCAAAGGGATTGCCGTAGTTCCGGTCGCCGGTGGTGCGCAACAAGTAGACCCCGTTATAGGCGGCGAAGGTGCTGGCCGTGGCGGCTGCGCCAATGCCCCATTTGGGATCCGGATAGTAGGAGCCGGGCTGATTACTGTTAAGGCCGGTAAACCGCAGCCACAATACCGAAGCTCCGGGCGTGGCATTACTGATGACCATGTGATAAACCGATCCGGAGTTCAACGGGACACCGGATCCAAAATCGAATGACCAATCACCGCTGCCGGAGGGCGCCGCCGTTCCTGAACTCAGCCAGGTTCCGGTCGCGCGTCCGGTCCCGTCGTCATCCTGAAGACCGAGAGTCAGGGCTGGAGCGCCGATGACGGAGTTTATGGTGATTGTGGCCCCCGTGACCGTCATCGTTCGGGCGGCGGTGAAGCGCGCCGAATACGGGCTGGCGCTAATCACCGCGCTACCGGATGCGGTGAGAAGAAAATCATGACCCCATTCGTGGGTGTTTCCGTTTTTCCACGCCACTGAAAAAAGAATCAGCGCCACCAAGGTGCGGAGTGTGAAATTTGAAAGGGGGTTTGGTTTCATAATGTCCGGTCGTTTAAATCCAAAATAAAGGGCAACAGACAGTGATCGGACGACGTGGGTTCGCGCCGTACCGAGGAAGGCTTGCTTGAAAATGCCTATTTGGGTCCATGTGCAGTTCGAATTGCAACGTCGTAGAAACGGTTCACCCCTTCGCAGCCGGTGATGCCCACGTAATAATCGTCTGGAAGAGAATTCTCAATATAGCCGAATGCGTGGCCATCGACTTTGATCGTAAGTTCCTTCCGCTTTTTCGTCACTTCCAGCTTGTACGGCGTGTTCTGGCTCAACTTGAATTTCGAAAAAGCCGTTAATTCCCACAGCGATTTTCCATTCACCGTGTGGAGCCGCCAGATGTTCACACCTTCATCCCACATCGTGATCTCGACATGCTCGTCAAAGACGGTGGCGCCATCAGCATCGCCTAGTTTTGTGACAATCACCAGGGCCGGGGCCATGCGATTCGCAAAGGCCGTTGTCATCGATATCGTGACGTCGCCGCTGAATTTTTTCTTATATACCATGCTGGTATGATGGCCATCGTTTTCTATGCAATTGGCTTTCTGGAGCCATTCACTACGTCCGGCCATATCTCGTCTCTTAACGAACATCCACTCTGATGAAATCCATTTTCCCTGCTGAAAAGAGCATGCGATTGGATGCCCTTCTTCCGTATATGAAAACCCCGTGGTTAGTCCCAGTGTCATCGTCATAATCACTGCCATTCTAAATGGATTGCGTGGCTTTGGGGTTGGCATCATTGCCGGGGGTTCCTTTTTTGATTTTACACGCATGGGGCATGGGGGGTCTCCGTTGATTGGAAAATTCAAAGGCAATTTAATCGATAGCTTCATGGCTGTCAAACTCCTTGATGGAGTGTTGTTGGATATTGATTCTGCCAAAATTGTGGTTTAACTACCGGTCCTAAACTGGGAGGGGCGTTCACCCATTTCGAACGATTCCCTCCCCCAAGATCACAGGAAACACCCTGAGGCGCTTGCAAAACCTCCTTCGGCGGTTCAGCAAGCCACTCCCCTGATGCCCGGCCTGGCAGTTCCGCAGGTTTTCCTCATTAATCGAGTTGTTTCAATTCATGCCCGAAAGATTCTGCCATAGCGACGCCACTTCCCTCTCAACCCTTAACCGCCACCTTGACTCGGATACCCTTAACCGGCGGGTCTTCTGCCACCGAAACGACAAGGGTCCCACAGGCGCAACCTCATTCACGCCGGGAATCCCACGCCATTCCCATAGCCTATGGCCCATTCCGATCCCGCCGTCATCACGACCCCCCACAGATTCTGAAAAGGAGCCGATTTTATGCGTTGAACCGAAGATGGCCAAAATCGTCGGGATACGGAGTTTGCCACATGGAATAGAACCAGATACTGGTTTCCTGGGCCCAGCGGATCCCGCGTATCATATTAATGCCCCACTCGTCGCCAGGGATCGGCGCCTTGATGCCCAGGGAAGCGTAAGGAATCCGGATAAAGGCCGTCCATTGATCTTGCCCTTGTTGAACGCTTAAATCCCATTCGCCCGCCCAATCGTGCAAGACGAACGTATGCTGGATTTTCTTTCCATCCGGTAGCCCGGCAAAATGAAAATAGTCCTGATGCGAGTGCTTGGCATCCAGATACAGGTTGAACGAGTTCATCATAAAGAATGGAGTTCGCGCTCCCAGCACATCGAGATAATATTGTAACTCTGGTTTTTTTTCGATCGGCGACAGCGCGATGTCCATGCGGGAATCTTCACAGAGCGTCCGAATCACCAATTCTTTGGGGTTATAGGCAAACTGCACGGAAGTCTTTTCCGAAGGCGTGGTGTCCTTGCGCTTTCCCGTGTTGTAAAAGAAATCCGTGTAGGCAGGGATTGTTGACCAGTCAATCTTGGTGGGATCGCTTTCCGTCACCGGTGACGCCGAGAGTCCCTTTTTATAATTTGGCTTTCCCGTCTGGATGGCCCGGACCGTCGTTAAGAGTCCGTGCATCGGAATGACGGGCGCCTCGTAAAACATCACCTCGTCGATTCCCGCCTGCTCTGCCGTTTGCACGCAATCATTGAGTTGAGACGAATAAATCTTGTTATAGCTGATAATGCCAGGGATGATTTTGACCGTGTCGCCTTTCGTCTGGGATTTCAGGATGTTGTACTCCTCCACCACCTCTTGTGGCTTGCAGGTGTACTTGATGCTCATGGAGGTGATCATCTGCACCGTGTTGTCTTGTGTAAGCGCCGACACGTCAATGCACGCCCATGTTTTATATTCCACGGGCCACAACATGAGCGAAAGCTCCTGGTTATGCTTCGTTCGATTCATTAATTTTTTGACGTCCCGGATAAACGAGGTCCAGTAATCCACTTTCCAGGCCATCCACCGGGCGTCATCGGCGGGGAGTTCGATCGGGTCTGCGCCGAATTCTTTTTTATATGCCGCGCGGATTTCCGGATTGTAGCCGAATCGGTGAATTCCATTCTCGTCGGCAGAGGGGCACGCATTGTGTCGCACGTAATCCAGCATCAGGCCTTTTGCCTCGGGATAGTTCGTCAGAAGCTCATCCACGATTGCCAGTTTGTGCGCCCGTACTTCCGGGAACCACCAGTCCAGCGTGCCCCGGTAGGCACGTCCCGCGCGGTCCACTTGCCAATACTCAGGATGGGCTTGGGCAAAATCGCTCAGCACAGAGCCGCCATGGTCATCTTCAAAAAGCGTATACCAGAGCCGCAAATTGATCCCACATTCCTTGGCGGCTTGCGCCGCCTCTTTCAGGGAGTCATAGGCGGCATAATCCATGTATCGATAATGTTCGACTTTTTGGGTGGCCAGAAGGGCGGTCGATGCATGATACATCTCATCGTAAACTCGACCATCTCTTACGGTGGCGATACGGCTGGGATAATCAGCCCGGCCTCCGTCAAAAACCCGCCAGTAGAGATCCTGGATGCCTGCGGCCTTAAGATAGTCGAAGATGCGGTAGACGCCGACTTTTCCCCAGCACCCGCCACAGTAGGCCCAGTCTGAGAATCCCGACAGTGTTCGGATGTTCATGTGATGTCTCCTTATTTCGATAATTGTTCAATCGCCTCTGCTGCCGTTGTTCGGACTTCACTCCAGTACGATTCGCCGATCGTCCATTGCACAGGGGAGATGAAGGGGCGTCGAAGTTGCTTCAGCGCCTTTTCGCCCTGCGCTGTACCCTTTCCTTTTGCTTTTCCTTCTTTCACGAGGTGTTCAAGCAGGGCGCCGTATTCGAAGTCCTCGATGCCATCCCTGAACAGCACCAGTCGTAGACTTGGTGTGATCGTCAAGTCTTTTTCGATGAGGTCGGGCCCCATCGAGCTGGGGGGGTAAAAATAGCTAAATACACCGTTGCCGTAAGAACTCCAGGGGTCTTTCCAGGGATTGTCCTTGACCCAGGTTGTGCCTTTTTCATTCCACCATATCAACATCGCCCAGGAGGAGACTCCCGTGAGTCCGAGCGACCAGTATTTCGGCCCCCAGATACGCTGGTCGATTCCGGGCGCATCGATATACTGGTGAGCGGTGCTGGTCCAGTACGCCCAGACTTCAGTGCCCGGACGCATCTTGGAGATGCCGATGGGCGAAATAGAGCTGTCTTTATCGTTGTTGTGGGGTACCAGGATGTCGACCACGTCACGGAGGGCATCCCATGAAACACCATAATACGCATATATCAACATTTTTATGTGTTTTGCGTGTGGCTGTGAACGGAATTCACCAATCCATGTCTTCAGTTTTTCGAAATCCATTGGTTGAGGCTCGTCGATCTGGAGATAGGCTGATTTAAGCCAGCCACGCGCTGAAAGATATGTTGCCAGAGATTCGTAATAGGCGACCTGCTTTTGGGTGCGTTCGTCCGTGAGTTTTCTCATCAAAGGCCCTGATTCGTGACCGATGGAGAAACCCGGCACATGGAGCTCGTCGAGGGCCCAGGGAAGCATGGTCTCGTAGATCCAGTATGGCGCTTTCGCTTCAGTTTTCGGCGCGAAATTGGCGGCTGTGCAGGGGGCGGTGTCGCCCATCCTATAACGGGCCATCTCGGCCGTGTATTGCTTCGTTAGCGCATATTTGTCTTCTGGATCCGTGACCTTGTGCCAGGGCCAGAGATAGTTGTTTAGATAGCGACTGACTTGGAATGAACTTCGGCAGGTCGGGATATCCGGCAATGAAAAATCCCAGACCTTGAGCTCCAGTGGAACATACACGTCGCCGGCTGAGGTTGTCAATTGTATGGCGCCGGTATAACTGCCGGCCGGCGCCGTTTTGGGAACACGCACATCCACCCAAATCAGAATGTTCGGATCCCCGGCTTTAAAGGTGACCGGAGTAAATTTTGGCAGTGGATCGGGAAGCGCGCCGATAAACCCGGGTCGCCCTTGATGCTGACCTGACGAGGTTTTGATCGGGACATAGACGGCCCTGCGGATCTCGATCTCATTTTTGCCCAGGGTGTAGCCGCCGGGCTCCTGAAGGATGGCATGGACAGACGTGACCGTTCCCGAGGCGATAGGACTCAGGACCAGTTGTGCGGCTTCGCCTTCATTTTTGGCGCACGAGAGGCTGATTTTCGGTTTTATGTGCCGGGGTGCGGGCGCATGTTCCAATACTTTTTTCATGGACGGCGCAGACCACATCGTTGCCAAGGATTGAGAGGGCAGTGCGTGGCATTGCTCATCATCCAGACATTCCACAGGGCCCGTACGTTGAAGCTTCAACGTTTTGCCCGGCATGGCTAGGGCGGTCTGGGATGGCACCGTGGGGATGACGCACTCGAGCGGAGCATAGTACAACCAATACATTTTATTTCCGCAGGTGGTTGCATTCAAAATGAATTCGATCCGGCACTTCCGCAGGGAGACATCATCGGCCGAACCGGTATATCGTAACATCTTAATGGAAACGGCTTGAGTGTTCCATGAGGTCGTGTCGCCGGTATTAAAATAATAGCGGTGTGTGTGCCAAGCCTCCAACGGGCTGTAGGGATCGACATACGTGGCAAGGAAACGTTTGTCGGATCCGTTCTTGGGCGTATACATGGGCTGAAATAGGTTGTTCCGACCTCGGCAGGAGAATTGGTACCAGGTGCTCGGCTCTACCTTTACCGCCTGGCAGCAGGCATTCATGTCGGCGCCGGTCACCGTCATGCACCAGCTTCCATTATATGAGGATTGGGCTAACTTGAATATATCCCAGTGGGCGTTCCAGCCGACGGGGATTCCATCCGTTTGGTTCTCAAAGGTGCCGTTGACCACCAGTTCTGGACCGACAGTGGCCATGCAATAGCCGGCGTTCACAGGGGAAATAACGTTTGTCTCGTTTTCAGTTCTTTCGACCAGCAAAATTTGATTATACGCAAAGCGGTCCGCGACGAATTTGAAATCCGCTTTTTCATTGATCCAGCGAGTAATCGTGTCAGGCGTTAAGTCGACGCAAAAAACACCCGGACCGGGAATATCAATGGAGATCGGTACTCGGTATGAATAGTACGAATCCCGCCATTCGTCGGCATGCAGGGTCCGGGCGGAACCTAGGCAGAGAGGAAGTCCCGCCAGCGTCGCGGTTATGCGCAGGGCGGCCGAGAGGGTCTGAATGCGGCGGCATCGTCGGCGATGAGTTTTCATTCGCGTTTCCCTTTTTACCTGATTCATGTTTCTCAGTATTTTTGAATGGAACTCCGGGTTCTTTTTTATTTATAACACTAACATGTCGCATAGTCAATTTAAATTTTTAAGCAATAATTGTTAAAAAAAACTGAAATTTTGCAGCACATGAAAAATAACAATAAAATAGTGCACTAATTTTCTTGCATTTTGTTGCGGGTTGTGCAAGCATGCTTTCAGCACATCGGGAACGGGGCGAAACGCATCGTAACACGAGGAGGATTCGTCGCATGAAAATCAGGATGATGGCAATTGCGAATGACGGGATCCCCAATGCCGGGTTAGGGGGCAGGAAAGGAAAAAGAGGTGTCGGCATGATGACGCTGATTTCGGGGCTGATGTTTTTGACGTCGCAATCGGCGGATGCCGCTCAAACTTTTGCCACGCCTACTGAGCGGCCTATGTTGGCGAATCTGCAAAAAGGAAAATTAACGATCCTTTCGTTTGCGCTATATCCTGCCCATTATGATTCAATTCTTCTGGCTGATCGTATCGAGTCAACGATCCGCGCGATCGGCATGGGGAATTCATCTGACCCGAACGATTTTCGTCGGCGGGCTTTCTATTGGAAGTTTCTGGAAGTGACGAAGGGCGAAATGGAACGCGATGCGCTCGCCGTCTTGGCTGAAGACGCCGACATTATGCTCGTTGGGAATAATCCGCCTTGGGCGAATTATCCTGAAACCGTGCGCAGAGCGATCATCGCCAAGCTTGCCGCCGGCACGCCCTTAATTCTTTTTGGGGCTGACAAAAGGTGTCTGGCTGACATTAGCGCAAGCGGTGTTCCATTAAAGGATGTAAAGCTCGACCTGAATCGCTTTCCCCCGATCGACGAGAAGCCGGTTTTTCAGTCTCGCTATTATCGCGCCTCCCAGGGGCTTGTTGCGGTGTTCAACGCCCCGATCAACAACTGCTTGGGCTATCTTGTTTCGGAAAGCACCAGCGAGTGGCAGGACGAATACAAGTACCGCCGCGTTGCCAGTCTGATCTACAAGATGGCGAAAGGGATCGAACAGGGCCGCCTTGAGGCGGTCCACACCCTCGGGCCTCGGAAAATTGAATTACGGTTAATGGCGGCAGCCGCATCGGAAATCCGCTGGCGCCTCAAGGATGTTGCTTATCGTAGCTTGGCGGGTGGCGGAACGATGCAGATTCCCGAAGGCACTCAAACAGTCGCCATCGAATTGCCCGAGCTTCCCAATGGCGACTATGGGGTGGAATTGGAACTTTTGGAAGCAGGTAAGGTCGCTGACTGGATTTCCCATTCGGTCCGGGTTGAGTACAACCCTCGAATCCTCTCGGCAACGTTGGAGCGAGATATTCTTGCGCCAGGCGAGCGCCTCTCCCTGTGCCTCACCTATTCGGACGATGCCAAAGCGTCTTCACTAACCCTGGCATTGGAGGACGTCAATGGGCGATGTTATTACGAGCAAACCTTTACCGAGCGGCCGGCCTCGATACAAATACCGGTGCCGCGCGGTTCTCTTTCCGTTTTGAACTTCATCCGGTTAAGCCTGATGGACCCGGCAAAGCTACAGGATTTGAAGGTCGTCGAATTCGCGATGCCCACGAATAATCCCAGCCTGGCGATTAAGGATTTTCAATTGCTGCTGTGGCAATTGGGCGGAGACTCGGTCAGGAGACGGCGATATCTTGAGAAAGCGTATTCGCTCGGAGTCGGCGGAAGCGATAATAGCGGATTGGATGAGGGAACGGCGCGATCTTTGGCGCGGTATAACTTGGGCGGAATTCCCTATACAACCGTCATGGCTGGGCGACTTCTCGATGAACATTTGTTTAATGAGGAATGGATCGGAACCATGGAAACGCGTTGCCGCATCGCAGCCCACGCATATGCGAAATTTCCTGGCCCCGGCTATACCCTCGGTGACGAGACTCAGTTGAGCGCCTTCCGGCCCGAAGGTCGATTTAGTCATTCTGCCAAGGTGAATGAGCGGTTTCGAACGTATCTGCGGGACCACTATGGCGCCATCGAGAAACTCAATGCGCAGTGGGCTGCTGCCTATGCTTCGTTCGATGAAATACAGCTCCGGTCCGAAAAAGACCTTCTGATCAGCGCCACGAATCCATCGCCCTGGTTTGATTACCGGATGTTTCTGACCACCCAGTTTATGGGCCTGCATAATCGGTTCCGCGATGTGATCCGCTCCATCGATCCTCGCGCTAAAGTCGGGTTCGACGGCGCGGAGCAATATTCCAGTTATGACGGGTACGATTGGTACCAGTACACCCGCCACTTGGATCTAAACAACATTTACGGCGAATATCTGATCAAGGGCGGATACGGAAACAAGTTGTTCAACGGACTGTGCCTGCGGTCGTTCACCGACAAGCGAAATTTTCGCGGCTCGTTTGCCAACGCCCTCGATTTGACCTGGGGTATGAAATATTTGGCTTGGTATTCGGCGCTGTGTCAATTCGATAGTGTGTGGTGGTGGACCGGAGGTTTTTTGGGTCCCGAATGCGAAGCGTTCGATATTGATCTGAAACCAACGCCTCCGTTCAAACCTCTTCTGGCGGCCATGAATGACCTTCAGAAGGGGCCCGCATCTTTGCTGAAACGGGCTGACTTCGAATTCAGCCCGATTGCCATTCACTACTCGGAAAATAATTTCCATGCCAGCACGCTTTCCGGCGGGATTGGAAACCATATTAATAATGTGGGCATTAAACACGATATGTGGTTTAAGAAGCCTATGTGCGGAGACAATAAGGATATGCTGGACCTGTTCGGTCCCTTGGAATCGTTGGGGCACTATGCTTCCGCTTCGAAAAACTTCATTACGCTTTTGCATGATCTCGGCTATCAGCCGCGCATGCTGGCGCGACAGGAAATCGAGACGGGAGCACTGAATGCCGGTCAATACAAAGCGCTGGTCCTGCCGTTTGTGGAATCGCTCAGCGACAAAGAAGTTGAGGAAATTCGCGCCTTTGTTTCGAGAGGAGGCTATTTGCTCGCGGATTATCGGACGGCGATTCGCGACGCCCATGGGAAGATTCTCGACCAGAGTCCGCTCGATCCCGTTTTAGGAATCGAGCGGCGATCCTTTAATGTCGTCAAAAAGCCTGTGGCACTCGATATCGGAGGGCTTGGGGGCGCGCCCGGGCGTCTGCAGGGCATTTTTTATCATCCGGACCTTGTGGTGACAAGTCGCGCTGCGCTCGTCGGGGGCTACAATGCCGCTGGCGTACCTATATTTATTTCCCATACCTACGGCGAGGGGCGAACTCTGTTTCTTAATTCCGATCTCTATGAATACTTCACGGCCCGAGAAGCCGGAACGGAAACGCCGTACAAGAATATATTTCGTTATCAGTTTCAATATGTCGCCCATATCGACATGCCCTACAAGGTGTTGTTGAACAACGGGTATTCGCCGCACACGGAAGTGTTTGCCTCTCGGGACCTGGGGCTGGAATACGCGGGCATCATCAGAGACTATAGCGTCGAGAATCATGCGCCATTCGACATCACGGTTCCGTTCGCCAAAAAAAGTTACGTTTATGAGCTTGTATCCGGATCTTTCCAAGGCTTTACAGATCTCGCCAAGGCCACACTCGGGTCCGGTGAGACCCTGCTGTTCGCGCAATGTCCGTATGAGATCCTGGGACTTGAAGTGACCGGTAAATCATCGGCTCGAAAGGGGTCGAATTATGTGGTGGCGCTAAACGTGCGCGCGTCTAACGCTCGCGCGCTGTGCAACCACACGGTGAATATTAACGTCTATGGCGCCGATCATCAACCGATTCCGTATTTACACCAGAATCTCTATTTAGAGAAGGGCGCCGGAACCTGGACGCTTCCGATCGCGCTAAACGATCAAAAAGGTGAGTGGCGTATCGTGGCGCGGGAAGTGGTTTCGGGCCAGGTGACGACGCATACGTTCGCGGTACGATAAACACCTGCGGTGATTAACAAGCCAAGAAAACAGGGTGCCTTGAGGCGCTCAATTTAGGAGGCAGGACATAATGATGAACCTATTATATGCCGTACGACAGACTTGGTTTCCTTCGATCTTTCTTTCGCGCGATTTGGATCGGATTGCGAGAGTTAGTCGAATTCTTCGCAACGATGTGCCTGCAGATGTCAGCAAGGATTTTCTCCTGCAACACATCGCAGAGGCTGACATCGCCGTGACCTCATGGGACACGGCTCCGTTCGATGCCGATGTGATGGCCCAGGCAAAACGGCTGAAGCTGGTGGCGCACGCGGCCGGATCCCTGAAGCCGATCGTATCAGAGGCCCTCTGGGACCATAAGGTGCGCACGGTAAGCCTGTCAGCGGCCATCTCCTATGGTGTGGCGGAGTATTGCCTGGGTTGCATGCTCACCGCCTCGAAGCGGATTTTCTGGGCGACGGAAGGAACGCGGCAGGGCCAATGGAAAGAAGGGATGTCGGTTTTTAATGGCCCTTTCGAACTTTACAACCAGAAAATCGGAATTATTGGGGCGGGCCATGTGGGCCGGCACCTAATCCGACTGCTCAAAAGCTTTACGTGCGACATCATGATCTATGATCCATATTTGAGCGCGGAGTCGGCAGCGGAAATGGGCGTGACCCAGCTTAAGTCGCTTGACGCGATGTTTGCGCAATGCAAGGTGGTCACGTTATGCGCGGCAGGCAACGAACAGACGCGCCACATGATCGCGCAGCGCCATTTTGCCCTGTTGCCTAAAGGCGCGCTCTTTATTAACGTGTCGCGGGGCGGTATTTTCGATGAGGATGAACTGGCGGCTGAATTGGCGAAAGGTCAGTTCATCGCCTGTATCGATGTGACGAACGTCGAGCCCACTCCGGTTGACCATCCTTTTCGTAAACTGCCGAATCTGTTATTTACGCCGCACCTCGCCGGGGTGGCCGCCGAGAATCGCCTGCGCATCGGCACGATGGCTGCCGACGAGATCGAGGCGTTTGTCCAGGGAAAACCGCTGCGCTATGAGGTGACGAAAGAGATGTTGGCCAGAATTGCATGATTCGGGTCAGCGGCGGTCGGGAACGCGCGGATTCTACGGATACCGAGAGGATAGGACTTTTACGATGGAAAAGGGCGAAAATCGCTCGATGGACATGGCATCGCTGCCGCCCGTGCTGCCGAAACACGCGCGGCTACGACAGGATTTGCTTCAGCGGATCCGGCAGGGCCGGTACACTTCCGGCGATGAGTTCGTTACGGAACATGAACTGATCCGACACTATAAGGTCAGCAGCACGACGGCCCGCCGCTGTCTGAATGATCTGACCCGCGATGGATTACTTGTCCGGCGGCGGGGCAGCGGAACGTATATTTCCGAGTGGGCAATGCTCCGGGCGAAGCGTGCTTTTGGCATTGTTTGCAGTAGTTTTTCCGCATCGTTGCACACCCCGTACTATGGCCTCATGATGACCGGGCTCGAGCGCCATATCCGTGACTTGGATTGGCGGATCGGTCTTATCACCACGCAGGGACTTGAGTCGACACCCAAGCCCGGCCTGGCGCTGGCCGAGATGGCGCGGCAACATGCCGACAACGGGCTCTTTATCATCAGTCCATTGCCCGAGGTCTGGGTGCAGGATTTGTATGATTCCGGCCTGCCGTTGGTCTCGATCAATGTCGATTTTCCGAATGTTCCCCTCGCTCGTATTTTAACCGATACGTCGCAAGCTATCCGCTGTGCCTTTAATCACCTCTTTAACCTGGGACATCGCCGGATTACGTTTGTCCTGGGCCAGACGCCGGGATTTGAGGTGAGTATCCCTTCCGGAGCGCAGTTCGCCGAGTTGGAGTTGCAAAAGATCAGGGCCGAGCAGGGTTCGACTGTCTCCCTGCCCAGCGTTGTGTATCCGTATGGGGACTGCGCGACGCAAAAAGTAATTTTGGCGCCCCTGTTTACCGCCGCCGCCGCGGAACGTCCAACGGCCGTTGTCATGTTTGAAAATTCCGTGGCTCGGGTTGTGGAAGACATGGCCCGTGCGGTGGGCTGGACCCTGCCCGGCGAGCTGTCGATCCTGACACTCCAAGCCCCCTCCCCGTATCTGTCCTATACCGCCGTGGAGCCGCAAATGGAAAATCTCTGCTGGCGTGCGGTCAGAATTATGGAAGGCCTTTTGGACGGCCATCCACCGGCGCACGTGAGGGACGTGGTGCGATGTGAACTTGTCGTCCGGCAGAGTACGACGCTGCCGGTCAATTAAACGGTGTGCGCAGGTATGGCAAAATACCTGCGTGTTGTGTGCGTGCAAAAGAATCGGATACATAAACGGAAGGATCTTCAATGAGCACAACTGATCGCGCCTGGATCCGGCAATCGCTGACGGGACCGGTAGCCTCGATTCGCACCCCATTCGAGAAAGACGGATCCATTGACTATGACGGTTTGCGGCGGGCCATCGATTTTAACATCGAGGCGGGCAGCAAAACGATCCTCCTGACGGCCGGAGACAGTCATTATGTGGCGCTCTCCGACGAGGAGATTTCTGAAGTCACCCGCGTCACCGTGGCGCATACGGGCAGGCGGGCCCTCGTGGTGGCGGCTGATCGATGTTTTAGCACCCGCCGAGCGCTCGCTTTTGCCGATTATTGTCGGGGGATTGGGGTTCACGTGCTGATGTTGATGCCTCCTGACTGGGGAGCTTCCTGTACACCCGAAACGTTGTC
>Ga0247840_10005037_pt1 | contig 20243 bp, 17 predicted proteins | sample LaCruzMarch2015__FD_192404 | JGI IMG/M metagenome (GOLD analysis project Ga0247840, IMG submission 192404) | Freshwater microbial communities from meromictic Lake La Cruz, Castile-La Mancha, Spain - LaCruzMarch2015_17m | ecosystem: Environmental > Aquatic > Freshwater > Lake | place: Spain... | reverse complement strand
TAGTCCCAGTCCTGTGGGGGGCATTGCTGCGTCGGACTGTATAGTTCGGGAATATCGTCATGCGTGGAGCAGATGTCGCAGCCCTTGCACAAGCCGGACACACCCACGGCGCCGCCGCACCCGCTGATGGATAGCGTGCGAGGTATATACTCATTGTTTTGGCACACGCAGGGTATGCACTCCGCCTGCCCGCTTAGGGGCTGATACGAGACGCCGACGGGACAGCTAACGGCGCCCGTGTTGCCTCCAGCGCACTTGTAGCCCGCTGGGCATGGCCTGCAAGAGCCGGGGCCGCATATCCATTTTTCGTTGGGGCACGAGTTATACTCGTTGTGGTAAATATCGGAATTGTAGCTCGCGCCGCTTTGGCATAGCACACAGCCACAGCCCACGGCAAAGAAACCGGGGTCGCATGAGGGGCATGCGGCTGTCTGCTGATAGCAGACCTCCACGCCAGTATCATCGAACATGTGGCACTTGCAAGACCAGCCCGGGCAGCCGGCTGTACTGTATGTGCATGGACATGGATCAGCTATTTTACCGTGGTCATAGCACATGCCATCTGCATTTAATCTGCTCCAGTCACCACAGTTGCCACCGCCACCCCATTTCATATCTGTGCAGTAGGTCCCTGCATTGAGTACGCCTGTGGTGTTAACAGAGCCATCAGCCGCTAAAGTGATGGGCTCTGAAGTTATTTGGTGTCGGCTGGGCACACACTCATCCCCCCACACCGCTCGGATGCAAGCCATCGCTAAAACTATAATCTGACGCATATACGCTAAAACTATAATCTGACGCATATACGCTAAAAGGTCAACTTGGTCAGCTATATATAAGACAAAAGATGTTGCGTGTAGCACATATGCTAGCCTTTTGTTTATTTTTTTTGGGTATGGCGCAGTGCGCGGCCCAGCTCTGCGGCCCCGGCGCCTTTTGGAACACGGCGCAAGTCAAGTGCGTCGCCTGTCCCACCGCCACCTTTTGCGCTGGAAACTGTGTCAACAGCTGCGGCGTATGTCCCCCCAATACGGTGCCCGATGCCGGGCGAACCACCTGCTTGTCGGGCACCTGCGTAGTGTGCCCTATCGGCTCCTACTGCGGCGGCGGCATAAGCGTTGTGGCGTGCCCCTCCGGTACCTACGCGTCGGCCAATGGCCTCATAGCCGTGGAAGGCTGCGCTAGCTGTGTTGCGGGCAGCTATACGAGCGGTGCAGGCATGACCCTGTGCCTGCGATGCGCCGCAGGCAGCTACTCGTTGGTTTCACAGGCCACGTCCTGCTCCTTGTGCGCGCCAGGCAACTACCAAACGGCTACGGGGGCGCTAAGCTGCAGGGCATGCGACCAGGGCACGTACAGCAGCGCCTCCGGTTTGGCCTTGCCGTGCGCTTTGTGCACAGCCGGAACTTACGGAGCCACCGATGCGTGCGCGCCATGCCCGGGGGGCACCTTTGCGACCGGCTTGGGCACGCTTGCAAATAATTGCACCCTGTGCGCCGCCGGCACCTTTAGCGCCGCGACAGGAGCCCAAACTGGCTGCCAGCCTTGCGACAAGGGCTTTTACCAGCCCGAAGCGGGCTCTTTACTGTGCTTTGCGTGCCCCCCAGACACCTTCCTGAACAGGACGGGCGCGACCCTCGCCTCCTCTTGCATTTACTGCGATGCCAACAGGGAAACGGCTGGCTCAAACGCGACAAGCAGTGATCAGTGCGTCTGCAGCAAGGGCTACGCTGGCTTGGTGTGCGCCGCATGCCCCGCTGGCGCCTACGCGGACGAGACGGGGCAATCCAAGTGCACCCTGTGCCCTGCCGGCACCTATGACCCCTCAACCTCGGTGGTTCACGACAGCGCCATTCGCTGCGCCGATGTGCCCCCCAACGGCATGTCGCTCGCGGGGGCCACAGACTTCACTTGCCTGGCGGGCTATAAAAAAGCCGATAATGGGCTTTTGGCGTGCGAACAGTGCCCCGCCGGCTCCTTTTCGCAGCAGGGCGACGCCGCCTGCACGGCCTGCCTATTTGGCACCACCACGGATATAGCCACCGCGCAGGCCGACTGCTCGTGTTTTTCGGGCTACTTCAAGAATTTTACGGTGTGCGAGCTGTGCCCCGCCAACTTTTACTGCTACGGTGTGTTTTCGGACGCCGCGGCGTGTGCGCTTGGAAAGAGCGGGCCGGCGGGTGCGAGCGATCCGAGCCAGTGCGTGTGCCAGGCCGGCTGGTATGGGGCGCCAGGCACTTTGGATTGCTCCTCCTGCAGCGGTGGATATTACTGCCCTACCGGCTCACAGTTTCCCGTGGCGTGCCCCCTCTACACGGAGTCCCCGTCCAGCAGCAGTCGGCTCGCCGACTGCGTGTGTCGGGCAGGCTTCAAAAGTGTGGCAGGTGAGCACACACACTGCACATGTAGCACTATCGTTGTGTTTGACCGTTTTCAAATTGGCAGGAGTCTGCATCATGTGCTCTGTGGACGAGTTTTGCTTGAGCGGAAACATCAGCGTGTGCCGAAATCACTCGGTGGCCGCCGTAGGCGGCGCGACATCGCAGGCTAACTGCACCTGCAGCCCGGGCTTTTGGTCAGTCGACGCCACTGCCATTTGTCAAGTGTGCCCCGAGGCCTATTACTGCGAAGGCGGCATGCGGAAGGTGGCGTGTCCTCTTAACGCGGATACCCTCGGCGCGACGCAACGCACGGACGTGCGCGAGTGCGCCTGCAAGCCCGGCTACTACAGCACGCCCGCTTGCGAGCCTTGCCCGCCTGGCAGCTACTGCAGCAATAGTCTGCGCATCAGCTGCGCGCCCTATGCGAGCTCACCCGCTCTTTCAGCCACCGTGCAGGCCTGCGTCTGCGTTTCCGGCTATGCTGGTTCCTTTGTCGGCTGCGCAGCCTGTTCCGCGGGCGCCTACACCACAGCAGCCAATAGCAGCCAGTGCACATCGTGCGCGGCGGGCTATTTCTCGGCTGTTCCAAGGGCCACGCATGCAAGCGTGTGCGCCTCGTGCGGGCCTGGGACCTTTACCCTTATCGCGGCGTCCATCTGCACGCTCTGTCCCGAGGTAAAACCCTCACTTAAATTCAAGTATTCCATTTATAAGCTTTATTTTTTCGTCGCAGGGCACCTATTCCGTCGTGCCGGCGGCGTCGTCGCACTCGGCGTGTCTGTCGTGCGCGGCCGGCGCATGGTCCAGCGGCCTCGGTGCAGCCGTGCCTTGCGTGGCTTGCACGGCGGGAAGCTACAGCAGCGGTGCTGCTTGCGTCATGTGCACGGCAGGCACACACAGCAGCTCGGTGGGCGCAAAAGCCAACACCACATGCGTTCAATGCGCGGCGGGTACCTACAGCCTCTTTGCGGGCGCTTCGAATGATTGTTTTGTGTGCGCGGCAGGCTCCTTTTCCACCTCTGTGGGCTCCTTTTCCATATGCAGCAATTGCCCCACCGGCAGCTACGCGTCCATTCTGGGCGCAACAGCGTGCACCCTATGTTTAGAGGGCACGTATTCCGAAACAGTGGCCGCGACAACCGCCGCCAAGTGCAAAAAATGTGCAGCCGGCTCGTATTCGACCGCTCATGGGGTCATCGCCGCCGCCAAGTGCAAATTGTGCTACGCTGGGTCCTTCTCGTCGGCGCTGGGCGCCATCAGCGTCAACACGTGTGGCCTGTGCGCGCAGGGTACCTTTTCGTCGGCTCTGGGCGCTTCGCTAGGCTGCACACAGTGCGGCCAGGGCCTTTACGGTGTGGCGGCGGGTAGCGTTTCATTTGACACAGGCTGCGTCGCCTGTGCGGCGGGCAGCTACAGTCAGCTTGTCGTGGCGACTTCGTCGGATGCTTGCATCGCGTGCGCCCCCGGCTTGTACAGCGTGGTCGTCGGCTCCACTACAGCCAGCGATTGCCTGACGTGCCCGGGGGGCTCCTACTCGTGGCTGGGCGCTACCGCCTGTCTCGTGTGTCGGGCCGGAACCGTGTTGCTTGCGTCCTAAGCCCAACCCAGCTGACGTGGAAAACGCAGAAGGTCTTCAGCGCTCGGATCTGCGTAGACATTGTATTAGCTGCTATATGGCACTGGGCTAAGAATAATTATGGCTAAGAAACTAAGCTCGACCATCATTTGGCGGCGGCGCAGCGCCTTCGCGTGGACCAGAATAGCGAACACCAGGTGTCGGCTTCAGCCTTTTTGCGCTCGCTGCTGGCCATGCTGCCGCAGTAGTACTTGAGCCACCACTTGAGCCACTACTTGAGCCACTACTTGAGCCATGCAAGGCAGCCGGGGCGCTAAACACAAATGGCCCGGCAGTACCGAGCGTAGCATCGACTTTAGGCCAATCGCTAGTTCTGGGAGAACCTGGAGCACGCCTTGGTGGCTGTTCAGAGCCAGGACGCCTGCCTGCTTTTTTGGAGGGCGACGCAGCACGCCTGCCACCTTTTTGGGAGGGCGGTGCCGGTGGCGACGCCGGTGGACCTCGGGTGGAGGGCGACGCAGCACGCCTGTCACCTTTTTGAGAGGGCGACGCACCACGCCGTGAATTTTTTTTGGATGGCGATGCTGCAGGCATCGAAGAGCTAGTTGGCGGATCTAGCATCATGCTGGCCATTTGTTTCGCGTTGGCAGCATTCCAGGTTTCTTCTTTAACATAGTTGGGTCTGTACCTTTTGGCATCGTCCCGCATCAGCTTTCGGAGGTCGGCAGAGCCATTGTTTATTCGGGTATTAAAGTGAAACAGCATGGTGCCGACGTAAAAGAAACCCCAGAGCGTGTAGATTATGTTGAATACCAGCACAGCAATGGGCGTGTCCTTGATGCTGGGGCTCAAGTGAAAGCTGCTGTCGCCCACTTGCTTGTTGCTAACGATCATGGTGCAGTTGGTGCTTCCGCTCTTGGCCATGTGATCGAGAAAGAGCACGTCAAAGGTGACAGTTACTATGCCCATGGCCCCGTTCATGATGGCGATGACGATTGTAGTGAAGTTTAGCCACGCGTTTTTGCCGCACTTGGGCTCCTCATCGTCTGCGGTGTCAGCAGCACCATGAGGCAGGCCGGTAAGCCGGTGAAGCGTGTTCCTTTGATGAAAGTGCGACGAGATGGCCACGCTGACAAGGCTGAGCGGTGACAGGCAGTACATGACGAGCCTAAACGTAAAGTAGCTTTTGAGGTTTCCCATCGCGCCCATTGCCGCGATGTTGCACTCTGCCAGGGCGCTGCAGAGCTCTGAATTCGATGCAGCCAGGGTGGGACCGCCGCAGTTTGTGACGGCAACATAGGCGTAAAATAGCCAAACAAGGCACAGAATATAGAAAAGGATGCAGATTACGATGCAGCCCAAAAAGAGCACGATGCCCCCCCAAGAGCCTTCCAACGTGCTGCTGCAGAAGCCAGAAAAGGGCAGCAGCAAAGTTTCCATAAAATCGTTTTTTAGGTCGGCGTACATGAGCTCTTTTTGTTTGACCGGGAGGTCGTGCACCGTTTGCTTGATGAGGCTCTCGAGGTCTTCCATTTTATTTCGCTGCTCCTCTCTGTCCATCACGCGCTGGTCACTGGGCTTTATTTTGATCAGCGCATAAACGCGTTGGAGATTCATCATATCATCTTTTCTGCTCGAAGTGTCGCTAAAATGCGCTTGATTTTTTAGTATTGCTTTCTTAAACGACGGTAGCGTTAACCCGTTTAGCTGAAAGTGTTTCGTAAGATTTTTTTCATCATTGGCGTAATAGGCGGCATTTTTAGAAGTTTTGCCTATGGGAATGGTGACATGGTCCATATTTTTTGTCGGCTGCGTTGCTCAAGCCGCGGCGGCACTTATATACTCTCCTGCGAACAGCTTGCAATTCAAGGGCTAAGTGGGGAGCTTTGCATTTTAAGTGGGGAGCATTAGCCGCTAGCTTTGCATTTTAAGTGGGGAGCATTAGTTCTCTTTGCTGAAGCACCTGTGATGTTAATTGTATCTGGTAGTATTCGCTCGCGATTATTGCAAACTGGTTAAATTTGAGCACGTATTGTTTGCTCTCCATAGGCGCCAAGAAGATGATGGTGTAGACATAATCATAAAAATCCGCAATGGCAAATTCGCCAATGTGCAGGCTATGACGTGCGATCCATAGCAAGTTTGAGATTGCTGGCGCGGCATCGTCTGGATTCTCAAAGACAAGGTCAAAAAAGCTGGATAGGAGATTACCCCAGAAAAAACTTTGATTTGCGGCGTACATTTTTTGGATAAGGGTCAAATAGCCTGGCAGGTTCTCGCGCTCGTGTTCTAAACGTGTCAGCAGCTTATGCTGCGTCATTGGAAAAAACAAGGCTCTGTTTTCCCTGATAATATTCAGGGTTTTGGTCCTGATCAGCGCAATCTTGTCAGCCTCTATGCATGGGCCCCCGCTGTGCGTGTGAATGATGGGCCTGTTCTGGTCATTGTTCCATTCTGATAAGTAATACTGAAGAAGCGGTGTTGTTTCATCGCTAAAGCTTGGCACGATAAGAGGTATAAAGGCGTTTGAAAAAAAACCCGTAAATGAAGTGTGCGTCTGCTCAAAAACCCGCGAGATTAGGTGGCTGTGATCCTGATACGCCATCTTGTCCGCAAAACGCAGCACGTTTAGAAGATCTTCGGTCGATTTCGTTTGCTTAAACGCGATTATTTGCTCCACGTAGACGTTCAGCTGCACATTGAGTTGGCCTTGCATAAAGCCTGAGACCAGCGTGTATTCCTCAAACAGATCAGACAAGCCGGGCCTTTGCTCCTTTAAACGGCCCATTTGGGTCATTTGGGTAAAAAGGCCCAAGGGGGGCTGTGGTGCTGCGAGTTGTTTTAAAAAATTGCTGACAATGTTTTGATCGTGGCGCTGGATGGCCTGATAGGCAGCAGGTTGAGCCGATGTGTTGGCTAGGAGATGCAGCAACGAAACCGAGGCGTTTTCAAATTTTAAAACATCATCGCTTGGCGTGAGCCCGCGCTGCTCTCTGAAAAAAGGGACTTCGGTGGCGTCATTTTGGATAAGATGCAGTAAAAAAATAAACATAGTTTTAACGCTGTGAAGGCGCATTCGCTCAAACGTTGGTATGACGCAGCTCATGAAATTGCCTCGTAAGGCGGTGTCTGATTTGTACAGCTGCGATATGAGCGGGTCATTGAGCAGATTTGCCCACTCTATGGTTTGATTTTTGAAATCGGTAAAATTGTCAGCGTCAAACGCCGTTGGGAGCTCGATCACGTAAATATTTTGGCGAGACGCGCGCTTCCATTGGTCGCTCAGCCAGACGTCAAACGCGTTTTCGGCGCTAATTTCAGCGATATCCGAAGTATACGACAGTCTTGTTGGTATTTGGCTCTCGCTGTCGAGCATTCGCAAGGTTGGCATCACGGCCCGCGCCAGCTTAGACTTTTGCGCAATCTGCACAGACGGCGCGTAAGCGTTTGACCCCCAATCGTACATGGACAGCACCATGGGCTGCAGCTGCAAGGGCATGGCCCTAATAGCCGGCTGCTCGACGCGCAAGCGCGTCATCATAGCAACGCATGTGTTGCGCAAATTTTCCCAATTTTCTTCCTCTGCAGGCGTCGCAAAGTAATCGGAGACGTGGCGGACAGTTTGCGCGAAAAGAGGCGGGCTTAGCGCTATAGCGCTAGTTGTCAAGGGCGCATTGTAGCGAGCCCCATTGTGAACGACGAACAGGATCACAAAGGGAAGCATGTCACCGAGGTACTGGTGCGTCGCCAGATAGGCGGGATCAAGAGCTTGAGACTGAGACCTGTTCAATATGTTGGCGCCTGCGAGGACCATCACGCCCGTCAGAATTCGCAGTAGCGTTTGCCATGCCAGGACTGGGGTGCCTTTGGAGTAGAGCGTGACAGCCAGGCCCATGGCTGCCGTGGTCGCGTACTCGTTTGGAATTGCTCTCGCCAAGAGCTTGACAAAGCCGAGACAGCTGACCAAAAACCGAACGATGTCCTGCCATTTTGAGAGCCGTCATATACAGCCAAATACAGCTATAGGACCTAATGGCCTCTATAGCTGAAACAGCATCTCATTTAACCCGAAGGTCACGAGGTATAGCACAACCCCGTTTTGGAACACGTTCTAGGTATTGAACCCAGATGGAAGGCTCGCTAGATGCGGTGGTGTATAGACCACTAAGCCACATGTCCAATGTTAGCTGTGATTATTTTGTGTTATTATAGCCAATACTGTTTAGCAAAAGGTAAATTGTTTGAGTATGATTATGTGTGCATTCAAAACATTAGTGTTGTGTTGTGTTGTGTTTGAGGAAACTGCTCACCACCGCGTAATACTTTTGGACCGCGACCGAGCTTGAATCAAAATAGCCTAAAAGGTTGCGTCGCCTGACATCCGCTTTTGGCCTGTTTAGCGCTGCCGACGCCGACGGGCTTGCCGGTGAATGAATGGGAAGGCTCCGAGAGGGCTTAAACGAAGAGGGTGTGGCCGCGTCGTGAGTTCTATCCTTTAGTTCTAGATTCGTGAAAGTCGCATACTGGCAAACGTGCTTTGATAATTGCGCGAGGTAATAATCGAGTTTTTCCGAGGCTGGCAGGTAGGCTTGAAAAAAAATCATCTTCATTAAAATTGTCATAAATTCGTGCCGGTAAAGCGTGCTGTCTGGCGCACGCGTCGGGGCGTTGAGCAGTGAATCTTTCAGCCAATTTAGAAAGGCCGGTGACTGTTTAATATTAAACAGCATGTGGCTTTTATTTCCCGTTCGCACATTGTTGTCATCGTAGGCCCTCTTCACGTTTGCTATATTACGGTTAATAGCCCTATCATCTTGTGTGATCGCGTTTGGTACAATAAGGGTTTCGAGCACGTTTCGCAAGTGGGCTTCCACGTAGTGTATGCATTCATCGTACATGGCGCGCTTGAGATTTATTGTCTTTCCATCAGTGTCAGCCCACAGCAGTTTTTCAATTACCGCCTGCTCACACTGGCTCATATCAGACTTGGGCTTTGGTTAGATGTTTATATACATTTTCGTTTTATTAAGGCTGGTCAAACCGAAGCAGCGAGTTTATAATCGTAGACTGTACAGGCACATAGGCAAAGTCAATCGTCGGCAAGTGCTGCAGGTCGCCGCCCCTTCGTTTTTTCTCGGCCTTGTGGCTGAGGCGAGAGTACAAGCCCACCGTGGCGAGAGTGCCGGCCATTGCTATGAACAGGCCGTTGGTGGAACGATCCATAGGCCGCTGGTTAGAGCTGGTCTTATCCTTATATATTCACATTGTTGCTTCGGCTTGTGTTGGTCTTTTGCCCATAATATATATTCACATTGTTGCTTCGGCTTGCGTTGGTCTTTTGCCCATAATATATTCACATTGTTTACTAAACGCTCTCCACGGGCCGACGGGGCTAATAAGCAGTGGGAAGACGACCAGGCTGTTTTTACGCAAAGGTTCTGGCCTCTGCAATGTCCGCCAAAAACAAAAGCAGCAGCAGCATGGCATACATGTGTGCGTCGCGGGCCGCATTGGTAGCAATTTATATGTGTTGCTTTATTATCAGCGACGCAGAGCCCGCATGCGACGGGTGGGCCTTTGACGTGGAGCTGGACATGGATAGCCCGGTGCTGCACGAGTGCTATTCAGAGAGGGTGACTGTGACCGTCTCCGAAATGGTCGCGCCAGAGTCGTGTATAGTTGAAGCGTGCGCGCCGGGGGCAATAGGCCCCAACTGCACAAGCTGCATTCCAGGCTACGCTCGCTTTGACACCGCATGCGTGGCCTGCCCCGTCGATTACTTTAATCCGCTTTATGACGATGGGGCCTGCGAGCCGTGCGAACTTGGCATGTCCACGCTTGGCTTGGTGGGGCAAACCGCCTGCTGGGGCTGCTTTGAGCGGTGCACCGTCTGCCCTGACGGTTTTGTGCTGTGGACCGATACGTGCAGGCAGTGCGCGCCGGGCTCATACTCTTACTCAGCCAATCAAACGTGCATGGCCTGCCCCCCGGGCTCATACTCCGCCATGGGCAAGCAGTGCCTGCCCTGTCCGGCCGGATCGTACGCGCCGACCAGCCTTAGCACGGCATGCGCGCTGTGTCCCACACACAGCCACAGCCCACAGCCGGGTGCCTCTCAGTGCACTTGCTCTCCTGGCGCTGCCCTAGACTACTTATCCGCCGTTTGCGCGCCGTGCCTCGCCGGCTACTACTCTGTGGACGGTGGTCAGTGCACGCCCTGTCCGTCGGGCACCGCTTGCAACCAGACGGGCTGCTTCAAATGCGCGACGTGCTCGCAAAACTACTTTGCTGCCAACATTGCGAGCATCGAATGCCTGCCGTGCGTTGGTGTGGCGGCAACCGCGGACACGTGCCTGTGCCCCCCTGGCACTTTTGGGAGCTCCGCGGCCATTTTTAACGTAAACACGCAATGCAGCTCTTGTGCTAGCACATGCGGCGCGGACAGCTTCATCGAGCAGCTGTGCCAGCCGCTAAGCGATCTGCGCTGCGCCAAATGCAGCAGCAAGTGCGCGTCTGGCATGTATGTCACAAAGGAGTGTGATGCTACCATGGACATCACGTGCAAGCGCTGCAGCACAATGTGTCTAGGCGGCTATTTTGTTTCGAAAGGCTGTGACCGCGCTCTCGACCAGATCTGCTCAAAGTGCGCAAGCAGCTGTGCGATAGGCCACGTGTTGATAAGGCCATGCAGTGCTGCAAGCGACATCGTATGTGAGCCGTGCCCCCCCGGCAGTTTTGCGCTGGCGACGGGCACTTGCCAAAAGTGTCAGGACGGCTACTACCAGCCTACCGCCGGCAGTACAGCTTGCATTGAATGCGCTCTGCTGACGGATGCAGGCCAGACACAGTGCTATTTGTGCCCACCGGGCCATTACCGGGCCACTCGCTACGCTTGCGCCGCGTGTCCGCCCATGACGTTTGGGTCGAATGGCGGATGCGAGAGCTGCGTGGGGGGCAATTTTCGCGAGTCCGGAGCGACAATGTGCGTCAATCCACCCATTGGCTAGCTAGTGCCCCGTCATGGCGATGCGGCGCATATTTTCGGCCGTAATGACGGGAACCAGCGTGTAGCTTTCAAGCACAACTATAAGATTGTTTCGCTCAGCCTTGATCAGCTGGACCCTAGACTCGGCGTCTGCATAGTGGGACATGATAAGCCGCAACTGCTTGTCACGCTCGTTGATGTGAAGGAGCTGCTGGTTGAGATCGTCGTTAAGGGACAGGATGATGGTGTGAATGTGGTCGATATCAGCGTTTAGGCTCTGAATGGAGTGCATCCACTCCGTGGGGTAGTCACCAAGCTCGATCAGGCTCCTCTTGCTGGCTGTGAGAATGATGGAGTGCAGATCGTGCAACTCGCCCATGGTTTGCTGCCACATGTCTAAAACACACTTGTGAACGCTGTTATCGCACACGGCTGATAAATTCTGGCAGTGAATCAGCAGCACGCGGATGAGGGCCATGAGGCAAGGGTAAAAGTCTACAGTCTGCCGTTGCTGGTCCTTGGTGAGCTGCTTTTCCGCCGCTCGCTTCTGTGCGTCTGTCATCAGGTCATCTGTTTTTGCAACCACGATAATGAGCGTTGCACACACTATGCAGGATATAGTGTCCTGCGTCTTGCTGTCAACGAACAGCTGCCTGATGTTTTGCTGCAGTGCTATGTCTGCGAGCGTGGGCGTGTACACCAGATTGGGGGGCAGGGCCGTTTTTACGTCAAAGAGCCACATTTTGGCGAAAATGCCAGTGATGCGCTGTGGTGTTGGCGGCCTAATATCCTGCCTGTCCCAATCAGCAAAACTTCCCTGCTCGATAGCCTGCTCGTCGGCCTGCCCTTGCCCGTTGGCCTGCCCTTGCCCGTTGGCCTGCCCTTGCCCGTTGGCCTGCCCTTGCCCGTTGGCCTGTCCTTGCCCGTGGGCTTGCCCTTGTCCGTGGGCTTGCCCTTTAGGTGGACCGTTTTGTTGCTTACCAGGCTGTTTATTGGGCTGATGCGTGTTAAAGATGCTAAAGGGCACGTGTGTATTCTCAGACTTTTGATTATTATCGGGATGCCTATCGGCTTGCGTGTGGTGTCGAAACAAAGGAGAATTACTCTGCATGATCCAATCCATTGGGCGAGACGGTTTTTCAAAAAAAACTTTACTAGGCTGCATAAATAGGCCACGTTAAGCTTGGAGTGGCGCAATGCTTTCTGGCTCATCCTGCGACGGCGTCCAAACGACCCTGCGTCGGTAAATCCAAAAGACCAAGGACACGACCATGCAATTGACGACAGCGGACAGTGCAAAAAAATCGCCTCGGTGCTGCATGTGGTGGGTTGGCAGAATTTGCTGTCGTATGAACAGCGCGATCACCAGCAGTGTGGAGGAAACGGCTGCACACTTGCACTTTAGGGTATGCAAAATAAAGGCGAGCGCTGCGGCAAGACACGGTGGGCACAGGATCAACATCGGCAGCACGGTACGAAGCGGGCTGTTGAAGTGGCTGAGCAAAACGTTTTCGAGGGGTCCGTACCAGCACAGGACCAAAATGGCCAGAAGCGCGCAAACAGGCAATCCGGTTTCAAGCGTTTGCGACGGGGACATGTTTCTTCGGGATGGGCCACCACGCAGCAGAAATGGGCTGCTTGCGGCTAGCAGCACCAGTGGCCATTGCTGTCCCACGCCATCGCCTAAGGGGCTCATAAACGTAAAGGCCCTGTCCTGCCCGTCCATCCACAGCACGCAGAACAGAGCGTTTAAGATGGAACCCTGGTGAACTAAGCGAAGCCGCTTGAGGTTGGATATGGCATTGCCGGTGTCCACATTGGATCGAAATTCTGTCGCCACCTTTGTCGCGTCCAGGAAGGCGACCGCCAGCAAAGCAAAGGTGAAGGCGGCGGAAATTGAAATATCCCTATTAAATATACAAAAAAATAAATATACAAAAAATAAGCTTCACATAAAAAACAGAGCGTACCACATGCACAGCGGCGGTATGGCCAGGAAGGCGCCAGAGCCTCCCAAATACATACTCGAAATCAAGGCCTCACGGGGTATCTGGGCGGGCGCTTCCTCTTCTTCATCGTCGGATAGTAGCAAGGGTTCACTGGTAGCGACCTTGTGATGCTGCCTGGAGTCAATGTGCCGCAAAACCAGAGCCACCATGCGGCTTATGATCATGTAGAACAGATAGAGGATTGCAGCAAAAACGGCAAATGCGGCAGATGTGAGACTTTGCAGCGTAATATTATTGATAAGCTGCGAGTTAATTGCACACAGGACCACGCAGCCGCTGAAGGCTATGGCCATCCCCAAAACAACAAGAGGCTCTTCCTGCTGAATACTAAAAGTGACTAGCTTTTGCGTCGTATGTTGCAAGGGTTTTGTTTTTCTTAGTATGGACTCCATGCTTGCTCTATGTGATGTGCTCCATGTTTTGTTGCTTTATATTGGTGTTAAAGTGCGTAGAGCACACATCACCTACTTTTTTTGTCATTGCTGTTGTTGTTGGTATTGCTGTTGGTAAGGCTGTTGTTGTTGGTATTGCTGTTGGTATTGGTCTTGGTAAGGCTGTTGTTGTTGGTATTGGTCTTGGTAAGGCTGTTGTTGTTGGTATTGGTCTTGGTAAGGCTGTTGTTGTTGGTATTGGTCTTGATATTGGTCTTGTTCTTGGTCTTGGTCTTGCTCTTGGTTTTGTTCCGGCTGCGCTGACCATGGCGCTGACCATGGCGCTGACCATGGCGCTGACCATGGCGACTCTCCACCCCCAGCATTTGAAAAGGACCAGTCGGGCATATGGGGCACACTAGAGGCGATTCCACTAAGAGCGCTAGAAACAGATTGTGACGCCCCATAAACACCGTGACCTAAGCCGCCCACCGCCGAACCGGCTCCGCGCATTGTGTTTCCAGCGGCGCTGCCAACTGCGGCTACGCCCTTCTGTGCCTTACCTGCGCCGCTCTTGAATGTGCCCTTCCAGGTTTTGGCGGTCGGCGCTGTGTCGTGGTTGTGGTCGTTGTCCTTGTCGTGGTTGTGGTCGTTGTCCTTGTCGTGGTTGTGGTCGTTGTCCTTGTCGTGGTTGTGGTCGTTGTCCTTGTCGTGGTTGTGGTCGTTGTCGTGGTTGTGGTCGTTGTCGTGGTTGTGATGTTCAGGATCCTGTTTAGCATGATGCTCGGGTGCCGTTTTAGCATGATGCTGAGCAGCCGGTTTAGCATTATGCTCGGCAGCCGGTTTAGCATGATGTTCGGCAGCCGTTTTAGCATGATGCTCGGGTGCCGTGTGGCCATTATGCTCGGGTGCCGTTTTAGCATGATGCTGAGCAGCCGGTTTAGCATTATGCTCGGCAGCCGGTTTAGCATGATGTTCGGCAGCCGTTTTAGCATGATGCTCGGGTGCCGTTTTAGCATGATGCTCGGGTGCCGTGTGGCCATTATGCTCGGGAGCCGTTTTAGGATGATGCTGAGCAGCCGGTTTAGCATTATGCTCGGCAGCCGTTTTAGCATTATGCTCGGCAGCCGTTTTAGGATGATGCTTAGGAGCCGTTTTAGCATGATGCTTAGGAGCCGTTTTAGCATGATGCTCAGGAGCCGTTTTAGCATGATGCTCATGAGCCGTTTTAGCATGATGCTCATGAGCCGTTTTAGCATGATGCTGAGCAGCAGTTGGGGCATGATGCTGAGCAGCAGTTGGGGAATGATGCTGAGCAGCCGTTGGGGCATGATGCTTAGCAGCCGTTGGGGCATGATGCTTAGCAGCCGTTGGGGCATGATGCTTAGCAGCCGTTGGGGCATGATGCTTAGGAGCCGTTTTAGGATGATGTTTAGCAGCCGTATGGGCCTGTGTCTTAGCAGCCGTATGGGCCTGATGATTAGCGGCGGGGTGCTTATGATTGACTTGGTCCATGGCACTATTTCTAGGCATGTGTAGCAAGCGTATATATACGAAAAACATGCTTTTGATGCTACTGCTAAGTTTGGGTTGCGCCGCGGCCTTCAACATATCAGACGGCTACATTATCACGCTAGAGCCTGCGCGCAGCCGCGAGCTGCAGACACGTGCAAGACAGCACCTGCGACCACACGCCATGCACTTATTCTCGGCCATCAATGGCACGCAAGCAAGACTGAGGCTGCCCGAGCTGCCGCTCTACACGCGTTTCCTTTTCGCGATCAAGGCGCGGCATGATCACATGCAGCTGTCGTCGGACGCTATGCTCGGCTGCTTGCTGAGCCACATGGCCGTTTGGCGGCTTGTGCTTCCGGGCTCCACGGTCGCTGTCCTCGAAGAAGATGCAATTTTAGATGCGACATCACGGCAGCGTTTGGCCCTATTGGCGCAAGATCTCGTTGGCGTAAAGTGGGAGCTTCTCATGCTCGAGAGCGGACAGATGACCGCCTCGGGTAAATGGCGAGACGTGGGCCAGATCGCCGCAACATGCGCCACACTGTGCACGTGGCAGGGCTCAAGGGGCTATCTCATAACATACGATGGAGCCCAGGCGCTGCTGCGTTTCGCCGAGCCAATTATGGTGCAGGTGGACGCGCTCATGGGCCTAGTGGCCACGTTTGAACCGGAGTTTCGAATGTACTGGACGCGCGCGGATGTGGTGCACCCAAACCGTTTGCGAATGTCCACCATATGGGATGCCTGCATCAAGTGCTATCTACCGGCCGGTGCTCCCTTATTTTACGGCTTTTGCGCCTTATTTTACGGCTTTTGCAGCCTCTACTTTTGTGCCCGCCTCTACTTTTGTGCCCGCCTCAACTTCTGTGCCAGCCTCAACTTCTGTGCCCGCCTCAACTTTTGCGGCAGCAAGACTTATAAAAAGCAGGCAGACGCGACATGGGCCTTATGGCAGACGACGAAAAGGGCCTTTACTTTGCGTCCACCATGTCTAGGATGCTGCTTTCGAACCTACCGGGGATAATCTGGGGCCCAAACCCTCACTCTGCCGCCGCCAAACTCATGACATGGGTGGCGCCTGCCGCCTCTGGCATAATGGGCATGTTTATTAACAACAAGTTGCGCGAAAACGCCGTGGCCGCTAACACGTCTGAATTGAAAAAGGTGCACGAACAAATGGACGCGCTTGAGAAAAGGCTTCCGGCAAAAGGCTAGCCTAGCCTAGCATTTTTTTACGTTAGGCGCCACATTTTGCTTTCGCGAGGAAAGTAGACGGTGGCATAGACTATGCACAGCACGAGGCCGACGACTTGCCCCCAAATAGCAATGACGGCGTGGTGCCACGGGTCGTGCACATCTTTGTCCGTGCGCAAAAAGGCCAAAACCAAGGTGATGGCGGGGTTCATTTCGGTGCCAAATGCGCGCCAAAGGCACCAGTGCAGGCTGGAAAAAGTCACTGCCGCGTGCATGACAGCGGCCGGCGGGGGCGCCTTGGTGGCTGCATCCGACTTTGGTTTCACCTTTGGAAAAAAAAATGAACCTTGGCTCTGTGTGGACGGCGCAGGCAGCAGCGGCATGATGACGTATACAACGGCCATGTGCTCTAGCATAGTGCCCAACACTTCAAGCGCGAAAACAATGCTAAGAGGCTGATATACGTGCACTATAATGGTCGGCACAGTGGCAATGCTGCACACCCAAAAGGCCACTGCGAGGGCTAGGCTCTGCCCGAAAAGTCGCGCCGCCACATGTGTCCACGAGCCATAGCCGCCGAGGGCCCACAGCACCAGGGTGACTGTCCAGGATGCGTCTGGAAAGAAAAAATCCTCATCCTTGAGACACAGCAGCACCAGGCCCATGGTCAGCGCCGGGATAAACTGCATAAAGGCGTCGTCCGTTTTCCAGCCCCAGCAAAACACCGTCGCCAGAATCAAAAAAAGAGTGGCGATAAACTCCTGCCATTTCAGTTTTGTTAGCCTACCATTTTTATTTTAGTTTTAATTTCAGTTCGGCTTACCACCAGGCAGTTGTCCATCATCGAGCGCCATCGCGATGGCGCTGTTTTCTGTTGCAGCATCATGTCGGACTTTGAATAAACCGTGCTATCTGTATATTTATACATTTATAGTGTGTCTTTTGCCTAGGCTGGTCATCGCTTGCTATTTTCATGTGTTTTGAGAGTTTCATTGCATATATATAGCATATCAACAATTTGAAGAGAAACATGGTGATGCAACACACGAGCCTGGAAAATCACGCGGCAGTTCGATTGCGTGAGCTGGAGAGCGGTAAGCGTTCGGCTGAAATTTATACCCTATCGCAGAACAAGCCGTTTTACTTGGTGGGCAACCAGCCATGGCTGCAGCAGCCTGATAATACAATTAATCTCACCACCTTCTACGCCGCAGCCAACGGCGTGCCACAGCAAATGAATGAAACCTTTAGGCTGGGCACTGTTTTTTTTTACGTGCAGGAACACTCCGAAACCGCCGTGGGGCCCTTGATACGACTGCGAGAAAACAACAAGGACCCGCTGGATTTTAGGTGGGACGATTTCAAGCTTAATTTCACGCCTCAAAGCAACGCGCAGCGCCCGCAAAATGAGCGTATGCTGTTTGAAAACTATAATCAAGCAATCGAAGCTGCAAATGTGAGAAACAATCAGGCGCACGCCAAGGCCCGAGCACAGGCTGGACTTGGCACATATGCTGCACGCGTTCCAATGTCGCAGCAATCTCTTTTAGGCAGCCTGCTTACCGGGCATGTGGTTCATTAAGCCGGGTCGTGCTTGTCCCAGTCTTGCGCCCATTCATTGTCGATAGGGCCCGAGCTTTCCCCCCAGTCACCTAAACCGCCAAAACCGTCACCGCTTTCAGCCTCACTAGCCGCAGCCTCTGCTTCCGCTTCAGCCTCATCCGCTTCAGCCTCATCAGCCGCAGCCTCACCAGCCGCAGCCTCACCAGCCGCAGCCTCACCAGCCGCAGCCTCACCAGTCGCAATAGTGGCTTCAATAGCCTCAGCCTCTTCGGCGCTCGCGTCTTCTGTTTCACTAAAAAAAAGCCTGTCAAAGGCGTTGGGTAGAGGCGCAGGCTTCACAGCGCGAGCGGTGCTGAAGTATTTTCGAGTGATTCCCATGAGCAGGCACCTGTTGCGTAAAATCTGAAGAAACGCATCGCGGTACCGCTGTTCGGGTGCGTTCGCAGCGAGAGCCTGAATTCGCGTTTGAATTTCCGTAGTCTGCCAATTTTTGCCCTTTAGCGTGCTGGCATCGCGCAGCTTGCGCACCTGCCTTACTATGGTGGTGATGCGGTCCCAAATATGTTCGTAGTAATCTGCATCATCTATTTGAAGCTCTTGGCGGAGCCTACGCATATTGTCACCAAGAACAATTTTCAATATGCTTCTATTGGAGCCGTTCCATAGAGTTTCAGCATAGGTGCGCGTAGCCGATGGGTAGGTGGATAGCATAGGACGTTTCGCTTCCCTTATCGCGTCCATATCACTTGGTGGCCATGCTTGCACTTTTTTACTACATTGGTTTAGGTAATCGTCGAAAGATTTCAGTTTAACTGCGATGCTTATGGTTTCGCTGTCACACCTGTTTACTCTAAAAGGTATGGGTACTATGTACAATTCATAGTGATCATCAAGCATAAATTTTTCCCACGTGTTCAGTTTTGACCAACTGGAGTCGCTTACCCACCCCCGCTCGAGAACCCCATTCGCATGGTCAATATGCACATTGAGATGAGATACCGCGTCTATTATGTGTTTGTATTTCCCTTTATTGCTGCTCTTTCCCCCCAGAATGGAATCTCCCATATCAAGAGTGAATATTGCAGCTCTTTGAGGCGCTATGATTTGCAAAAAAGCGGCAACGGCACGCTTATGCCCATCGGCTGACATTTGTGCTTACGGTGACAGCACTCTTATATATATATATATAAGTTTTGTTTTGATGAACATAGCGAATAATGGCACCAGCAAAACGAGTAACTCCTTCTCAACAGAAAAGGAAAGATGCTGCTGCAGCTGCTAAGGCTGCAAAGGAAGCTGCTAAACAAGCTAAAGACGGCCAAGCAATAGCGGCCCCAGCAATAATAGACCAAGCAGCAATAGCAGACCAAGCAGCGGCGCCTTCACTCGCAGCAGAGGCTGCTACGGAAATAAGAGAGCAGTGGGCCCTTTCGCAGCCCCGAAGCGCGGCTGGCGTTTGCAAGGGTATATTCTTGGCCTATGCAAAAAGCCAAAATGCTATCAAGGCCAAATTTATGGCCATGCTAAACGAAGTGGTCAAAGAGGCTGAGAGTGGTGATTTCACCGAAGAGCAAGCGGCAGCATTTGTGCTTAAGTGGGGCTCACACGCAGTTGCCAAGGCTCGCAAGCCAAGGAAGCCAAAGGCCGCCGCCGCGGCTGCAGTCATAGCACAGCCGTATACCAATAAGCTTAAAAATGCTGAGGGCCCAGTAAGTGTGTCTGATTTGATAGCAAATATGCAGCGCGAAACAGAGGCGGCAGCTGCACGCTTTGCTAAAATTAATGATTATCAACAGGGCAAATTGACTTTATGTTGGGAGGACATCACAGATGGTGGCACTATCACTGGTAGAGCAGTGCATGGAAACCCGCTGTATGTTCAACTCGATGATGGCAGCGCATATAAGCCTGTGTGCAATGTGGGACACATACTTGGACTGCAGCATTGGCGCTCCTATGATGATGAAAAGTTAGTAGTCGATGCAAACATAAAAGCACAGATTCCCGCAGGCTATGCAACTGCGCATTTGTTTAAAGTGGGGGAAAAATCATGGAGCAACGTCAGGCTCAATGAAGATTACGAGATTGTGCCATGGGCATGCGACATAGTGCCCGCTGAGACTAGCAAAATCGCCAGGTGGTTTGCTCGCACAAACGCTTTGAAGGCGTGGTTTGACGATAAAGATGTCAGCAGAATCGTCGTGGGAAATGATAAAAAGTTGCTTTCGTCGCTGGCGCTACCGAGATTGCTCTTTGCTCACAGCAGCACCGTTGACGGTCAGCACAATGTGATATGCTTGGATCATGTCGCGAAAGGGCACGCTGTCGGTTTTTTTGGCGGTCAGTGGAGTTTAGAAAGTGGAGCGGGAAACACACACTTTATTAAGCATGCGACGACGAAGCAGACATCATATCTCAGATTTGATAAAAAATGCAACGTGGTCTCTCTTATTCACAGAGACGTTTTTCCAGCAAACACCAAATTAGCCAAGAATGTTAGGCTCACTCTCAAAACGGTAAACGGAAACAAGAAGATTGGCATTGTCGTTGCAAGCAAAGACATTCCTGCAGGAACAATCCTGTATTTTCCCCATAATTATGGAATCGCTGGACCCAAAGCGCCAAAGGCGCCAAAGGCTGCTGCTGCTG
>Ga0247840_10005036_pt1 | contig 20247 bp, 20 predicted proteins | sample LaCruzMarch2015__FD_192404 | JGI IMG/M metagenome (GOLD analysis project Ga0247840, IMG submission 192404) | Freshwater microbial communities from meromictic Lake La Cruz, Castile-La Mancha, Spain - LaCruzMarch2015_17m | ecosystem: Environmental > Aquatic > Freshwater > Lake | place: Spain... | reverse complement strand
GGAGGCGGCGCTGGCCGCGATTGTGGAGGCGTATTTTGAATATTTGAGGGGACATCCGATGTTTGTGCGTCTTTTGCTGTGGGAGAACCTTCATGAGGGGAGCCACCTTGCGAAAGTCGGGGGTGCCGTGACGAAGAGTCCGATGCTCGAGCATCTGAAGCGGGTGCTCGCGGAGGGCGAGAGGCGCGGGGTCTTTCGGAAAGACCTTGATGCGAGGAAGGTCCTGATCAGCCTCATCGGTTTGTGCCTGGTTTATTTTTCGAACCGGCACACGCTTTCCCATTCTGTCGGGCTGGATCTAGGAGCTGCCAGCGTTCTGCGCGGGGCGGCAAAGCACACGGCAGCACTTCTGCTCGGGGGAGTGGGATCAACGACCCGCAAGTCCAAAAGTTAATCCAGGCCCATGAATAGAATTGGGTGAGGCAAAGCCGGCAGGATGCCGGCAGTCCCGGGCTGAGCAACGGTACCTGTTTTTTATCCTGCCCTGGACCACTCCGGAAGGGCTCGGATTCCGGTCAAATGGCCGTATACCCGCCGTCCACCGGGAGGTTCACCCCGGTGATGTAAGCGGCGGCCTCACTGAGGAGAAAAATTACCGCTCCGCCGAGATCCGCGTCACCGGCAAGACGGCTCAATTGGGTTTTGGCACGATAGCGCCGGCTGAAAACTTCGGGTTGATTGTTCTCATATCCACCAGGCGACAGACAGTTGACGCGGATCCCGCGGCGACCGAGCAAAGAGGCGTAATATCTGGTCAGATTAATCATCCCTCCCTTGTGAAAGAAATAGTCCGGAGCAGGAGTTCCCATCGTGGTCCCCTCATAAAGCGAAAAATCAGGACCGATCATTCCCTGCATCGAACCGATATTGACGATGCTCCCGCCGGTTTGGAGGGCCGGGCCAAAGTGATGGTGCATCAGGAAGAGACCGTCGGCATTCACCTTCATCGAGAGGGTCCATCCTTCCAGGGGGGTGCGGTCGCCGGTCATGGGACGCAGGACCGAGTTGTTGACCAGGCCATCAATCTGACCATGGCGGCTGATTAAACCATCTTTGAGCGCGACGATGGAGTCCTCGCTGGATTGATCGTATTCCGCAGACTCCGCATCGAGTCCCTTTTCTCTAAGGGACAGGGCCACTTCCTCACACCGCTCAAGATTGCGTGAGGCAATCACGAGGCAGGCTCCGGCGCCGGCGAGATCGGCTGCAAGGCCGCGTCCATAAAGCCCCGCACCGCCGGTAAGCAGGACGACCTTTCCACTCAGACTAAATCGATCAAGGACAGGGGTCTTTTTCATGGTGATATTTGTGAACTGAGCCGGGTGACCTCCTCAAGGATCGAATCGACGGCAACCAATGTCCCGTTGTTTTCGCGGCTCTGTACCGCAGCGATAAGCACGCACATCAACTCAACAGTCTCATCCCAGGCAACCGGTTCCTGACCGCCGTGCATCCAATCCAGCACCGAAACGAGCTGGCCACGGAATGCAGAGAATGTGTCGTCGAGGGTGAGTGGAAGGGATTTTTCCGAACCGTAAAAATGCATGGCACCAAAACTGCCATAGGCATCCTCGATGCAGCCGAGAGTCACCAGGCACCCGCTTTGGTGTTCGCAATAGACAAGGGATGAGAGTCCGCGATGCTCACATCGAACATGGGAGAAGCCTTTGCCAAGGACCGAAGCCACGGATTCCAAGGCATGAATTCCGTAGCGTTCGAGTGTCTTGCAGGTGAAGCTGGTGATCCACCGCCACTCCGCGCCGCGGGCACTCTCGAGAGCGGGAGCATACCGCATGCCGCTGCTGGAGAGCAATCGTGCACCGTCATCCTTCCAGCGGATAAATCCGGCCAGTTCGCTGCGGGTGACGGCCATGGGCTTGTCGATGAAAACAGGAAGTCCTGCTTCAACAAACGGCTTCGCTCTCCGCACATGGTCGGCACCATCATCGGTCGCAATAATAACCCCGTCGACACAACCCAGCACATCCTCAGGCCGGTCCACGCAATGCGGAATCAAGGCTGCTGCAGCGACAAGAGGAGCTTCTGCGGGGTCATCCGTCCAGATGTGGGTTACCCGGGCACCGGGGAGTCCGGCTTGGGCCAGAGGGTTTGCGCCAAGGTATTTGGGAATCATCACATACGGGCAGGCTGCCATGTGAGCGGGATCGTAACCGTTGATGATCGCAGACCAGGAATAGGGGTGGCCATTGCCGGGGATCATTCCCAGCATGGCAAGACGAAGCGGCTCGGGGCCGGAATTCATACGGAAACCTCCTGCTTTTCTTCGGAGGCCCGCAATGCGGCAAGATTCACGCGCAGAGTCTGTTTCGCTTCAGCAAGTGTGGATCCCACAGAGGCACAGCCGCGGGTCGCGGCAAGGAAGTCGAGAGCTTGAGCGATAAATGGCGCATCCCGGTCCTGCGGTGGAAGATTTTCCCATTCCCAGGAAGAGTCCCCATATTTAACCCGCCCGACGCGGCTGGCAGGCAACTCCACGCGCAAACTGCCCTCGGTGCCGTGAAAGGTCATCAGGATTTCGTTGATCGCCTGAAATTGATTCAAGGTCATGGAGGCCATTGCACCGCACTTCATACTGGCTGAGAGATTGACGGTATCTTCAACATCCACATCGGGGAGCACCTGGTGAGCGGCATGGCAAAGCACCCGTTCCATGGGAGAGACCAACCACTCGACAGCATGTATTTGATGGGTGAGCGCGTCCTGAATCGCACCGCCACCGGATTCCCGTTTCGCATAGTAGATGGAACGATAGGCAGGGCGAAAGGTGGGAAAGTGCTGACCCGAGGTAACCACCACATGCCGCACCGCTCCACAACACCCCTCCAACAAGAGCTCTCTGGCACGCTGGATCGCCGAAAGGAATCGATAAATATAGGCCACGCGCACCTGCCGATCAGCGCGGGCCGCCTCTGCAGCAAGGTCATCAATTCCATCCATGCTGACCGACAGCGGCTTCTCAATAAGCACATGCAGTCCTGCTTCAATACATTTCCGGGCCAGCGGGACATGGGTTTGTGCGGGCGTACTGACCACCGCCGCATCGAACGTTGCGGAAGCGACGGCTGCATCGATTCCAACGAACGCTTCGCAATCATAGCGCGCGGCAATTTCCGAGCGAAGGGAATCGTTGGGCTCACAGACCGAAACCACACATTGACCGGTTTGTTGAAAACAGCGGACGTGACGCTCACCGATACTTCCGACACCGATCACAAGGATGCGTGGCAGGTTTTGAGGGATCAGAGGCGCTGGATTCATGGAACAGATGTTGGATTAATTCGACGGCCCGGGGAACTTTACCAGAGAATACTACTGATAATAACGCTGGTTTGCTGTACTTTTCACCGATGGAAATTCTGTTTCACGGTACCGGTCACTATCCAACCGGAGAATCGATCGGACCGGCGCAGTGGCCACACTGGGACTTGTTTGTGGTATTGAGGGGAGGAGTTGCAATGGAGGCTGGGTTTCGGGGGTTCCATCGAAAGCTCGCATTGGAAGAAGGAGACTCCCTGTTGATTCCACCGGGCATGCAGTTTCGGGGAACCGGCCAAAGCCGGCAAACAACCATCTGGGTCGTCCACTTCAGAAATTCTCCCTTAACTTCAACAAAGAAACTCAGGCATTTCCGCCATTCGGCCGGTGATGCCTTTGCGCGGGGGCTTCTTACCGAGATTTCGAGCGTTTATCGCAAAGTCCGGGGGGCAAAAGGAAATCCCTACCTCAACTCCCTGCTCACAGCCCTCCTGGAAAAAGTCCGGAGTGGATCAGGCTATGTTACGAAGGGCAGTGACCCCCGGCTGCACTTCGTGAGAGTCGAGGACATTGAGTCCCTCGGAAACAATCCCCTCCCCTCGGCCGGCAAACTTGCGGCATCAGCCGGACTTTCCACAAGCCACTTCCGCGCACTTTTCAAAAAACAGTTCGGGATAACTCCTGGAAAGCATCTCCTTCAGCTCCGACTCGTCTATGCACGGAAGCTGCTTAAAGAAACCTGCCTTCCAATCAAGCAGGTGGCGGCAAGCACAGGTTATGGCGACCCCGTTTCATTTCACCGTGCCTTTCTCTCAGCATGCGGGATCTCGCCCGCCAGGTTCCGCAGGAACCATCCCCGCACAGCTTAGAGCGGCTTATAAAGAACTGTAGCCGCGCCCTTGAAGGCGTGGAGGGCGTCGCACGAAGGAAGGTGAAGGCCACCGTCTCACGACGGCGGCTACGACATTATTTTAAATTGCACTAAGGGCCTTCCCTGCTCCGGATCGCTTGAAGCTGGGGGAGCATCCGTTCGGCCATGATGGCGAAGCCGTGACTGGTGGGGTGGACCCCATCGACATACGCACCTGAGAGGCCTGCCGGCAGAATTCCGTTCCCATCGATGAAGAACAGATTGTTGTCTCCAGCGGCCTTGAGATCAAGGTAGGAGCGCATAGCGATGTCCCTCTTCCGATCGTCCGCCGCCCGCCGTGTCGGGTTCCATAGTGTTTTGTCAAATGCAGGACAGCTCACAATCGCGATTGACGCTTTTCTGCGCTTCTCCCGCAGGAGTCGGATGAAATTCGGGAGCGTTTGCTCCAATTTCCCGACATCGGCGTTGGTAAGAAAATCCAGAACATAAACCTCCGCGTCCACTTCGCGGATCAGTTTGGCAACTTCTGGCTCTCCCCGCCCGTTGCCGGAGAAACCGAGGTTCAGGACTTCAGCGCCCAACATTCGTCCCAAGGTCGAGACATAGTCACTGCCTGCTGTATTCGCACATCCTCCCTGCGTGATGGATGTGCCATAAAACAGGAGAGGCTTCTGACCGGCGGGGACGGGCGAAGGACGAACTTTGGCTCCCCGTGCGAATCCCAGCGCCACGGCCTCCACTCCTTTGTAGAGCGGAAGGTAGACACGGCACTCCCGCATCGTGCGGGCCGCATCTTCCAAAAGCGGGCGCTGAAAAAGCGTTTCTGTGAGTGAGGGCTTTGCAACACCTGCCGGATGCCAGACACCTGCAACCCGCAGATACAACTCGGCCCCCGCCATGCCCGACGCCGGCATGTGGTCCATCTGGTCCGTATTCCCCACCTCCATCCGAATCGAGATGTCGGGCGAGTCGGTGAAGAACGAGAGAAATACGCCCGAAGGCATCTGAGAGAGCACCTTCACATCCGGACGCACCGACTTCTCAGCGCGCTTCGGGAATCTCCAAAATGTCCGGGTTCTGTAATTCTCCTTTGGCCACCCCAGTCCGCGAAGCGAGAGCCGGGAATCGAAAGCATCCAGCCAAACCAGATTTGTCTTGCCGGCACTCGATGCAAAGTTCCGGTCAATTTGATCGATGCGCAGGGATTTCGTGGCGGAAGAGGGCGATTTCATCAACGGAGAAAGAAAACCGGTTTGCCTGCGAAAAACCAACCAAATCCGGGCAGACTGCGAACGGCTTCGTCGATCGCGTGCTCAGGCATGTTCTGGAAAGAGGCCGAGGATACCTTCCTCGGTGGCGGGGCAGATGCCGCGTTCTGTGATGAGGCCGGTGATCAGGCGGCGGGGAGTGACATCAAACGCATAATTCGCCGCGGGGCTGGAGGCGGGCGCGACCAGAACATTCCTATGCATCCCATCGGACAACCCGTCGGCATATTTGACCTCCTCGGAGCCGCGTTCCTCAATCGGGATTTCGGCAATTCCATCACGCATCTTCCAATCGAACGAGGAGGATGGCAACGCGACGTAGAAGGGAACACCATTATCCTGCGCGGCAAGTGCTTTGAGGTAGGTTCCGATCTTGTTGGCGACGTCACCCGTGCGCGTCGTGCGGTCGGTGCCGACGATCACCATATCCACAAGTCCGTGTTGCATAAGATGACCGCCGGTATTGTCAGAAATAATCGCGTGAGGAACCCCCTGCTGACCCAATTCCCACGCGGTGAGCTTCGATCCCTGGCTTCGCGGTCTGGTCTCATCAACCCAGACATGGACGGGGATCCCCCGCCCGTGGGCTTCATAAATGGGCGCCGTCGCCGACCCGTAATCAACAAACGCCAACCAGCCGGCATTGCAATGGGTCAGAATCCGCACGGGTCCGCCTCCCTTTGTGCGAGCAATTTCCTCAATCAATCGCACGCCGTGTTGGCCAATGGAGCAACATGCCTCCGCATCTTCATCGGCAATCGTGCAGGCCGTCTCCAATGCAACGGCAATCCGCTCCTCAGCAGTCGTTGCCGAGCACATCGCCTTCTCCTGTCGCTCCACCGCCCAGGCAAGATTCACTGCGGTCGGCCGGGTGGATTTCAGTTCGAGCCCGGCCTCCGCAACCGGCCGCCCGCCGGGCAGCGCCGCCTCCCTCGCCGCAAGAACCATCCCGAAACCGGCTGTTGCCCCAATCAGGCCCGCTCCCCGAACATGCATCTCCCGGATCGCCGCAGCGACCTGCCCGACCGTGCTCAGATCCTCAATCACCAGACGGTGGGGCAGCGCACGCTGATCAATGATCTGAACAATTTCCGGCCGTTGCGGGTGCAACCAGATCGTGCGGGTGGGTTTGCCATCAACTTTCATGAACGGGAGTTCCCTACCGATAAAATCCTGCCTGGAAAGCGCAAGATTTTCCGGAACGAGGTAAGGCCTCGCCAGTTTGTCCAATCCCGTCCTTGCGGGCATTCATTGCGGTGCGACAATCGCGGGATGGAAAAAACAAGGCGAAGCGCTGCAGGACGGGCGAAGTCGGGGGCTCCAGGCGCATTGGGGCCCGTGTCGGAGGGAATATCCTCCAGGCGGCGTGCCCCCGAACCGGTGTCTGCCAAACGAGCGGTCACGGCCTCGGCTGCACCCTCGCGGGAATTTTCGTTCCGCCTGCAGCCCCGCGAAGTCGCCAGACACCTCGACCGGTTTGTGATCGGGCAGCGGGAGGCGAAGAAAGTTCTCAGCGTGGCGCTCTGCGACCATTTCCAACACGTGCGTCTCACACTTGAAGGCAAGGAAGCCCCCTTCTACCAGAAGCAAAACGTCCTCCTGCTCGGGCCGACCGGGGTGGGGAAAACCCACTTGATCCGGTCCGCCGCCGACTTAATCGGCGTGCCCTTTGTCAAAGCCGACGCCACGAAGTTCAGCGAGACCGGCTATGTCGGTGGGGATGTTGATGACCTCGTGCGCGACCTTGTGCGGCGTGCCGGCGGTGACGTGCGACGGGCCGAACACGGAATCATCTACCTGGACGAGATCGACAAGCTGGCATCCCGCGGCGAGGGCGGAGGAAGGGACGTTTCCGGCCGGGGCGTGCAGACGAATCTGCTCAAGTTGATGGAGGACGGCGATGTGCCGCTCGTTTCGCCAAACGATGTAACGGGGCAAATGCAGGCTGCGATGTCAGCAGCCCGCGGCACCGCACCCGGCGGGCCGGAAACCGCCTCCACCCGGAACATCCTCTTTATCGCCAGCGGCGCCTTCTCCGGGCTGGAGGTTATCGTGCGTCACCGGGGGGAGGAATCCGGCTCCGCACCCCGCAAATCGCACAGTCCCGAGAAGCTTCTCGGCAGCGCGACAACCGCCGACCTGATCCGCTACGGCCTGGAGCCTGAATTCGTTGGACGCCTGCCCGTTCGGGTCGCATGTCACCCCCTCGATTCGGAAGATCTTTTCAACGTCCTGCGGAAAAGCGAGAGCAGCCTCATCCGCCAATACGAAAGGGCCTTCTCGGCCTATGGCATCACCGCCACGTTCCGCGACGATGCCCTCCGCCGCCTGGCCGAACTGGCACGCGACGAACAAACCGGAGCCCGTGGCTTGATGACCGTGCTCGAACGCGTCTTCCGCGACATCAAGTTTCAACTTCCCGGCTCGGGAGTCCGCCGCCTCACCGTCAATGCCCGTCTCGTCGACGATCCAACTGGCGTGCTAAGCCGCCTTACCCGCGCTGCACGCTGACAAATCCTAATCCGGCGGGGGCCGGTGCCAAGGGTGGGCTTGTTGGCAAGGAGACCCGGAAAGAATGAAGTTCCTTTGCCGCCGGATTAGAAAATTTTGCTTCGCAAAATGAGGCAGAACAAGACCTGGCCACGGTCTCCCTGGATGCATCCAGGCATCGCCTCCAAAATTTTATGCTCTGAATCCCTTTGCTTCCTTCTCCTCCTTCGTGTGAGGCCTGCATTGTTTCCGTTTCCTTTGCGTGAGGCACTGCATCGTTTCCGAAAGTCTTGCGCCTTCTGCGCCTGCTTTTAGTGGGCAGGGGCTTAAGAACTTGGAACGAACCGACGATAGATGATGGAGGCCACAACCGAGGCCACCAGGATCGCGGCGACAACTCCGAGCGAAACCATCGTGTCGATTTTCCAGGCACTGTGGGCGAGTGACATCTTCACTCCGACAAAACAAAGAATCACACCCAGCCCGTATTTCAGAAACTGAAAGTAAGGAAGGATTCCGGAAAGAGCAAAATAGAGGGCGCGAAGGCCGAGGATCGCAAAGACGTTCGATGTGTAAATGATAAACGTATCCTGGGTGATCGCGAAAATCGCGGGGATCGAATCCACAGCAAAGATCAAATCGGTCATCTCAATGCAGAGCAACACCGCGAAGAGCGGCGTCGCGGCAAGACGTCCGGCCTCGCGGACAAAGAACTTCTGGCCATGATAGTCCTTGGTAACGGGCATCAGCCGCCGCAGGAGCCTGATCGCGATGTTTTTTTCGGGATCAATCGTATTGTGGTTCCCGAAGATCATCTTGATTCCCGTGACCACGAGCAGGGCGGCAAAGATATAGATGATCCACGTGAAGTTCGTGATGAGGGCGGCCCCAGCGAATATCATGACCGCACGCATCACAAGCGCGCCAAAGATACCCCAGAAAAGGACCTTGTGCTGATACTGCGCCGGCACGCCGAAAAACGTGAACAACACGGCAAACACGAAGACGTTGTCCACCGAAAGAGACTTCTCGATCAGGTAACCTGTCAGGAATTCGATCCCTTTCTGGGGTCCCAGAGAATGATAAATCCAGGCATTGAAGATCAATGCCATCACAATCCAAACAGTGGACCAGCCGAGCGCTTCCTTCAGCGATACGACGTGCGCCTTGCGGTGAAAGACCCCGAGGTCCAGGGCCAGCATGAGGATGACAAAGAGATTAAAGCCTATCCACCAGGTGAGCGGAATCCCACTCATGACCGGAGCTCCGGATTTCGATCGATTACCCTCGCAACAATGCGCGCATCATCCGTAAGGCCGATTTCAGGGACGGAATCCGGGATGAGGTCCATCCCCTTGAGGAGGTAGGTGAGTGCAACTCCGGCCTCGGCAAGATGCGCCGGAAGCGGGTTCGTGCACTGCCCCACCTCGTCGGACGCCAAAAGCCGCATCAGGCAGCTAGCGCCCTCATGCAGATCGTGATGTTGCTTGGCCTGCTCGGTTGCGAGTTTGGCAAAAATCTGAGCACTGAAAGATCCGAGCCCGCGCAACTGGTCCGCTGTCATTATGGCGCGCTCGGACTCGATGAATGCGTCGATCGAAATTGCTTTGCCGGGTGATCCGTGTCTCATAACCGTGGTCGTCCTGTGAATGATTGGCCGGTGGTTCATTCCTCGCTGTTTCTCCCGGTGAGCAGAGGCAGGAGATGCCACCCTGACATCCCGGAAATTGATGCTTCATCCGCATAACGCCGGAAGACCCGCTTCACTCGGAACGACGCCCAAAGAGATAGAGCCATTGTGCCTGCAAACAAGAGAAGTGCTGTTGTCATGGAGGAGAAGATGGACGACATTTCTCTGTTTTAAAATAACGATGATAGGAATATAACGTTCGGTTTTTACGAATGAACACGCAGCTGAACTACCACCACCTCCGCTATTTCCTCGCCGTCGCTTCGGAGGGGGGAATCAAGGCCGCCTCCGACGCGCTGCACGTGTCACCGCCCACTCTGAGCGCACAGGTGCGGGAACTGGAGGACTTTCTGGGAACCCCGCTCTTCCTGCGCGAGGGCAAGGCGCTCATTCTGACGGATGCCGGGCGCATGGTGAAGCGGTACGCCGAAAGGATCTACGGGTTCGGCGACGAAATGATCGAGGTCATCCGCCGTGGCGGGCCGGTCGGCCCGGAGACGGTTTTTGTGGGAATCGTGGACGCCCTGCCCAAGCTGCTGGCCTCGCGGGTGCTGGTAAAAGCGTTTGAGGAACTCCCGCTCCTGCATGTGGTCGTCCGAGAGGGGCTGCCGGGAGAGTTGTTTCCCGCTCTGGCTGCCCACCAGTTGGACATCGTGATTGCCAACTCACCACCCGCCTCCACCCTGAAAACCGTTCTCTTCAGCACCAATGCCGGGCGCCACGGGGTCCGCTTCGTTGCCTCCCCGGAACTGAAGAAAACCTACCGTTCCCGATCCGGGCTTTCCGGCTTCCCCGTTTTGTTGCCGACCCGAGAGTCCCCGCTTCGCCGGGAACTGGACCGCTGGTGGGCGGAGAAAAAGGTGGTACCGAAGATCCGTGCCGAGTTCGACGATGCGGCCGCCATGTGGGAGATGGCGGCCGCGGGGGCAGGGGCAACGCCCGTTATTGATGCTGTCCTGCCGGATCTCGCGCTGCGCTATGGACTCAGCGAGTTGCCGCTGAAGACAGGAATCCATGAGGAGCTCTATGTTGTGACAGCCGAGCGGCAGTTCTCTCATGAGGGCCAAAGGACCATCGCCCGACTCGCCGGAGAGGTCGCGCGAAAATAAGGGACAACCGGCTGGCTTTGACGTTTGCCTCTTCCATCCTGCACAAAAGGCGCAGGATTTTCTGAAAAAATGCAGTGCCTCACGCCTGCAACGGACGCAGAGCGCCGGCCAGGCTTTCCAAGGAGGAGAAGGAAGCAAAGGGATGCAGAGGATAAAATTATGGAGCTGATGCCGCTATGCATCCATGGAGACCGTAACCTGGTCTTTGTTCTCCATTTTGCGCAGCAAAATTTTCTAATCCGGCGGCCACGGCACCCGTTTCTCACCGGGTCCCTTTGCCCACACTCCCGCCCTCGGCACCGGCTCCCGCCGGATTAGACGGGTGTGGTACCGCGGACGAGGGAGAGGATCGTTGCGGTGTCGAGCGTCTTGGCCCGTTCATGGATCTCCGGCAGATACCGGGCGTGGAGTTCGCGGGCCTGGCTTTGCAGGGGTTCGATGAGTTTTTTCAGATCGGGAGCCGCGAGTTTGCGACCGCCCGCATAGTATTTTTCGGCCATGTGACCGATGGCGAATGTGGAAGCGAACGAAAACGCGGACCCTGCAACCTGGTCGGCGGCACGACCTGCCGTTTTTCCTCCGATTTTTCGACCGAACTTCCCCATCAACTTTCGTGCAAAACCCTCGAGCATCTGGGAGCCGAGTCCGATGCCCGCAGTGGCGAGGAACTCCTTGATGGTGGAGCGGTCCAGCTCCACACCGTGGGATTTACCGATACGGTAAACCATCTTCATCTGCATGGGGATAATGACCAATGTTGCCAAAGTCTCAGGGAGCAGCTCGAGCGCGCCGTTGAGTATCGCATATTTGAGAATCATTGTGCCATTGTCGCCTGTGACAGCCTCCGGCCCGGCGGGAACAAGGGGTGCAAGGGCGATGGTATCCACATCCTTGTCAACAGCAACTGCCTCCCCTTCCCCAAGCGCCAGATGGCGGCGCAGCTCGGAAAGAAATTCCTCCTCCTCGCGGGAGATCGATCCGCCGGCTTCGCAAATCGCCCTCGCCATTTCATAGGCAAGCAACCGGTCCTTGGTGGTTACAAGCCCCCCGCAAACCTGCTCGATGGAGAGCTTGCCCATAAGGATCCCGCGGGAGAGGTCGGCCAGGTTATCCGCACCAATTTCTTTGGCAAAGCGGGCGATTTCGCGGCGTTCGGCATCGGATTGTTCGCCATTGGAAAACGCTGCAAAGAGGCAGATGGCGAGCAGGGAGTCGGGAGTTGATTGCGGGTTCATAGAGTTATAGGTGGCGGAAATCCCATCGATTGTTAGTCCGTTTTCTTCGGGATCAGGACCGACAGGACAGTCGCCAGAACAAGACGCGGTGCTGATATTTCGCGGGGATTGCGAAGTAGCCGAAGATCATTGCGATGACGAAAATGTTGTCCATCGCAAGGGACTTTTCGACGATGTATCCGGTCAGATATTGGATGGCTGCAGTGGCTCCGGAGACCTCTCCCAGCAAGATGGCCCCCCCTGCGTAGATGGGAGTCTCCAAACCCAGCCAGTGAAACTGGTAGGAATAGAAAACAAACAAGGTGAAGGAGAGGCCACAGGCCAGCCAGACCGCCGACCACGCAATGGATTCCTTCATTCCGACTTCGTGGGCCTCGCGGTGAAAGACTCCAAGGTCGAGTGCGAGAAACACCACCACAAGCGCAATAAAGCCAAGGTAGGCCCACACTTTCAGGTTTGCGGGACCGTCGGGAATCGTGGCTGCGGCGAGGACTGAGAAGAGTGTCATTTTGTTTTAAACGGAGGTCGGCGGCTCTGCAAGGAGCGGACCCCTAATCCAATATATGGAACCAGGCCAGAAATTTTTTGAAAAAATGGACGGGGGACTCAGACATGCTTTTCGATCCGTATGGCAAGGCCCTTGACGAGTGCGCAGGCGGATTTCTTTCGCGCCCGGTTGACGATGCGGTCAAAGGTCTGGCGGGAAATTCCCATCTTCTTTGCGGCTTCCAAGTGGTAGAGTTCCTCGCAATCCGCCAGGCGCAGAGCTTCCATCTCATCCGCGGCAAGGGTTATCTCCTCGAGGTCGCGGAGCGGGATGCCCGCCGGCTTGAAATATGCCACTGGCGGTGAATGCGAAATGGTTCTCGGACAGAGTGGACGCGGCATTGGGATAAGCAGTTGACAGGCGGCTTTATGAGCATATGCTCAATCATCATGTCCAGCAAAGTTGAAATGAAGCAAGGCGATGGAACAATGAAAATCGCCATCCCGATGGCGGGAGGAAAATTTTCAGGGCATTTTGGGGGGGCCGGGGAATTTCTTATTTACCGCGTGAACACCAGATCGGTCTCTGTCGGCGAAGCCGGGGTTCTCCCCGCGCCGGAGCACAAGCCGGGGGCGCTGCCAAAGTGGCTCGCCGGGGAAAATGTGGATGCCGTCATCGTCTCCGCCATCGGTGAGCGTGCGCTGTTCATGCTTGCGGACGCAGGAATTGAAACCTATCTCGCGGACGGGAATGCGGCTCCGTCGGAGATGGTTGCGGCCTGCCTGATGGGGAAATTGCCGCGTGCAAACCAGGAGAATTCCCGCTGCAATGGGGAACATCATGACCACCACGGGCACGACTGCGGACACCACGCATCCTGACGCCTTGGAAGATCTCCACCGGGATTGCTTTGCCTGCGGGGTCTGCAATCGCGATGGCCTGAACCTGCATTTTCATGTGGGGGCCGACGGTGTCGCTGTGGCGGACTGGCCGCCATCCCCCGCATTCCGGAGCTACCCGGACCGCGTACACGGGGGGGTGATTGCCACCTTGCTGGACAGTGCCATTGTCCATGCGCTCTTTGCAAAAGGCGTGGCGGGTGTGACTGCCGAAATCACGATCCGCTACCTGCAAAAAGTGAATGTCACCGACCCGGTTCACGTGACCGGGCGGGTTGATGCGAACCGGCACGGAGTTTATCTGTGCAGCGCCGAGGTCCATCAGGCGGGGGCGCTTGCAGTGCGGGCCTCCGCGAAATTCATGCCGCTGCTGGACGCTTTCCCCCACTTCGGGCATGCTGATCTATCAACCCAATAAAACCATGACGCCACACATCCCTCATCCCATCCGTTTGCAGCTGTTTCTGCCAGTCGCGATTCTCGCCATACTGCTGACGTCCCTGCCTGCACAGGAGTCCGCTCCTGCTGACGGAGCATTTATCCACCTGAGCGCCGGCCCCGACAATCCGCACCGTGTTCTCATGGCGCTGAAAATGGCCGTGGTCATGGCCGAGGGAAAACGCGACGTGCTCGTCTACTGCGATATCGATGCCGTCAAGCTCCTGGTCGAAGGCTCACCGGATGTGAAGCACAACGCCTTCGACTCTTCGGTCGCGCTGCTGGCCAAACTCAAGGAGATGAATGTCCCGGTGCGCGCGTGTCCTTCGTGCCTCAAAGCGGCCGGAAAAACCCCCGGAGATCTTCTGCCGGGCATCAAGACCGCCGACCGCGACGAGTTTTTCTCATTCACCAAAGGCCGGATTCTGACCCTCGACTACTGAGAGACGCCCCATGAATCAACGCTTTCACTTTCCGATGCGGAAAGCTTCAGCGGGAAGCGGAAAGTAAACACACTGCCCTTGCCCGGCGTGGAGGTGACGCTGAGTGCCCCGCCCATCGCCTCGGCAAGGCGCTTGGAAATCGACAGGCCGAGGCCGGTACCGCCGTGGGCGCGGTTCAGTTTCGAGTCGGCTTGTGTGAACGGACGGAACAGACGGGCGAGCGTCTCGGGAGTGATGCCGATGCCGGTGTCCTCCACGGAGAAATCCAAAAACCCCCTTGTGCCGTCCATCGCAGGCGCGATCCGGAGGACGACCGAGCCCTGAGAGGTGAATTTGACGGCGTTGCTGAGGAGGTTGATGAGAATCTGGCGGATCCGGCGTTCGTCGCCGGGGACTTGCTCCGGCACGCCGGGTGCGATCTCGGTACGCAAGCTGATCCCTTTTTCAGCAGCGATCGTGCTCACGGTTTGGCAGCAAAAGTCCACAAGGCCGGAGAGTGCGAACGGCACCTCCCGAATCTTCACGGGTCCGTGCTCCATGCTGGCGTAATCGAGGATATCGTTGACAACGGAGAGGAGGTGCTCGCCGCTGAAGGTGATCGTCTGCACAAAAGACTTTTGCTCGTCGTTGAGCGGTGTGTCGGAAAGGAGTTCTGCAAAACCCAGCACGCCATTGAGCGGGGAGCGCAGCTCATGGCTCATCACGGCGAGGAACTCGCTTTTTGCGCGCGAGGCCGCCTCGGCCCGGAGCAGAGCTTCCTCCCGCTCCGCTTCGGCCTGCTTGCGTGCCGTGATGTCGGTGATGGTGCCGATCCACTCCGTTACATGGCCTCCAACCCTGAGGGGCGCCGCCTGACAGTAAACCCACACGATCCGTCCGCCGGGATGCATGAAGCGAAATTCCGAGGCGTAGGGCGCTGCCGCCGTTGCCGCCGCCTCCCAGCCGCCTCGGATCGGAATCCGGTCATCCGGATGCAGGCCCTCTGCCCAGCCCCGTCCCGCGGCATCGGCTTCCGCCATCCCCGCGATCTCGCACCATCGCGGGCTGACATAGGTATTGAAGCCGGTGGCATCCGTCCTCCAGATGCCCGACAAGGACGCCTCGACAAGGGTCCGGAACTTCAGCTCACTTTCCCGAAGGGCTTCCTGTTCCCGCTTCCGTTCGGTGAAATCGATGTGGGAACCGACAACACGGAGCACCTTGCCCTTGTCGTCCCGCAACACGGAGCACTGTGCGAGGATCCATCGATACGAACCGTTTTTGTGGCGGAAACGAAACTCCGCATGGTAATGGTGGCTGTCTCCGGCGATTGCGTCAGCGGTCCTCTTCAGCGTCGCGGCCAGGTCCTCCCGATGCACACGGCTCTGCCACTCCTCGAACGAATCGCCAATCTCGGAATCACCGTAGCCGATTTGGCTTTTCCATTCCGGCGAGTAATCGACGCGATTGGTGGCAATGTCCCATTCCCACAGGCCGACATTTGCCGCGCGAACGGATTCCTGAAGCCGCGCGGAGATTTCCCGATGGGCTTTCTCCGCCTGCTTCCGGCCAGTGATGTCGAGCATGGCACCGATCACGCGCTCGGCACGGCCTTCCGTGTTGCGGAGGATATGCCCGCGATCCACGACAAAAGCGTATGTGCCATCGGCTTTGCGGAAACGGTACTCGTCGTTCCAGCGGTCGACCGAGGGATTGGCGACAGCGGCCTGGAACACTTGTTCCACGCGCGGAAGGTCCTCGGGGTGGACGCGATCCAGCCACCAAGCCGAGGTTTGGGGTGTCTCGACGATGTCCGTCCAGCCGAACACGTCCGCACCAGACTCGTTCCACTGCTGGGCATCGTTGACGATATCCCAGTCCCAGATCACGTCGTTGGTGGCCTTATTCGCCAAGCGATAGCGTTCAGCCATCTCAAAAAGATCTTTCTCCGCCCGCTTGCGCGCTGTGTCGTCTTTCATGATGCAGTGAGTCTGTTTGAAGCTGCCGTCGGCGTTGTGATCGATTCGGCCATCAACGGCAATATACCTTCTGGAGCCGTTCTTGTGCAGCATGTGGAATTCGGCATGGATCTTTCCTTCAGCCCTAAAAACGGGAAACCGCTCACGGAAAGGCTGCACATCTTCGGGGGCAAGAAAATCGCCGAACCATTTTCCAATGACTTCGTCACGCGGGTATCCAAAAGCGTCCAGCCAGGCCTCGTTCACTTCAATAAACCGGCCGTCGACGTCGAGTGATTGGTAGCCCAGCGGCGCTTTATCGAACAGTTGTCTGAAGCGTTCTTCGCTCTCCCGCAGAGCCTCCTCGGCCTGCTTGCGCTCCAACTCGGCGGCCGTGCGCTCAGCCACCAGTTTGAGCAGGGATTCCGCCTGTTCCCGGTTGGTCATAGGCCGCGATCCGATGACCGCTATCAACCCGATGGGACGGCCGTCATGGCTCCACAGGGTGACGCCGATGTAGCTCTCGGCATCCATCTGTTGCAGCACCACATCGTTCGGGAAGAGGGTCTTGATCGACGCGGGAAAACAACAAACCTGTTTGCCGACCACTTCGCCACAAGGGGTGTCCTTGAGTGCGTAGGAAACGTTGTCTTCGAATTTTCCGTTCGAAAAGACGGCTACTGTGTGGGCCGTCAGATTATCGCCGTCGAGGCGGTCAATGCAAACGAACCCCATGTCGAGCGTCTCGGAGATGTTCCGTGCCAGCACATGGAAAAAGTCGCCCGATACAGGATTGGCGCTCGACCGCGCCAGAAAGGCCAATATGCTCCCCGCCCTCTTGCGCTCGGTGATGTCACATATATAACCCTCCCAAACTGCCGGCTCAATAGTTTGACCAGAAACACACCGCCCGCGCTCCCAAACCCACTTCTCTTTCTTTTCCTTGGTGATGATCCTGTACTCGACTTCGTAGGGGGTCGTCTGATTGGCGAAAGTCTGAATTGTATCCCAAACATGTGATCGATCATCAGGGTGAATCATAGTGCCGAAGGACACAACTCGATCTCCAATCAATTCGTGTGGTTCGTAGCCTGTCATTTCAAGACAGCCCTCACTGATGAAATCTATTGTCCATTCGGGCACATTATTACACCGGAATGCCGAACCCGGCAGGTTGCTCATCAGGACAGAGAGCTGTCTTTCGCTATCCTGCAGCGCCTCCCCCGCCCGCTTTTTCCCTTCGCCATGAGAGAGGTTCCTTTCAGCGGCGGCATTTCGATTTTTCATGCGGCGGGTATACTCTGCCACACTCGCCCAGGGTGCTGGTAACGTGCAGCGGGTTTGGGGCATTATGGGCAAAGCGCGGGCCTTCTGGCAAATGTATTCTTGAAGCCCCGGGAAAAGTTTCCGTGTTTGCGCGGGCGGCTGGAGGAAGCAATTCCCAGAGAAGAGTCGATTTGGCCTGCCTTGGGTCCCATCTGGGAATTCTGCAGTGGCCTTTCAGAATCCGAAGAAAGGTGATACTATCTGCCAATGTAAAGCCGAAGCATGCCGCAGTTCAGGCCAAAGAGTGGATTTCTTTGCTACAATCGTCCCGGTTGGCTCTCCGATTTGTGCGGCCACGATCGGGCACTTGACGATAGTGAGGAAGAAAATCGGAGCCCGGACGGCCGAGAGGGTTTCGATGAGAAGAAAATTCGTCAGGATCTCCCGCCATCGGCCGCTCCCGGAGGGTCGCCAGCAAATGCGGAAGGTTCTCGGGCTGGATTTGAATTTTCGCACCGGAATCCAGAAGGTTTCCCGCCAAAGCGACCCACAAGGAGGCTTCACCGGGATCTTTGGCTCCCGCTGCGCCAAATCCTTTGTGGTCAGGGCGAGTTCCTTAACCCACTTATTGATCCGGCTTTGCTGCGGAGGTAACTCCCGGCAGTTCTCCGAGACGCTTGGCCCGCATGGGTTTTGTAGGAAGGGGGGCCTTTGCCTTTGCAAGGTATTCCGACAAGGCGGCAGTGATCATGCGCGCCGTGCGCCGGGAGTCGGCAGTCACTCCGCTCGTGACCGAAGTTACCACCAAACGCGGGGCGGCGCCGAATGGGCCGCTGAAGATCGCTCCCGGTTCCGCATTCGATCCCCCGGTCGTCTCGATCACCGCAAAGGGCTCCTTGCGGCTGTACCTCAGATCATAAACACGGGAGACGCATTCCATCTTGGTGCCGCCAAGCCCCCAGCCCAAAATGGCGCGAAGGGCGCGGCTTCCCTGATGGACACGCTGGAAGCTCCCCTCGATGAGCCAGGCGTTGGACTTCGGTACGGTCTCTTCGGGGCCAATGGCCTGTGCCGGAGCGATGTTTTTGGCAAGGCGCTCCGCCAATTTTTCAGAAAAAGCGATCTGAAACTCCGACGCAAAGACATCGAGATCCGCCCCCTTCCGGTCCACGCGAAGCCCCTCCACAACAAACGGCCTCACATAAATCTTCTCCGGGGTTGCCGGCGGCTTGGAACCCGGCTGAAACTCAGCCTTCCGCACACTCACTGATGCGCATCCGAAGGAAAATACTGCCAGTCCGATGAGAAAAAAATGGGTTAAGAATTTCATGATGCCTGTCGGCCCGGAAAGGAGTGGACTGGTCCGAAGCAACCGACTGTCGGCTTCCCGGCGGCAATTTACAAAACAAATGAAACTCCGTGACTGCCGTATTCTGGCAGAAGTGGGACATTTTCGACTCCCGTCGAATCTTGACATGTTTATTCTAGATACGAGTCTAATATTTACATGAAGCGTTCCATACAATCGAGCATTGAAACTGATCTTGGGGAGAAGATGGTTTTTGTTGGCGGGCCCAGGCAGGTGGGGAAGACAACCGTTGCTCTGGCATTGCTGGGTTGTTCCGCCCCTCCGCATCCCGGCTACCTTTCCTGGGATGACGTTTCGGACCGCAAACTCCTGCTCGCCGGCGCCCTCCCGGCGGGCGAGCCACTGCTGGTCTTCGACGAAATTCACAAATACCGGCAGTGGCGCAATCTGGTAAAAGGGATTTACGACAAACATCGAGCGACCCGAAAAATCCTGGTCACCGGGTCGGCCCGGCTGGATCACTACCGGCGCGGTGGAGACTCGCTGCAAGGGCGTTACCACTATCACCGCCTGCACCCGTTCACTCTGCATGAGATTGCTCGTGATCCCTCTCTCTCCGATCTCGATCAACTCATGGAGTTCGGCGGATTTCCGGAACCGTTTCTCAAATCGAATATGCGCCATTGGAAGCGATGGCAGCGCGAACGCCGGAGCCGCGTGATTCAAGACGATCTGGTAAATCTCGAGCACGTAAAAGACGTTGCGCAGGTCGATCTGCTGGCCGGACTTTTGCCGGACCGTGTGGGAAGCCTGCTCTCGATCAACAACCTGCGGCAGGATTTGTCCGTGGCATTCGAAACCGCCGAGCGCTACGTCCACATCCTGGAAAATTTGTACTTTTGCTTCCGCATCGCGCCGCATGGCCTGCCCAAGCTCAGGGCGATCCGCAAAGAGCAGAAGCTTTACATGTGGGACTGGTCGCTGTGCCCGGAGCCCTCGGCTCGATTCGAAAACATGGTGGCATCGCATCTGTTGAAGTATTGCCACCGCATCGAAGACAACGATGGGGATACGATGAACCTGAGATTCCTGCGGGACTCGGCAGGAAGGGAGATTGATTTTGTCGTGGTTCGCGGGAACAAGCCCGTCTTCGCCGTCGAATGCAAATCCGGAGATCGCGCACTGAGCCGCAACATTGCCTATTTCTCCCAACGCTCGAACATTCCGGTTTTCTATCAGGTTCACCGGGGAACAGCGGATGTCGAATATACTGATAGCCGGGCGCGGGTTTTGCCCCTGACCTCGTTGGCCCGGATTCTGGAAATTTGAGCGAAAAACTCTCATCACCAGCATAGACCATCCAGCTTCCCGCTGGCTTCAGGGCGGCCAAAGCAGAATGGAACCCCCGGCAGGATCTTCGCGAAACAGGAGATCGGGTCGCTGCGGCCCTTTTCGGAAACCTCGGCGAAACCGAAATGCGTTACTACCGCCCGATCTCGCTCGTTGCCACCTGCCTCGCCTGCCATGGA
>Ga0247840_10005035_pt1 | contig 20249 bp, 22 predicted proteins | sample LaCruzMarch2015__FD_192404 | JGI IMG/M metagenome (GOLD analysis project Ga0247840, IMG submission 192404) | Freshwater microbial communities from meromictic Lake La Cruz, Castile-La Mancha, Spain - LaCruzMarch2015_17m | ecosystem: Environmental > Aquatic > Freshwater > Lake | place: Spain... | reverse complement strand
AGCCACTACTACCACTTGTTCCCGAGCTACCACTAGAACCACTACTACCACTACTTCCCGATGATCCTGAGCTTCCGTCCGCTCCTTGTACTCCACCAATATTTACGTCCCATTGGCATTGATACCCACTTCCATATATTGTTGTTGTATAACCAGTAAATGCTCCCGTTGATGGATTATACTCTACAACATTACCATCCATCCTATTAAAGTTATCATATGCAACAACCAATGCTTGTCCTATTGTATAAGATAAACCAGTACCGCCAGTAAAATATGTATATCCAGTTTGAATTGTTAAACAGGTTGTTGATGTCGTTACATAAACGTCACCAGAAAATCCTGACGTACCAGCACTACCACTTGTTCCAGTTGAACCACTTGAACCAGTACTACCGCTTGAACCAGAAGTACCACTTGAGCCAGTACTACCACTTGAACCAGAAGTACCAGATGTACCTGTCGAACCACTTGAACCAGAAGTACCAGATGTACCTGTCGAACCACTTGAACCAGAAGTACCAGATGTACCTGTCGAACCACTTGAACCAGTACTACCACTAGACCCTGAAGTACCAGATGTACCTGTTGATCCAGATGAACCAGTACTACCACTAGAACCCGATGTTCCCGTTGAACCACTTGAACCAGAACTTCCGCTTGAACCTCTAGACCCCGATGTTCCTGATGACCCCGCAGAGCCACTTGAGCCAGAAGTTCCAGTACTACCCGATGTTCCTGTTGAACCACTTGACCCTGTACTACCACTACTCCCTGTTGAACCTGATGTCCCTGCACTACCACTCGAGCCTGTACTACCTGACGACCCAGAGCTACCACTTGATCCTCTAGTTCCTGACGTTCCAGATGTACCCGTTGAACCGCTCGAGCCAGTACTTCCAGAAGAGCCGCTCGAACCTGTACTTCCACTTGAACCACTAGAACCTGATGTTCCAGATGTCCCAGATGTACCCGTTGAACCACTTGAGCCTGATGTACCAGAAGTTCCTGTTGATCCGCTCGAGCCACTACTTCCACTTGAGCCGCTAGAACCTGATGTTCCTGTTGTACCAGATGTACCAGTAGAGCCAGAAGAACCCGAACTTCCGCTTGTTCCTGTTGAACCGCTCGAGCCAGTACTTCCAGAAGAACCGCTTGAACCTGTACTACCACTTGAGCCACTTTCTCCAGATGTTCCTGTACTACCGCTAGAACCTGTACTTCCGCTACTTCCTGATGAACCAGAGGAACCACTTGACCCGTCATCCCCCTGAATACCGCCGATATTTACGTCCCATTGACAATAATTTCCGCTCCCGTATATTAATGTTGTGTATCCAGTGAATTCGCCCGTTGATGGAATATAATCTATAATATTACCTTCCATCTTATTAAAATTGTCAAATGCGATAACTACCGCTTGTCCTATTGTATAAGATAAACCAGTACCGCCAGTAAAATAGGTGTAACCTGTTTGGATATCCATACAGGTTGTTGATGTCGTTCCATAAACGTCGCCAGAAAACCCTGATGTTCCACTACTACCTGACGTTCCACTAGTCCCACTTGTGCCAGAACTTCCGCTTGAGCCTGTAGTACCAGTTAATGAAAATACGGTTTTTAAATCATTTAATGAAACTTGATAAGTAACACCACTATCAACAAGTGCAGTTACCCCAGTTAAACTAGGATTAGTTATAATTGGGAGTTGACTTATTTTTTTTCGTGTTGCCATTATAAATAAATATGTTTTAGTATATTAAATAGATTTTATTCTCCGTTGAAATAGGAATATCATCTTCTGTTATTAAATAGTTTTCATCATAAACTTCAACATTATCTGGCGCTGGTTTATATTGGGATAAAATTTGAACATATTCATCTAGTGGAATGGTATCGTTAATCTCAAAATCTATAACATCTGAATCGTCTATTGCGAAATCAATCCTGTCATCACCAATAAGTATAAAATCGAAAAATTCAGATTGAACTAATTCAAAATCAACATCTTCCCCACTTACCTCAAAATCAAAATTTTCTGTACTATAATAACCGCCAAAATCTATGATTTGTGTTTCGTCTATATCATAGTCAATTATTCCATCGGCGAGCGTAAAATCAATTCTATCGTCACCAACGAGAATAAAATCAGGAATTTCAGAATAACCTAAAACGATATCAACATCATCGTTAATCAGTTTGAAATCGAAATTTTCAGAACTATAATAACTTACAAAATCTATCGGATACATGTTATTCATAAATATCTTCTCAATTATTTGATATTTATATTTAAATCGGAACAATGGACGAATTTATAAAACAAGTAATCGAGGAAAGATTCGCATCAAAAAAGCAACAACGATTGTTCTTCGCAAAGGCAAAGAATTCAAAAAAATGGAAGAAAATGGCGCACGAATTTGCAGATAAAACAGATTTCAGTAAATTACCAGAAAAAGCTGAAGAAGAAGTTCAAATGGACGAAATAGTAGATGACGAAGGTAACATTGCAACAGGCGATAAACCTACAGATTTTGCAACAAAAGGTGTTACAGCGGCAAAGACAACAGACGAATTTGTAAGAGCATCTATGGGTCAAATGGGTGGTGCTGGACTTGATGGTGGAGGTAATGCCGCAAGAATGATGAGATATTTTGGTGAGGCTGATATGAGTAAAGCGTTGGGGTACGAAGAAACAATGGAGCAAGATAAAGATTACGATGAAGCAAAAGAATATTTCGAAAAGGATTTAGGAATACCCGAAGATGAAACCGAAGATAGGTTAAATCAAATGGGATATGAATCTGATTATCCGGATGGAAAAATACGATTAATCGAAAATCCAAAAGGATTTATTGAGGAATATATTGAAAGTATTTTACCAAAAAAAACCAAAATGAATGATGTGGTCGAAAAAGATGAAGTCGAAACAAAAGAATTGAACCCAATAATTAAAAAACAAATCGATGTTTTAAAACAAGCGATGAAAGATAACGGAATTTCAACAAAACAATTTTTTAACTATCTAAAGGATAATGAATAAAGATTTAAACGGAAAAATATACACGATTCCACCACTTGTTTTAACTGTAATACAGGATAATATTTCTAGATATCCTGAAGATATAGACGGAACAAAAAGAGCAAAAGAACTGCTCACAGGAAGCGTGAATTATAATCAATTAAAAAGAATACTTCACGATATGAAAAACTTCACCAAGAATGGTGAATTAGGAAAATATAATTTAGCTGGCGGAAAACCTTTCGAAACTTGGGGTTGGACAATTTTAAAGAATGACAGGGATTTTATTCAACTAAATAAAAAGTCACGAGAAAATACAGATGAAAGAGGAGGAATAGTCGGAAGAAGAAACGCCCACAATAGGACGCATACTAAAAAAGATAACTTCAGTACACCTTCAAATCCTTTGGTAAGTAATTCGACAAACTACACATCGTTAGTGAAGCCTGCGAAACTTATGGAAGAAATAAATAGAATTAAAAAATTAATGAACTAATATGAGTCCAGAAGATTATGGCGCAAGTAATGGTGTAAATAGGGAATTAGATATTATTGCTGAGCAACAACGAAAATCCCTTATTACAAAAAATGCATACACATTCACCGCCGGATACGGTGCATCAAATCCTAACGCTTTATCAAATGGTGATGAAAAAGGTAAAGGTGAATTTAATAATAGTATCGGGTCAAAAATTGACATTCAAACTAGAAAAGATAACACGCTTAAAAATCCATATGGCCCAGATTTTCAATATGGTTCAACAAACCCTAACGCAATTTCTAATGGTGATGAAAAAGGAAAAGGACAACTTACCGATAACAGTAGCATTGGGTCTAGTACCGATATACGAGAAAGAATAGCACTACTAGCAAAAAATATTTATAATGATAATTTTGGATATGGAGTGAATAATCCAAATGCAAAATCAGATGGTGATAATAAAGGAATGGGGCAAGTTGGTGACAACGGTTCAGTTGGGAAAAAAATCGACATTAATGAAAGAATTGCGTTACTAGCGAAAAATATTTATAACGATAATTTTGGGTATGGAGCGAATAATCCAAATGCAAAATCAGATGGTGATGATAAAGGAATGGGTCAAATTGGAGAAACTGGCACTATTGGGAAAAAAATCGACATTAATGAAAGAATCGCATTACTAGCGAAGAATATTTATAATGATAATTTTGGTTATGGAACAACTAATCCAAATGCGATATCAGATGGTGATGAGAAAGGTAGAGGGGAAAATAATGGTAATATTGGAACTAAAACCGATATTAATACTAGAATAGATTTAATGGGTAAAAACATATATAACACCAATTTCGCATATAGTCCGAGTAACCCAAACGCATTATCAGATGGTGACGAGAAGGGTAGAGGGGAAAATAATGGTAATATCGGCACAAAAACAGACATTCTAGATAGAAAAGAATTGTTAGGAAAAAACACATATAACGAAAGCAAAAAATACCCAGACTTTTGATGTTTAATTTATACAACATAACAGAAACACTTTTACTTGAACAGGATAGTAAAATATCTGATTTAAGAACAGCCATTATCGACAGAAAACCGATATCAATACAATATTCTGGCCCTCCAGGTGAAGTATTATCGGGACCAAGATTTGATATAGAGCCTGTTATTTTAGGAACAAACGCAAAAAGCGGAAATCTTGTTATATGGGCATATGTTTTTAAGGGTGTTTCGAAAAAAGGAATTCCAGGTTGGAAAATGTTCAGGGTCGATAGAATTGAAAGTATAGACGCATCATCTTTATCTGGCGATTCATTTAAATTATCCGATTTACCTGGATATGAAAGAGGTAAAGCACCTAACGCAATGAAATCATTAAGTCGTGTTGATATCTATTCACCGTACTGGTTCGAAGATTACAAACGAAACAAGAACAAACCTGCAATGCCGGCACCGCCACCTCCACCACAAAAAACACCAGAAGTCGAGCCAACACAGCCACAAGCACCAGAAGCCGAAGTTCAACCAACAACAGAAGTACCAACAAGTCCCGATTTAGGTCAACATAGACTTGATACCGTGGTTTTCAATGATTTAAAGGCGAAGGCGAGAGAAGTTAATGGTCAAAAAATAATTTCATCACAGGATTACAACAACGCTCTTCAAGATCTATACAGAAAAAAAGAAGACGAATGGAAAAATTACCAAAAAATGGTAACAGGTAATGTACGACCAGGCGCAGGAACAAGAAAAAGATTTGAAATGTCGAGTAAAAATGAGCTCGATTCTGCACTTTCTAAAAACAATATGAGCGTTTCTGACACAGATGAAAACACAATAACAGAAATAGAAAAAAGATTTAAACGCTTGATTATTTCGTAAACAAAAAATATATTTACATTATGGAAAAAGGATTAAAACAAGGACCGATATCTGAAAACGATTTGATGCAACGATTAGCAAAGGCTAAGAAGGTGATGAATAAAGTCGAAAGTGGAGATTATGAGACAGGAAACATTGATGAATCAACACTAATGAGTGACGATAATACAGATTATGAATTAGCAGACAGAATGTTAACTGAAACAGATCCAGTTGTTAATACTAGACCAGTTAATTCTGGAAATATGGACATAGAAAGAATTAATAATTCTAGGCTCCCAGAATCGATTAAAAAAGCAATGATTGAGAACCCCATTTCACAAATTTCATTAAAAGACACATCTTTGAATATGGACTTTGTTAATAGAACGAGAAAATTAATGGAGGCAGAAGGTGTTACAACAAAGACATCGAACAAAACCCCACAAAGAAATCAACCCATAAGACAAGGAAACACTATCAACAATAGTGAATTAGTCACATTATTAACACCTATCATTGAAAATGTCGTAAGAAAAGTAATGGACGAGAAATTAAACCAAATTTTAGCAGCACAAACAACATCGACCATCAATGAAAATCTTGTTTTAAAAGTTGGTGATTCAATCTTCAAAGGAAAAATTACAGGCGTTCAATCTGTAAAGTAATTAAAAATAGTTTCTTTTCTGGTTTTTTTTTGTTATATTTTTGGTATAAACTATAATATATGTCAAAAATACGAATTTTAGCCATTCCACCTGACGCTCACGGCGTAGGTAAATTTAGAATTTCAAACCCATACTCACACTTACAAGAACATCACGGAGACGATTTCCATATCGACTTAAAAACAAATGTTCCAGATGATGACAAAGAATTTGAAAACTACGATATCATTGTATTACATAGTTTTATACATAATACCGTCCCATTTAGTAGAAACATTGAAAGAATTATGATGTTAAAATCGAGGGGAAAAATAGTTATCGTTGATATTGATGACTATTGGACGCCAGATATGAGACATCCTATGTATATGCATATCATTAAATCAGATGTCAATAAACAAAAAATAGCATTACTTCAATCCGCATCATATGTATCAACAACAACACCAATTTTTAGAGATAATTTAATGAAAAAACTGGGAATAAAGAATGTTGTTGTATTTCCAAACGCAATTGATCCAACAGAATCTCAATTTATTCCGAATCCAATAAAATCTGATAAAGTAAGATTTGGATGGCTTGGTGGATCGTCCCATTTATATGACATAGAATTAATGAAAGAAGGACTTTCAGGAATACACGATTACGGAAAAGAAAAAATACAACTCGTACTTTGTGGATTTGATTTACGAGGGGAAGTAACTGAAATGAACAAACAAACAGGGGAAGTTACAAAAAGACCGATAAAGCCAGAGGAAACCGTTTGGGTTAAATATGAACAGATGTTCACAAAAAATTACACAGTTCTACCTTCTTTTTATTCCAGTTTTTTAAAGATGTATAAAGAAACCGAGTATGATGACGAAAATATGCCATATAGAAGGAGATGGACAAAAGATATCACAAAATACGCAAACAACTATAACTTTTTTGATGTTTCTTTAGCCCCAATCGTAGATACCTTATTTAATAATAATAAATGCATCGTTGGCAACTCATTAATATCAACAACACAAGGATTCAAGCACATATCCGATATTGTTAATGATAAATTAGTTCTAAAAACCGAGATAAACGGCATTCTTAATGATGTTTTAAATTATTTTAAATATGAAAATGTTGACACGATAAAAATAACAACAAATGATGGATATGAAATTGAAGGTACACCCAATCACAAAATTTTTATTAATAATAATTGGGTTGAGTTAAAAAATTTAAAAATTGGCGATACCATAGAATTAACAAAACCAGAATTTTTGCAAGAAAAATATCAGGAATTTATTTATCCAATGTTATTAACAAAAAACATAACACAAGAAAAAATAGACAACGCTAAGGATGATATGCTACCAAGAATTATAGTGAATGAAAATTGGGGAAGATTATTAGGATATTTATTAGGCGATGGAAATTATAATGGTTCAGCAATCACCATAAGTTGTGACAAAAGGCACACAAAGGTCGTTAACGATATAGTTAATTTATATGAATCAATTGGTTTAAATCCAACTTTATATGAAAAAAAAATAGATAAAAGATGCAAAAATAATTTATCAAAAGAAGGTTTTGGGGTTTCGATAACAACAACCTGTGTAAATTTTTTATCAATATCTAAAAAATACAATCTATGCGGAAAAAATGGTAAAACTTTTAGAATCCCAAAAATAATATTAGAATCACCCAAAAGCGTAATTAAAGAATTTTTGAAAGGATTGTTTGAAGCGGACGGTTCGGTAAACATTAATAGTTCTGTTACTTTATCTAGTAAGGAATTAAAACTGATAAAACAAGTTCAAATTCTATTATTGGGATTCGATATTCAATCTTCGATATATTATAGTTATAATAAACATTATCGTAGATATTATTATATACTAAATTTAAGAAGAGAAGGGAGCGAAAAGTTTTATAAAGAAATTGGATTCGTATCCGACCATAAAAAAGAATTACTATACAAACTAGTTAATAATAAAAAATCTAATAATTTTATACGCCAAAACATGAACGATACTATCAAAAGTATCGAATATTGTAAAAACACAGTATATGATATAGAGATAAATGATGTCCATTCCTATAATGGAAATGGTATAATAAATCATAATTCACAATTAAAAGTCATCGAGGCGGGATTTCATAAAAAGGCATTAATCGCCAGTGAAACCAACCCTTATTTAATTGACCTCGTGAGTGCAGTCGAATTCGGAGGAAAATACAATCCAAATGGAAACGCATTACTTGTACCTCAAAGTAAAAATCATAAACAATGGTTTCAACATATGAAACGATTACTTGATAATCCAAGTATGATAGAAGATTTGGGTAACAAACTTTACGAAACAGTTAAAGTTAAATACTCATTGGAAAAAGTAAACAATGACCGAGCAGAGTTTTTTAAGTCTATTATAAAAAAATAATACAAAAATTTGGTGTTGTCGTTTTTTTAGTTTATATTTTCATTTGAACAATAAACTTTTTTATTAATTCATTAAAAATGAGCGACAAAGACCTACAATTTATGTATTATCTAGTAACCATCGGTTATGAAACCGAAAATCTCGACAGGGACGGAAATCCCAGACTTCAGAAAGCAAAATATGTTTTCGAAGCACAATCCGTAGAAGAAGTAACCATCATCGCAGCAAAGTATCTTAAAGAAGATAGTAGAGCAAGCGAAGTATTATCTGTGGCGCAAATGCCGATTGAATGTATCATCGACCACGCCAATACGCCTAAATATTTTAATGTAACAACTAAGTAATATGTGGCCATTTGCAAAATCAATAAGCGGAATAACGGGTAACACCATTGTTGCTAAAATTGTCACTATGACAAAAGAAACAACTATACAAACCGTATATCTTGACAGTGAAGGTAAACCTGTATCCTATGGAGGAGGAGGTTACAATGGAGCATCATTCTGTGATAAGATAGAATATCAACAAAAAACAAAATATTTAGTTTATGTTGAGGATTTATATGAAAATGGACAAAAATTTGGTAAAACTAATATAGCAAATAATGCAATCGAAGATGAAGCCAACAAAGTCTATGATATTCTCGTAAACCAAAAGGGTAATCAAACACTTACCGAAACGGTAAAAACAGCAACTATTAACATTTAAACTATAAACCAAATGATTTCCGAAGAAAGAATTGAAAAGAACAAACAGATATTCGAGGAAAAAAATAAAGAATATGGAATCTTCACTAAGGAACTTTCAGAGTTTCTTGGTGAAGATTTTTTTCTAGCTCCTGCGTCACCATCATTGGAAATGTATAACGCATATCCTGGAGGTTTAGTTGAGCATTTATTGAAACAATGTAAGTATACAATAAATATCAACAACATCCTTCCGGAATCGATTAGAATTGACAAAAAAACAATTGTAAAAGCCGTATTTCTTTCCGAAATTGGGAAAACATTTTTATTCAAATTGAATGACGATGAATTTACCCGTAAAAGAGGGAAAATGTATGTTTACAACGATAATGAAATGGTAGTAATGAATGTCAGCGAACGGTCTATTTATTATGCTACTAAATATGGCGTACAATTAACCGAGGAGGAATATCAATCAATTTTATTTTCGGATAAAGAACCCAACGAAAGGTTCGTTAAAGGAGCATCAAAAACTCTGTTTCGTATAATGAAAATGGGTTATGAATTAGCCCTTATGGAGGATAAGAATGGAAAAGTCGGACATTGAAAAATATATTGAACAACTAAAAGAGTTGGATAAAAAAATAAACCCAGACGATTCGCCAGATATTGAACTGACCGAGGAGTTTATTAATACAATGGATAATGTTTTACTATCACTCGGCAAAGATATTGAGAAAGATATGAAAAAAACCGTTGACGTTGGTGTTATTATACCTGTAAGGTTTATGAAATTAAAACCGAATGCAGTTACTCCATCATACTCCAAAGATGGAGATGCTGGTATGGATTTAACAGCTACGGATATTATACCAAATGGTTTTTCATCGACAGTAGTTCAATATGGTACGGGCATCGCAATCGAAATCCCGAGAGGATACGTTGGATTAGTTTTTCCACGAAGCTCCATTCGTAATTACAAATTACAATTATCAAACTCTGTCGGAATAATTGACTCTGGATACCGTGGAGAAATTATACTTAATTTTAATGTGTTAGAGCAAGACACCCCAATATATAAGGCTGGTGATCGTATCGGGCAATTAGTAATTATCCCCTTCCCAACCATTAATTTAATTGAAGTTCAGGAGTTATCTTCATCAGAAAGAAATACTGGCGGATTCGGCCATACGGGAATTTAAATGATATTTATAATAGACAATAAACTATTATAAAACTTATCACTTTGATAAAAACTAAGCCTAAACCAGAAGAAAAACAAAAAACACCCGCTAAACAAAGAATTCGAGAAATCATAAAGAAACCCAAAGATAAATTTCTAACAAAATCACAGAAAGACTACTGGAGCATATTAGGTGAAAATCAAATCACACTATGCTTTGGTCCAAGCGGAACAGGAAAGTCCCATATATCAATAAAAAAAGCATTAGATTTGCTATGGGATGAAGATAATAAATACGAAAAAATTATTATATTACGTCCAATTGTTCTTGTAGGAAAAGATTTAGGTTCGATTCCTGGCGACTTGATTTCAAAATTAGATCCATACGTCTATCCAACATATTATTTAATAAATAAAATTATTGGGCAAGGCGCAAGAGAAGCGTTAATAGAAGATGGATTTTTAGAAACAATGGCAATTTCTTATTGTCGTGGAATAAATTTTGAAAATTCCATTGTGTGCTTAGAAGAAAGTCAGAACGCCTCTATGGAAGAAATGAAATTAATTCTTACCAGAATAGGATATAATTCCAAATTATTTTTATCTGGGGACATCGAACAATCTGATAAATTTAAGGACGGAAAGAAATCTGGATTTTATGATGCAAAAGATAGATTAACCAATATGAAAGACGTAGGAATCTTCGAGTTTGGAATCAATGACATTGTTCGGAATCCAATCATAGGTGAAATATTGAAAAGATACGCAGATTAAAGTTTACTTATAATAATTTTATTATTATATTTGGGCTATGAATGTATATATTAGTCTTGATGGTGTTATAAGAAACACAATACAAAAACTTGAGTATCACTACAATGATTACTTTTTAGAATCGGATCCCGAGGTTGGCGAAACTTTTATATATGAAATAAAACAGCCAATTAAAAACGAAAACCTTTTCGATTACTTCGCATTTCAATCAATAGAAGAATTCGAAAATTTTATTTTTCTTGAATTTCCTTTAGAAATTTTTGGTCACGCCAAACCAAGTTATCAATCAGTCTTTAACGATTTAAATAAATTGATATTCGATAATCCGAATATTACATTTACTATTGTAGGATTAGATGAAAGAGGTAAAGCCAGACCGGCATCACTATTTTTTCTTTCAAAAAATAACTTTTTAGGTCACAATGTTAAATTTATCACATCAGATAAACTTGACAATGAATGGAAGAAATGTGATATTTGGATAACGGACAGTTCAAAAATTATTGATAAGTGTCCGAAAAGAAAAAAAGTGATAAAGTTTAATACTTTATACAATGAGGATATAAAGCATAAATTACAAATAAACAATTTAACACAAATAAACACAAGATGGTTGAAATTTTCGGAAAATTCTATTTCATAGATTTGGATGCTCTTACTAACTCCTGCAAAACAGGAACGACAATAAAAGACGCCGATGACAATGAAACATTTGAAATAAACATTTTCAAATATGAGTTATTTAAACTCTGTGTAGAAAGACTACTAAATGAATATGAACAAGAGAACGATGGTATTGACGCACTTATTCAAAACAATATATCGGTTTCTTTTAGATTCGCATTCAACACACTTTTAAAACATAACATTATAATAGAAGACGATACAGATGAGTAATATTGAAGCACTAGAAACCTTGAAAACAAGGATAGAAAACAAGGAAAGTACAGTATACTTTCTAACTTATGACACTAAAAACAATGCGAGAGCCGCAGTGAAACACATTTACGATATGGCACTAGCACTAAAAGAAAGCGGATACAACGCAAAAATTCTAGTAGAAGAAAAGGATTATTCTGGCGTAGAATTTTGGTTAGGTGACAAATATAAGGATATTCCTATAGTTTGTATTAAACAGGATAAAGTCGAAATTTTTGTGGATGATATAGTTGTTGTTCCTGAATATTATTCGAATGTGTTACCACAGTTGGCTAGTATTAAGGCTGTAAAGGTTATGTTGGTTCAGCAAAAGGAATATATATTCGAAACATTATCAATTGGTAGTAAATGGAAGGATTTTGGTTTTGAAAAAGCCATCACCACAACAGATAACACTAAAAAATATATAAGTGAATATTTTCCAGAATCTCTTGTTTATTTGATTCCGCCATACATAGATGAGTCATTCGCACCAACAGAAAAACCAACAAAACCTATTATTGCTATTAGTTGTAGGGATAGAAATCAACAAAGAAAAATCATTTCAGAATTTTATTTAAAGTACCCACAATTAAGATGGATTACATTTAGAGATATGGTTCAAATGACTTATGATGAGTTTGCAGAAGCATTAAAAGAATGTATGGTATCTGTTTGGATAGATGATGAATCAACATTTGGTACATTCCCACTCGAATCGATGAAATGTAATGTACCTGTAATTGGTAAAATTCCGCATAACGAACCTGATTGGATGACTGACAATGGAATGTGGACAGACGACACAAATAAAATTGCTAGCGTGCTAGCCACATATATTTTTTCTTGGCTAGAAGGGGTTGAAATAATCGATGAGGTTAAAGAAAAAATGAAACAAACTGTTTTACCTTACACAAAAGAAATACATAATCAAAATACCGTAGCAATATTTGGATCTTTATTTGCCGGTAGAATAGATACAATAAAATTAGCAATTGAAAAAATTAAAACAGAAGAAACAGAATGAAAAATATAACTATACTACTACCGATTCACCAAATGGGTGAAGATGAAGCTAAGATGTTACCAAATGCGTTATCATCTATCGAAGACTTTTACAACGACATTAAGTTAACCATTATCTGCCCCCCAGATGTTAAAAAAGAATTACTACATTTTGATTTCGGACAGAAGCTTGAAGTTAAATTGTTAGATAACTTAACTAATAGTATGGATTTCGTCACACAAATAAACTTAGGAATAGATGATTGTGATACAGAATGGTTCTCTATTATGGAAATTGATGACACATATAAATCAATTTGGTTAAAGTCGATGAACGAGTATATTAACCAATTCAAGGAAATCGATGTTTTCTTACCTGTGGTGAAAGATATTAACGACCAAGGCACATTCCTATCTTTTACAAATGAGTCCGCCTGGGCGTACGGTTTCACGGAAAAACAAGGTATCATCGATAACGAGGTTCTATTGGAATACCAAAACTACCAAACAAGCGGGGGTTTATATAGAACAAAGAAAATTAAGGAGATTGGAAAACTCAAAGAAAATATAAAATTGACCTTCACATATGAATTTCTTTTAAGAATCACACATAATGGTCTTGGTATGATGGTTGTACCCAAAATTGGGTATGAACATGTTAATTTCCGTGAAAATTCACTATTTTGGCAGTACAAAAACGATGAATCGAAAAAGATGACCGAAAACGAATTAAAGTTTTGGTTAGAAACCGCAAAGAAAGAATTTTTCTTTAAAAATAAACGAGACATAATTTATGAAGAAATTTAAATGTCAAGAAAGAGGACCCAAAAAGAATATTTTGGGGATGCTCAAGAAAAAGCGGTAATACGATTTTTACAATCCGAATCCGAGTACGAAAGAAATAAGATATTCAACGAATATTTACGAGAGCCCCTAGTCATAATGGTCGAGAGTATAATCCGCCGTTATAAATTACACAGAAAAGGAATAACATTCGAAGAGAATCACGCCGATACCATGTCCTTTTTAATCACAAAAACGGAAAAATTCGACCCGTTACAAAACCATAAAGCGTATTCGTATTTTGGTACTATATGCAAGAATTATCTGATGGGAGCAATCCAAAAGGATACTAAAAGTATCAATAGGTCTGTTTCATATGAGGATATTTCTACAGAATTAGAAAACAACCCAGAACTTACATACATTATTGATGAACAAGAAGTAGACTATAAAGGAATCATTACGAAATTATCACAAAATTTAGAAGATTTTATAGCGACAACAGATTTAAACGATAACGAGAGGAAATTAGGATACGCACTGCTCGACATCTTCGACCATTTCGAAGATATTTTTCAAATCGGGCTAGGAAATAAATTCAATAAAAATCTGATTTTATTATCATTGAGAGAAATGACATCATTAAGCACAAAAGAAATTAGATCTTCTATGAAAAAATTCACAAAGATTTATCAAGACACACTTTTCAAAAGCTTAAACATATAAAATAGTATTTATAGGTATGAGAACAAAAATTAATTTATTATCGTTAGATGTTGATGCCGCATTGGCGTTAATGCAAGAAATCTATAACGATATAGTCGAGCAAAAACAAACAGCGTCTTTAATAACTAAAAAGATGTTATCATTTATGAAAGAATCCGAAGATATGAGCCTTATTGGACCTGTTATAAAGGACCAGCAAAAGATTTTGAATGATTGTACCGAGAAAAAAATATCATTGGTAAAATTACAAGGTATTTTATTAAAACAAGCTGGGGACAAGGGTAAAACTGGATTTTCAAAAATGACATTATCCGATGATGATAAAGAATTGTTACAAAAATTGGTTGATGATGTCGATAAAGAGAAAGATAAAGGGGAAACATACTCAATAGAATAATGGCTAAATCGGATAAAACACAATCAAAAATTTTATCTAAGATTGAGGCAATAAAACAGATAAAAAGTAATCCCACAAAATCTGTTGATAATGCTTATGATCTTATTAAAAAGGACTTACCATCCCAAAATGGTATGATTGCGCGAAAAATTGACGACTTCAATAATCCAATAAAAGCTAAAAAAACACAAGTAAGTAATGTACTTGAAAATCTTTTAAAAACGGTTGAAGGTTTTTTAGGTGATAATAAAAATTCCAAAGATAAACCAGCCGTTCAGAAAAAATTAATTCGTTACGCCAAAGAATCTGCATCAAATACTCTAAAATCGGGAAAACAAATAATATTAGACGCAGTTCAGAACAATTTATTTGCTGGCGATGGGGTTTGTGGTTCGAATAACAGTATGCAAGTCAATACAATGGAAATTTCACCCAAAGAATTTGATTTTTTGGATATGTTAAAGATAGAGCCTACGTCTACTACAGGCGGAATTATGTATGAAACCGACCAACCTAAAGGTTTTATTAAAATGAATAGGGAGTTTTATACCGCATTTAATAGTCCATCAGGGTATAGATTTACAACTAACAGCGGAAACACCCTTTTTGATATACATTGGGAAGATGGGTTACAAAAATTTATTGTTACGGGATTAACTGGAACAACTGGTTTAACTGTCACCGATTTTATTAGTGATTATTATCATACAATAGAACAAGTAGATACAGAAAACGTATTAAAACAGGCAATGTTGATGTGCATCCAAGGAGACGGAACAGAACCACAGTCATATGTCATTAAAATGGACTGGTTGAATAGATTATTAGACAAATTATTCTCTATATGTGGTAAAGCAAGTACAGATAAACCATTAAATCAAAACGCAGCCAATCAGATTGTTGAAGATGAAGTAGACCTTCAATGGTATTTTGATTTCGATGACGTAGAAGGAATCGATATAGATGAAGAGGACGCCAGACACAGACGAGTTTTAAAGTTTAAGGATTGTGATAATTTTGAAATTTCAATGGATAAAAGCCATATTGAAGATTTTGTCTATTTTTATGATAAAAACAATATTGAAGATACCATTACAAATACCATAAACAACATCGCAACCGAAGCGTCGCAGGAATCAGGAGAAAGATTTTCAATAAACGACCTTGAAATATCGCTAAATTTCAAATATATTTTAAATGCAGCTAAAGCATTGGTTGCAGGAATTATTTCACCGAAAATATTCTTTCCAATTGTGGTCGTTTATAAATCAATAAAAGGATTGAATCTAAACGCTAGTGAGATATTACAGAAATTAATGAATCTATTTTATGAAATTATTAAAAATATATTTTGGAAATTCTTACAAAACTTGTGGGGATTTATTAAGAAAGATTTATTAAATTTTTTAATCGAAACGGCAAAAACAATATTGATAAATAAACTAAAAAGATATAAAACTATTTTAACTGCACTTTTAACTTTATTAACTAATCTATTAAATGGTTTACCACAAAGTTGTGAAGATTTATTTGGGTTGATTTTATCAGTAATTCAAAATGCAATATCATCAAAGACTAAATTACCAATTCCTGGAATATTAATGTCATTATCTGGTCAATTACCAGGATACAGCACAGATAGGGCATATATGAATATTACAGAAAGATTACAAGCAGCTGGAATTGATATGGAGCCCATATATGGTAAAACAAATCAAACGCACGCATTGGTGAAAAGTATAATTGATGGAAATTCAGAAGAAATTGATACAAACTCATATGCGGAAATCGTACTAATGCCTACCATTCTAGCGTCTGGCCCAGGTGGTACTGTAATTGGGCCTGGATTAGTTAAAGGAAGAGGTAAAGGTATAATGTAATAATATCAACTTAAAATGGATAAAGATAAAGTAATAGAAGTAGCAAAGGATGCTAAAAACAAATCAAATAAAGATTTGACGGAAGCAAGAGATTTACTTTTGCTTGAATTCGAAAACACAAAAAAATTGATAATTGATTTAACACACCATATGGATGCGGTTGAAGAGTATTATACATTTATAAATAAGGAACTTGGTAATAGAGTAAAATAATGAAAATAATCGATGTAGGCGTAGTATTAAGTAACAATGACCCACAGGGTATAGGAAGAATACGCTATAGACCTTATGGAGCATTTAAAAGCGAAATCGAGCACTCTATGGAATATGAAGCTTGGGACGATAACGATCAATTCATTGCAGTACCATTCCTACCGCCACACATCAATATTATTCCACAAGTTAGACAATCTGTAAAAATCATAAAATACGACACCGATAAAGATACACAGAATGTAGAATATATCGCAGGCCCATACGCCACACCACACGATTTTGGTAGTGAGACGTTTACATCACAAAATAAGTACACTACATACGGTGGTGTAATAGTTAAAAAAAAACCAGCCGTTAGGAATGCCACTACTGGCGAATATATTAATAAAAAATCACCAGGAACGCTACCAAAATTAACTGATAATGGAATTTCAGGAAATTATGGTTCAGATGTTATTTTCACAGAAAATGGGGTAGTCATTAGGGGCGGAAAATTAGTGTCGAAAAGTACAGAAAATAAAACGCAAAGATTACAAATACAGGACGTTCCATTACTATCTGACAAAATTTCTAAAATTAGTTTAAAAAAGTTCCCTAAGAAAATGGAACTTCAATCAAAAACGGAAGAACAAACATTAATAACAGTTGGTAAAATAAATTACATAATCGAATATGAATTAGATAACTTATCAACCCCAACCACGTTAACTTTTTACGCATATAAAGTACGAAACGGATACGGACGTAAATTCGACACAAATATCTTCGACCAAACAACAGTCGTATCGTCAGATGAAGTTAAATTGATAAATGTAGACGATACTACGACCACACCAACAGCCGTTTTATCGGGTAGTACATTAAATGCCCTTTACTCAGAAGCAAGAGGGTTTCTACAAAAAATACACAAACAAACATTAGGCGATATAAACCCAAAATATCCAAGAGAAGATATTCATCCACTTTATTTCAGACCGACAACTAACTTTAGAGCACTTAAACCAAACGGAACAACAGAAGAAACCAATAAATCGGCATTTTTAGACGCCGTTAAATTAATAAAAGCTGGCCCTCGCTGGGGTTTATATTTCTCATCAACATCACAAGAGCCACCAGTAAAAACCACACAAGTTGTTAAAGAAGAAATAAAAGTATTAAGTCAAACGGAAGAACAAACTTTTGCAGCCGCAACATCTGATAACATTTATTTATTATCAACATCAGCAAATAAAGGGCAAAGAAAATCAATCGATTTTAATGCACTTGATAAATATGAATATACCCAAGACAATTATTTAAAGGACATCGACCCAAATACTTACGCATTAGTTAGAGGCGAAACATTAATAAGGCTTATAAATTTATTATATAAGTATCTTACTGAGCATAAGCACAATATAGTGTCTTTACCTATTGTAGAAGATCAATTGAACGCCGAACTTGAACAAATGATTACTACTATGCAAGAATCGCTGGTAAATCAATCGATCAGAATCAATTAATATTCATTAATCCCGATTACATGATATTTATTAATAAAAAAAGATGTCATATTTTCGCTCATATTTTAGTAAAAATAACACTATTCTTGGATTAAAGAGTGGTGCTGGATTATCAGCAAATACAGCTAAAAATCCTAACACAGAAATATATTACGGTTCCGGAGTATCAAGGTTTATTTTTCAAGTCGAATTAGACACACTTAAAACAGCAATAGAAGATGGAGAATATGTACTTAATAGCGGCACAACACATTATCTTCATTTAACAAACACAATATTCGGAGATGAAACATTTTTAGGTGCGGTAAATCCATTAGGAAAAGATAGAGCAACATCTTTTGATTTAATTTTATTTCAAATAGACGAATTTTGGGATGAGGGAGTTGGCTTCGATTATCAATATACATCTGACTCTATAGGCGTTAATAAAACATATGATGAAAGACCATCCAACTGGGAATGGAGAACAACATTAAATAAATGGGCACAAGAAGGAATTTATCTTATTAACCCAACTACCATTATTCAGACCATTCATTTTGATAATGGGGATGAAAATATATCCGCAGATGTGACCACATATGTAAATGATATTCTTACAGGTGGAACAACAAATTATGGGTTGGGATTCGCATTTGCTTCTGGATATGTACCAGCATCAGGATTTACGGGGTTTACTCACACAGAATTTGGGGACCAATCAGTTGCATTTTTTACAAAATATACACAAACATTCTTTGAGCCTTATGTGGAAAGTATTTTCGCTGATACAATATCAGACGATAGGGAAAATTTTCTTGCAGATATGGAAAATTGTTTATACCTTTATGTAACGAAATATAGTAATTTCGCCGACTTGGAAGATTTACCAACAGTTGATATTTTAGATAGTTCTCAAACAGCCATTTCAGGTTTAACAAATTTAACTACCGAAAAGGTGAGAAAAGGAATCTATAAAGTATGCTTCGGTTTAAGCGGCGATATTTGTGAAAGAAAAAAATTCTTCTACGATAAATGGAAAGATTTAGTAATTGATGGAAATGTTTTACCAGATGTAACTCAAAAATTCATTCCTCAACCCTACACCGCTGGAATAACGATTGGTACAAATCCAACAGAACTTCAGAGATATGTGATACAATTCTTCGGGGTGAAATTAAATGAAAAAATTAAAAGAGGTTCTATTAGAAAAATTGTAACCACATTTAGATCCATAAATATACAAAGACCCGTATTATTATATGATGCATATTATAGAATTTATATACGAGAAGGTAATACGGAAGTAAATGTTTTTGATTGGACTAAAATGGATAGAACTAATGAAAATTCATTTATGCTCGATACGAGTTATTTAATCCCACGAGAATATCACCTTGAAATTAAAGGTAAAACTCACACAGAAGAAATTTATTACAAAGAAGATATTAAGTTTGAAATAGTGTCTGAAAAATAACTAGGTTATTCGTAATAAATAACATCTACGCCACACTCAGCAAATAAAACTTTAGACTTTTCACAAGTTTCTTTCCACTTAGCCTCATTATGCGTAGTATGGTAACTTTTACAATATACCCGTATAATGCCTGATTGTATAACCGCCCTAGCACAATCCATACAAGGTATTTGACTAGACAAATAAATTGTGGATCCCTTTAATGGTGTACCAACTCGAGCAGCGTTATAAATTGCATTACGCTCAGCGTGCTCAATCCAAAAATACTT
>Ga0247840_10005032_pt1 | contig 20255 bp, 20 predicted proteins | sample LaCruzMarch2015__FD_192404 | JGI IMG/M metagenome (GOLD analysis project Ga0247840, IMG submission 192404) | Freshwater microbial communities from meromictic Lake La Cruz, Castile-La Mancha, Spain - LaCruzMarch2015_17m | ecosystem: Environmental > Aquatic > Freshwater > Lake | place: Spain... | reverse complement strand
AACGGTTTTGGCGCGACGGTGGTTTTCGAACTCAAGGCTGGCGAAGCAGCCGGCAAGAAATTTATCGAAAAGCTTCAGATTTTTTCGCACCTCGCCAACGTCGGCGACGCGAAGGGCCTGGCGATTCATCCGGCGACCACGACGCACTCGCAGCTTACCGCAGAACAGCAGGCGGAAGGCGGCATTACGCCCGGGCTCGTCCGCCTATCGGTCGGTCTTGAGCACATCGACGATATTCTCGCCGACCTCAAACAGGCGCTTAAGTAGCGAATGAAAGAAATGAAGGGTGGAATACCGGAAGAATTTCCGGTATTCCATTATTTGTTTTACCGAAACTATGAAAACAGTCGAAACACAGTTTTTTACTTATGACACGCTGACGCTACGGAGCGGAGTGCGCTTCGGCCCTGTTACGCTGGCATATGAGACGTACGGTGTGCTTACTGAAAAGTGCGACAATGCCATACTGCTATTTCACGCACTTTCCGGATCCCAACATGCCGCCGGCTTTAATCCGGAGGTTCCCGGCATCGGCGAACGGTGGAATGTGGAATGCCAAACCGGCTGGTGGAGCGACTATCTGGGGCCTGACAAAATAGTCGATACGAACCGCTTCTTTGTAATCTGTGTAAACTATTTCGGCGGTTGCTACGGTTCAACCGGCCCGTCCTCGATCAACCCCGCCAACGGGAAACCCTACGGAGGAAGCTTTCCGCGGATCCATTTCAGTGACATCGTCGACTCCCAGCTTCCGCTTCTGGCGCACTTTGGAATCAAAAAATTGCACGCCATCATCGGCGCGTCACTCGGCGGAATGCTGACAGCCAATCTGGCCGTGCGCTATCCGCACCTCACCGATCGTATCATTGCCATTGCCTGCGGCATTGAGCCGACCACACTGATCCGCGCTCACAATATCGAACAGATTCTGGCCATCGAAAACGACCCGAACTTCCGCAACGGCAATTACTATGACGGCGAACCGCCATTGCGCGGACTGGCGCTGGCACGGATGATCTCGCACAAAACCTTTGTCTCGCTCGACTTTATTGAGGAGCGAGCCCAGAACCGATGGGAACAGGAATACGACGAATTCTCATGGTACAAAGTCTGCACGCCGCTCGAATCCTACATCCTGCATCAAGGCCGTAAGCTTGTACGGCGCTTCGACGCCAATACCTATTTGCAGTTCATCGCTGCCTGGTCAGACTATCACCTGTTGCGTGACTGCAACGCACCGGACTACATCACGCTGTTCAAGGACTGCCGGCACCAACGCTACACCTTGTTCACCATTGACGACGACTACTGCTTTTATCCCGAAGAGCAGGAATATTACCGGAAGAAACTCGAAGAAGGACAAGTTCCGGTTAAACACATCACCGTGCATTCAAATAAGGGGCACGACTCCTTTCTTTTGGAACCGCACCTGTACGAAAAAGATATCCGGAGCGCCCTGAACAGTTGAGGCGTCTATGACCATAAGTCACCAGACCATTCTATGGATTGCCGGATGGATTGTTGACATAACTGCTTTCGTGCTCGTCGCTTTGCACTGCCTTAAACGCCGCCGGAACGCCAGTTCCACGCTCCTCTGGATTTTCATCGCATGGTCGGTCCCCGTGATTGGCCCGCTGTTCTACCTCTGCTTCGGCATCGACCGCATCAGCAACCGAGGCTACCGGAAATTTCTCGCCGACGAACACCTGTTGAACACCCGTAAAGAAACGCGCGAAGCGGCTCCGCGCGCCTACTGGCACAATCTGACCGGGACACTCGCCGAAAATGAATTTCAGCGCGAATTCAACCGGACGCTCGATGCACTCATTCCCGACCATCCTGCCCTATCAGGGAACCGCCTCACTCCGCTGGTGGATGGCGACGAAGCCTACCCTCGCATGCTCGAAGCCATCCGTAACGCAAAACGCCATATTCACCTCCAAAGCTACATCATCGGCAACGACACCATCAGCCGTGAGTTCATGAGCGCCCTCGCGGGCAAAGCCGCCGAAGGCGTCCAGGTCCGCCTGCTCTACGACCGCTTCGGTTCAACTCACGCCTTGTTCGGCGGACTTTTCCGTAAAGCCCGCAAAATACCCGGTTTCAACATCGCCGGCTGGACACAGGCCAACCTGCTCAAACGGCAGTTTCAAATCAACCTGCGTAATCATCGGAAGACGCTGGTTATTGACGGACAGAAAGCTTTTTTCGGGGGAATCAATCTGCTCGACGAGCATATAACCCGGCCAGGGAAGCCGCCAATCCGCGACTATCATTTTGAGGCTGAAGGCCCCATCGTGCAGGAACTCCAATATTCCTTTCTGCGCGACTGGTATTTCATCACGGAAGAGTCTCCGACAATACTCCTGACGGAAGAGTATTTCCCGCATGCCGAACCCGCTGGAAATGTCACAGCGCGTCTCATCAACAGTGGACCTTCCACAATCGAAGACGTCGCCATTGAAAGTTTCTTCAACAGCATCGTGCTCGCAAAAAAACAAATTCTTGCCGTCACACCTTACTTTGTTCCACCGGCAGACATTCTACGGGCGCTCCGCTCTGCCGCACTGCGCGGTGTAGATGTCCGGCTGGTTGTACCGAAAGAAAACAATCACCGTTATGCCGGGTACGCCAGTCGCGCCCTCTACGAAGAACTGTTGCTCGCCGGCGTGCGCATCTACGAACGGCGACCGCCCTTCATGCACGCCAAAGCATTCGTCATTGACGGAGAGTTCGCGCTTGTCGGAACAGCAAATCTCGACGTACGCAGTCTCAGCCTGAATTACGAAACCAGTCTTGCCGTCTACAGCACTGAATTTGCCGATGCCATGAAAGGCCTTATCCACGAAGATATCGACTCCAGCGATGAAGTCCTTCTCGCCGACTGGCAGAATCGCCCAGACCATTGCCGTCTGCTCGAAAACCTCGCCAGCCTCATGACGCCGGTACTCTGAAAATTCAAAATGGTGGAGGTGGGGGGAATCGAACCCCCGTCCGCCCAAGCGTCACAACAGCTTCTACGTGTGTAGTCTGCCTTTAAGGTCTCGCCTTCGTGACTGTCAGCAGACAGGGCCATCACGAACGCCAGCATCCTGTTAGGTTTCGCTCCGCAGCCCGTATGCCCGGCTTTGGAACTATCCTGCTGTCGTCGTCTTCATCCCCTCAGCAGGTGTCAGGGGGAAGCCGTCGCGCCTTTAATTAGGCAGCGAGTGCGTACTGTTCGTTGGCACTTATTGTTTTTGCCGGAGGTTTAACGAGGCCAACCGGCATCCTCGACACGCCACTGAAGCTTCAACTTAAACGTCGAAACCAGTCACCCCCGTTGTTTGAGGCGCGGGTATGATTACATAAACCGGATGGAACGCAATCTTTACGGTTTGTAAATTCCACGGCCAACCATTTCAAACCCCGCCGTTTGTGTTATCCTGCCCACATCTTATGTTTGAAAAAAGTCATGCTCTATTTCGTCCGCCGGCTGAAGCAGACAGCCTGATCCTCCGCGTAGCGGACGGCTGTCCGTGGAATGGCTGTACGTTCTGCGGAATGTACAAAGGCGTGCCATACAAATTCCACGGAGAGAAACGTGCCGAACGGGAGTTCGCCAAAGCCGCGAAGCGGTGGCCGGAGGCCCGGCGGATTTTTCTGGCTGACGGCGATGTGATGAACCTGTGTTTCCAATCGCTGGAAACGATGCTGATTTCGCTGAACGAAAAATTTCAACAACTGGCGCGCGTGAGCCTTTACGCCAACGGCGCGTCGATTCTCGCCAAGACAGACGATGAACTGCGTCACCTGAAAAAACTGAAACTGCACACGCTCTACATGGGACTGGAAAGCGGCGACAACGAAACGCTGCGCGCCGTCAACAAACGCGAATCCGCCGAAACAATGATCGAAGCCGGACTTCGCGCGCAGGCGGCCGGACTGCGGATGTCGGTAATGGTGTTGATCGGCCTCGCCGGAGAACTGCGTTCCGGCCAACATGCGAAAGCAACCGCTGCAGCGCTAAACAAAATGCAGCCGCGCCTGCTCTCCGCGTTAAGACTGGTAACGACGCCCAATACCCCGCTCTACAAAAGCGGTTTTAAAATGATTACAGAATACGATGCGGTAGCGGAACTGCGCGGGATGATCCGGGGTTTGGAACTGGAGCAAACGGTTTTCCGCGCCGACCATTCATCGAACATCGTTCCGCTCGAGGCCCGCTTTCCGAAAGACAAGGAGAGGCTGCTGACACAGCTCGATGCCCTGCTCGCTTCCGGCGCCCTCGATAAAAATTCGCCCGGCCGGCTGCCATGGAGTTTGTAGAACCCGATAAACCTACTTCACCGTCGCGAGACGGTTTTCGTCCACTAGGCGCGAACAGACCTTGATAAACATATCAGTCATGTCGCCGGTTTTACTGCGAAAGAAAGATGACACCGCAAATTGCAGTCCGCGGGCAAGGCCGCGGCAGAATGAATTTTCCGGGCAGGCAAAAACTTCGGCGTCGTAAGAAACTTTACCAGCCCCGGCGTCTGCGATGGCGACGTGCACCAGTGCCTTAAAATCTCCGAAAAACCGTTCCCCGGAAACGGCGTAAACCGCGTGAATCCATCCGTCGGGTTGCACTTCACGCATCAGTTCGGTGAGGTGCGATTCCTGATTTTTACTATTGAGGTAGAAATATTTTCCGGGGGCAGTTTCCTGAATTTCAAATTCCGGTTTTTTACCGTCCGGAAGCATGGCGGCATATTCACGCTGAATGGCTTCGAGTAGGTCGGGACGGCGGCTGACCGTCAGCAGGTCGGTAAAGTTAGCGTCAGCCCTACCTTTAGCTTCAATGCGAATGTACTTATTGGAAAGAATACTCTGCACCTCCGGAGCAACCGTCAGGGATTGCGGCAGCACGGCATACACGCCGGAGGCCAGAACCAAAATACAAAGCAGACACAAAAACCGTTTCATCGGAGTAAAGATGCCAGAATCCTGCAACCGGATGATTAGCGTTAGGTCAGGTTTTGATTAGAGTGAGACGCTCCGCAATATTGTTGTTCAAACTACGGTTGCCTTCAGATAAAAGCGGAGTATATTCCGCCGGAAGCATTAAAATCCTGGAGGTATCATGATCAAGCGTCTCATACTGTTCATTGCAATCCTGTCGAACTGCGGTCTTGCGGCTGAGCTAAGTCTGCCATCTGTTTTTTCCGACCATATGGTACTGCAGCGCGAACGCGCTGTGCCGGTTTGGGGCAAAGCCGATCCCTGCACGAAAGTTGCCGTTTCTTTTGCCGGGCAGACAAAAACAACAACCGCTGACACCGAAGGAAAGTGGAGGGTCGATCTGGGGAAGTTATCTGCCTCCGCAGAATCCCGCACGTTGACAGTCCGCGCCGGCGACAAACAAATCGTCTTCCAAGATGTGCTCGTTGGCGAAGTCTGGCTCTGCTCCGGTCAGTCAAATATGAAATTTGTTATGTGTAAAACAGTGGACGCAACTGCCGCGATTGCAGCGGCAAACTATCCGCAAATCCGTCTATTCAACACACCGCAGGTTCCTGTTGCGAAGCCTAAGGAGACCATTGATGCCAAGTGGGAAGTCTGCATGCCGGAAACGATCACCAATTTCTCCGGCGTCGCCTATTATTTCGGACGAAAACTGCACAAGGACCTTAACGTCCCTGTCGGATTGCTCGAAAGCGCCTGGGGCGGAACCCGGATTGAGCCGTGGACTCCGCCCTGCGGATTTGAAGGTATCAACACACTAAGCGACATCCGTGAGCAGGCGCAAAAACTAACTACACTGCCGAAAGTCACTCAGGGCAACCCCAGCGCTCTCTATAACGGCATGATCTACGCTCACATTCCCTTCGCGATCCGCGGCGCCATTTGGTACCAGGGGGAAGCGAACCGTCGCGACGGCATGCTTTATGTGGACAAAACCCAAGCTCTGCTGAATGGATGGCGCAAACTCTGGGGCTACGACTTTCCATTCTACTTCGTGCAAATTGCTCCCTTCCAATACGGTGATGACGCCTCAGATATCCTGCCGACTTTTTGGGAAGCGGAAGCTGCCATCGTAAAAACCATTCCAAAAACCGGTATGGCGGTAATTTATGATTACGCCACAACCAACGACATTCATCCGCCGAATAAAGAGATCCCCGGCACCCGTCTGGCACTAATCGCCGAGGCCAACGACTACGGCATGAAAATCGTCAGCACCGGTCCGGTTTTCCAAACGCTGGAAAAACAGGGCGGCAAACTGAAAGTGATCTTCGGCTCCGCCGCAGGCCTGAAAACCCGGGACGGAAAAGCTCCGGACTGGTTTGAAGTCGCCGGAAAAGATGGTGTGTTCAAAAAGGCTGAAGCAAAAATCGACGGGGCAGCGGTAGTCGTCCAGTCAGGTGAAGTAGCCGAACCTTTAGCTGTTCGTTTTGCTTGGCACAAACTCGCCATGCCGAATTTGGCTAATGGCGCCGGACTGCCCGCCGCCGCCTTCCGAGCAGGAGACCTTCCCGCTGTCGCACCGACCACTACACCGGCGAATGAACCGTCCAAACCGGAAGTTCCGGTGGCCGTGCAGGCTCCGGAGGCCGCCGGTTTCAGGATCATCTATCAGTTGAATATTCCTGAAACTGTCAGCTATACAGCACAGCCGCCGAAATACATCATTGATAACAGCGACAAAGACAAAGCGCCGTTCAGTAAAGTTGCGTATTATCTCGAACTGGAAAAGAAAGACGGTACGAAACAGCATGTCTTTGTCTCCATGGATCGCTTCACCGATTCGCTTAAGAAAATCGGCGTTCCAGTAAATTCCTGCGGAGCCCGCTTCATGCAGAATGTCAGTAACCTGACCGTCCAGAGTAGCGTGCCGGGCGTGATTCCCTGCACCGATTCCGACGGAGGAAGTATCGAATTCTGGCCTGGAAATTACAGCCAGGGCAACCAGCAGAATATTCCAAATGCTTCGTCGAAACAGTTTGATTTCGGTGATACCGGAATCGACAAAGTTCCCGGCTACGGCTGTATGCAGGTTCACAACTGGAAAGAAAAACAAACGGTTCTGGCTTTTAACCATTGGGGCGGATCTCCGGGCGTTTCCGATGCCGGCATCGGAAATGCTCCACAAGGAAACCCGGACTGGACCTTCAGCAAAAATGCGACGGACTATACCGTCCGGCGGCTGACCGTACTGGTCAAATAGACTCCGGATTATGCGCGCGGAAATCAGAAAGTTTATAGCGGCCAGTGAAATTGAAACGGCCGAACACTGTTTCATCACCGAAGTCGCCAACAGTTCGACCGACGAAAACTTTTCTGTCGCGAGAGCGAGAGTCGAGCCGGGCGTAACGACGGCGTGGCATAAATTGCGCGGCGTATCCGAACGCTACTTGATCGTCTCCGGACAAGGCCTCGCGGAAATCGGTGAACTTGAAGCAACCGCTGTCGCCACCGGCGATGTAATCTGCATCCCGCCGGACACGCCACAACGGATCACCAATACAGGCAAAGACGACCTGACCTTCTTCGCCGTCTGCTCGCCACGCTTTACTCCGGACTGTTACATCAACCTTGAGTAAAACCCGCCAGCGTCAACAGCAGGCATCGCACTGCGATTTCAGCACGGCACCGTTGCTGGCGTTGGTGGCGAGCGAGGCGTAGCGGGCCAGCCAGCCGGTGGTGTAGCGCGGAGCGGGTTTCTTCCACGACTTTTTGCGCTCGGCGAATTCCTTGTCGGAAACGTCGGCGTGCAGTTTGCGGTTCGGAATATCGATTTCGATGATGTCGCCGGTCTTGAGCAAACCGATTGGTCCGCCTTCCGCCGCTTCCGGCGAAATGTGGCCGATACAGGCGCCGCGCGTTCCGCCGCTGAAACGTCCGTCGGTAATCAGCGCGACTTTATCGCCGAGTCCCTGACCCATGATGTAGCTGGTGGGCGCAAGCATTTCCTGCATACCGGGACCGCCTTTAGGGCCTTCGTAGCGGATGACAACAACGTCACCCGCTTTAACCTGGCCGCCGAGAATTCCTGCGCAGGCTTCTTCCTGCGATTCAAAAATAACCGCCGGGCCTTTATGAACCAGCATCTTCGGATCAACGCCCGCGCTTTTGACGACGGAACCTTCCATCGCAATATTGCCGCGCAGAATAGCGAGTCCGCCTTCTTTGCTGTAGGCGTTTTCGACTTTATGGATGCACTTTTCGTCTTTGCTGACGGCACCGGCGATATTTTCGCCGAGCGTTTTGCCGGTGACGGTCGGGCAGTCGAGTTTGAGCAGTCCTTTTATTTTACTGATCTCCCCGAGAATGGCGCTGATGCCGCCGGCGTCTCGGACGTCTTCGATATGGAAACTCGACGACGGTGAAACCTTACAGATATTCGGCGTGGTTTTGGAAAGGCGGTTGATCTGGTCGAGGTCGTATTTAACGCCGGCTTCGCTGGCGACAGCCAGTGTGTGCAGAACGGTGTTGGTGCTGCCGCCCATCGCCATATCGAGCACAAAGGCGTTATCGACTGAATCGTGCGTGATGATATCGCGCGGCTTCGGTCCGTTAGCTTTCGCCATGGCAACGGCGCGGCGCGCGGCTTCTTTCCAGAGTTCGCGGCGGGCCGGCTCAATCGCCAGCAGTGTGCCGTTGCCGGGCAGCGCCATACCGATCGCTTCGCACAGGCAGTTCATGGAGTTGGCGGTGAACATGCCGGAGCAGGAACCGGCGCCGGGACAGGCCGCGCATTCGAGTTTAAGCAGGTCCGCTTCGCTCATTTTACCGGCCTTGCACTGCGCAACACCTTCGAAGACGCTGATCAGGTCCACCACGCGACCGTCTTCCAGCCGACCGGCCGCCATCGGGCCGCCGCTGGCAAAAATAGTGGGAATGTTGCAACGGACCGCGCCCATCAGCATGCCGGGAACGATTTTGTCGCAGTTGGGAATACAGATCATCGCGTCAAAGGCATGCGCCTGAACCATGGTCTCGACGCTGTCGGCGATAAGCTCGCGACTGGGCAGCGAAAACTTCATCCCTTCGTGGCCCATAGCGATGCCGTCGCAAACGCCGATGACATTAAATTCGCGCGGCGTGCCGCCCGCTTCGCGAACCGCTTCGCAGATCAGCCGTCCGACCTGATTCAGGTGAACATGCCCGGGAATGACTTCGTTGAAGGAATTGCAGACGGCGATGAACGGTTTTTTGATGTCTTCATCGGTCAGTCCGGTGGCGTGCATCAGGCTGCGGTGAGGTGCGCGTTCCATTCCTTTTTTGACTCTGTCGCTGTTCATTTCGGTCCCTTTCTGTCTTTTTAAAATATTGGACTTCCCCGGCGGTTCGGGTAGGTTGTCCGGCTCTGACCCTGAAACGTCGAGAGCATACGTTCCGGGAAAATATTATGAAGACAATTTTTATCGCAACTGCCGCCCTTTTCACTGCCGGCATTCTTTATGCCGAAGAGTTTTCAACCAACATTCCGCCGATTGTGGTGACGGCGGCGGCACAAACGGCCGAAAACGCAGCGATTCATGAGGTGCTGCGCGCCGAGCCGGGCGTGGTTCTCAATTCGCAGGGCGGTTCACAAAACGATCTTTCCATTCGCGGCAGTTCCTTCAGCGGCGCCGGCCTTTCGCTGGGCGGAATGACGCTGCGCAATCCGCAAACCGAACACTTCAACGCTGAACTGCCGGTACCCGCCGCGATGCTTTCACGCCCGTCGATACGGACCGGCCTCGATAACCAGGGCGGACATCTCACCGGCACCGTCAATTTTGATATGCTTCCAATCTCTGGGAAAAAGCAGATTGAAACCGGGTTTGGATCCGATCACCGCGACTGGCAGAGCCTGCTGGTGCAGCACATGCTCACCAGAGAAATCGGCCTCGGCGTATTCGGCGGGCGGGAATCTGCTGAAGGCGTTGACTACAAGGACAACGACTACGACCGCGACTACGCCGGCGGCCATATGCAATACCGTAAGGACGATACACAGGTTGATTTTCTTGCCGCACATCAGGATAAAAAATTCGGCGCGCGCGGTTATTACGGCGTCCCCGACACCCGGGATGCCAGTGAAAATACCGAGGACAGCCTTGCTTATCTCGCAGCCCGCAAGGGAGACTTAAAAGACGATTATCTGCGCGGCGGCGTTTCGTGGCACGGGTTCAACGATGATTATTATATTCCTTCCTACCCTTATGAAAACCACACCCGCTCGCAAACCATTTCAACCTTCTTCGACGGCAGAACCATGGAAGTCAACGGCTGGGCACTTGGCTGGCGTGCCGATGCAGATGAAGAGCGCATGGATAGCACAAAGATGGGCGATCATCAGCGCGCACGCGGCGGCATTTCTCTGCTGCCGCAGTGGCAGGGCGACCGGCTGAAAGTAACCGCCGGCGGGCGTACCGACTTTTTAGACGGGGAATTGCCATACTATCTGCCGCAGGCGGGCGCTGAATATCTGCTGTCCGACAACCTGACCGCATTTGCGTCCTACGCCGAAACCGTTCGCCAGCCTTCTTATACCGAACTTTATTATCTTTCACCCGCCAGCTCCGGTAACGCCGGACTTCAGCCGCAGACCGAAAAGCAGACTGAGCTCGGCTTCAAAGGTATTCCGTCGGAGTTCATGGATTGGAAAGTCGACGCTTTTTACCGCCGCTCACACAACACGATCGACTGGATGACGACCGCGGCGACACCATATAACTGGAAGGCGACTGACATCGGGAATCTGGATATCTACGGTGCAGAAGGACAACTGGGCTGGTATCCGGCAAAAAATGTAGAAATGCATGTCGCCTACACCTGCTGCTACAAAGACCAAACGGCTGCAGATTCAGGTAAATACGCCTCGCGCTACGCACTCGACTATCCGGAACACCTCGTGCAAGCCTCCTTGCTCTGGCGTCCAGTTAAACCGGTCGAACTTGGCACCGTACAAGCCCTCCGCTGGCAGACAGACAACAACGTACGCCGCAATGGTGACTTCGGGGCCGACAGTTCATTCGTTATTCGTTTTACGCCGCCGAAGGCCGATTATGCCACACTCTCTTTCCTGCTGAACAACGCGTGGGACGATGAGTTCCAGACGTTTCCCGGCCAGCGCCCGCCGGAACGGTTTGCCGGCGTATCACTCACATTGACCTGGTAAGCTGCACTGTTTAACAGCCGGTTTCCGCCGTTGTTGGAATTAATTTTTTATTCCTTAAAATCAGATTGTTTTGGTTTCTTTTATTGCGAAATATATCAATCGATAGCAGTGAATGCTTTTTATACGCAACTTGTTCTAATAAAAATCTAACATTTGCCCTATTGACTTCTCCATCCATAAGAGTACAAACGCCGCAAGATTTACTTTTCCAACGGTTGGGAAAGAGATCCGCGGAGGGTGCCGCAAGGCTTCCTCTAAGAATCAAAGAAAGGAGAAATCAAGATGTTCCCGTATGGATTCGGACTAGAACCGAACGACTATCAGGCGATGCTTGATCTTCAGATTGACTTCAAGGCATTGGGTCGCAGTTGCAAAGCCCTTGCCAAGAAAATCGGTCGTAAAGTTCACAAGAAACAGAAATAACCCCCGCCATCGCGGGAGGCCCTCTGGCAGGGCACAAAACTAAACGAGAATACGCAAAATCGTATTTTCACACTTTAAAAGGCATCTCGCTACGGCGAGGTGCCTTTTTGCTAACTTCACCCGCAAACCGCGCCTCGAATCGGAGTTGTTTTTAACCGAATCCTGCGCATTGACATCCCTTTTCTTTTCCGTACAATGCGCGCTTCTTTTGACCATGGCGGGATAGCTCAGTTGGTAGAGCAGAGGACTGAAAATCCTCGTGTCCCCGGTTCGATTCCGGGTCCCGCCACCATATTCACTTCACCCAATGTTTGCAGTAGTTTGGTAAATTTTTGCTTTTAAAGATTTCCGAAAGCATAACGGTGTAGCATAACTTTACCGCCCCCGTCTGGCCTGTTTTCCGTGTGTGCCTTTGTTCTATTTCAGCAGGGTAAAAGCACTGTTCAGGACGCGGAAAAAACCGCAACGCGTACGCCACAGCCTGATTTATTTTGCGGTCTTGTCATCCCTCCTTTGACTTCGTATTGTCGACAAACAACTGGAGGATTAAAAAATGATTAAATTCCTTGCGAAGGCGACATCCTTGTTCGTCCTCATTTTTCTTGCAACTGGATGTGCAACGGCCAAACCTCCTGTGGTCAAGCAAGGCACCACTCAGTATCCCAGCGAGATAAAACCCTTAATCTTTGTGAATTTTAGTATTAAGTCCGAATTATATTGTTCCTTCCCAGTCGGCATGTTCAGTTCCGTCCACGGGGAACTTCCTTGGAGGGTGAGCACTGTCTGGATCGAGAACGAAAAAACACATAAGGGTACAGGCCTCCTCTTTAATCGGAATATATTGGTTCCAGGCTCAATGGATGTACCCTATAAAGTTGATTCGAATACGGTGTATACTTCGGCATTTATCACGTTGCCTCCCGGCGACTACATTATTGACAGATTCAACATTGAATTAGCTACCCTTGCGGCTGGCTCCCCCCCTCCGTGGACAGTCATCTATTTGGAAAAGGAGCCTTTGCGATTTACTGTTCCAGATAAAGATTTCTGTTCTTTAGGCACGGTGAGCATTGAGATGAAAAACCCAGAGAAGAAGGCCACAGTTCGGAATATGATTGGTGACTGGCCGTTCAAACAGCACATCGCCCTGCGCCCCATTTCTCCTCCTGAAAGAGATTTTGCAGTACAGTCATATCCTTTCTTAAAGAACCTTAATCTGACGCCCTAGAAACGGGCTTCTCTTGTTTAAGGGATACCCCCGTTTGGGTGTTTGCCGACATGACTTGGAGCAGAACCGCTGGCGCTGGTTAACTTTGCGGGTGTGTTTTCTTGTCAGCCCTCCTTTGACTCCGTAAAGTGCCGAAAAGCAGAGGGGGCGTTATAAAATTCAAAGTGTACCCGCCTCACTTTTCGACCGGTGTTTTCAGCAGGAGTTTGCTTATGAAAAAAATGCCTTTTTTGATTCTCGGCGGGATCCTGCTGATTTGCCAATCTTGTTCAATGGCGAAAACGCCCGAATGGTTTGGCTACACCACGACAAAATTATGGGAAAAAAACAACCCGAATGTATGCGTCTGGATCGACGCTGACAAAACAACTGAGGATGAACTGAAACGACGGGGCGTAAAATATACGGTTTATTCCTCGGATAAGTTTAACGGGTATCTGGTCGAAAAATCCGAGTGGGATAAGATGAAAGGCTTCTATCTGAAAATGCTTGGAACGCCGGTCACCCTGACCATAGATGCAGCCACCGTTGTTACTGTCGTGGGGGTTGTAGCTGTGGCGGGGTTGGGGAGGTCCAATCTAAGCGGGCAGTTTCATTAAGGCCGAAAGGCCGCGTTCTACACGAGCTTGCAGATAATGGAATTAACTTGGTCCCATCTAGCCCCGAAGCCTCGGCCTTATTTTCCCAAATTAGGCGATAGAATTGGTTCCTTGTCTCCCCCTGTTTTGCCGCAGTATGGTGCCGCCATAAAGGGGGGCGGTATCCGTTCGCTCGGCGGGCGATGGACATCACGATTGATACATGCAAATTGTTGATAAAAGCGCGGGGTGATCTTATGGAAAGTTGCGCGACGAAAACAGCAGAGCAAAGCATGGGGTTGCAAGCCCTGCGGAGTCAGGTGAACGACGAGATGCTTTCTTGCAGGCAGAAGAAATGCCGCCGACTGTACTGGACACTGTTGATATTGGTTTTATCCATAATCATCCTTCCTCCGTTATTTTTTATTTCTGCAGCGGCATTATGTTTCTCGGCACTGACCGCTTTTATAGGGGCAGACTCTCTTGCGAAGATCGCACCCCTTCTGCCACAGACACCGCTTATTTTAAGAAATGCAGCAATGATCTATATGCTTGTGGTAGCGGTTGCTATCCTTTGGCAATGGCTTTCCCGCCGAAATAAAAAACATAAAAACCTGATAGTTCTAGGTTATATCATTGCAGTTTGTATGACCCTTCTGGAGTTTGTTTGGCTCCGTACAGAGTGGGATATTTATACTTTTTGTTTTGGATTGCTGACGTGGTGTATTCTTTTGTTCTGGTTCTTTAGCCCGTTGGCGAATGTCATTTTTTTTCTGTTCAGTGAGCGCAAGTTATTGCGCGCGAACGATTGGGTCTGGGCAGAGGCTGAATCTTCCCTTATGTCATTGAATATACTGTGCTACAAAGCAGAGTTTCTTAGTTTTTATTGTATTATTTGGGTGCTGGGAGGGTCCATAGGGGCCGTGCCGGTGTTTGTTTATCAGGGCCTGTCGATCGCGATGAAAAATATCATATAGTTTAGGAGAGTATTCATGAGGGATTGCGAATTAAATTCCGGCACAGGTACTCAGGCTGCTGTATTCGCTTCATCCCGCCGGATACTGCTTATTTTAAAACGGGCGATGGAGTTACGGATTCCTTTAGAAAAGGCATTCGACCACATTAATCCGGCAGAAAGCAGGCTTCGTACTGGAATGAGCACCGCGAGCTTTCTCCGGCTGCGCGAACAGCTTCATGCAGGCGAACCTATTCAGAAGGTTTTTCCGACGGTTGCACCACATTGGCTTCCATTTCCTTTGCAGGCTCTTTTCAGTTATTCAGAAAAGAACGGGCAGCTTGATGTGTTGGTGAATGCTCTGTGTGCCCCGAACCTAGACGGTAGTGATGACAATGAATGGTCTGTATGGAACTGGCGCTGCTTTGTGATAGCGCTGCACGGCCTGCATTTGATTCTCCTATATTATGCAGCCGTCATCATGATCCCCAAGCTTTTCATGGCTTTTGACTGTGTACCGACCACCTGCAACAATCTGTTTACAAATTATCCGGTGGGACTAATTGGCGGGTTGGGCTTGCTGGGGGCTGCGGGTTTTCTTTGGCTTATGGGACAAAAACAGCAGTGGCGGGTGGGTCTAGCAATTCGCCGCTTTCATCTGGTTCGGCTTATGGATCGCGCATCCGCATGGCAAACGGCTCAAATGCTGTGCGCCGTTGATTTAATTCTCCGGATGGGCGGGACGGAATCTGCGGCCCTGCAGGAATTGCAGAAGGCTGAAACAGCCGCTCCAGCCCGGTTCCGGAAGGCGATCTCAAAAGCGTTGGAGTTGGTCGAGGCGGGATCTTCTTGGCGTGAAGTTTTTCCGGCCCTGATTTCGCCCGCCGGTTCGCACGCTGCGATCTGGGCGACGGAGCTGACTCAGGCCTCCGATCCGTTTACATCTATCGATTCATTTTGCCGGAGAACCAGACACCAAATGGAAATGCGATTCCGCTGGATATTGAACCATCTGCTTCCGCTGGAACCGGTGCTGGCCGGTGTTCTGACCGGATATATGCTCCTTTTGATTTACCGGACAATTAATTTCTTAGTAGCAGCGGTCGGTGAAATACCGGGGGGGATATAAGAATGCGATACAGAACGGAGTGGATGGCAGAGACGTTTCGGTATCTGGCTGTGTTGCTTGAACGACGATTGCCGCTGGGAGAGGCTCTGGCCCAGACGGCACATCTTGCCGGTCGGGACGGATCGACTCGGCTGTCCGGTTTGATCCGGGGGGTGACAGAAGGCGGCACATTGGCGAAGTCCATGGACGAACAATCCCCGGCTTGGCCGCTTCAGTATCGCAGGCTGATCGCTTATGGAGAAAAAAATGGAGTCCTTCCGGATGCGTTGCTGGCGGCGGCTGATTTGGCGTGTTATGAACGTACTGTTCGCGCCAAACGGATGATGGCTATGGCGTATCCCGTACTCGGGGTTGCTGTGGCGGCGATTTGCCTTTTTACTCTTGCGGGCGGCGCCGCGTGGATTGGATCTTCCGCATCAATTTGTTCTCCCGGTGATTGGCCTTTGCGGTACAGGTGGCTAGTCGGTGCGGGCCGGTGCATTTTGCCCTTGTGGCCTTTATGGGTTGTGTTGATTTCTACCGGTGCGGCCTTCTATCTGTTTTCTTCTTATCGCCGGTATGATCGCGCCGACTCAAAACAAAAGCTTTGCGGTGGACGTAAGGCTGTGGCCTGGATGGATCATGCGCTGACAGCGCGGATTGCGGGGCGGCTTGCGCGACGGGATGTCCCTTTGGAAGAAGCGTTGCAGATTGCGGCGCTGGCGGTTTCGAATCCACAGACCGGTCAGGCATTACGGTGTCTGGCCGAACAGCTTGAACGTGGCGTACCCGTGGTGGAGGCGGCAGGTATCGGTCAGCAACTAGATGCCCTCTTGGTAGAAGCGCTTCAACAGGAGAAGTCCGTGTTGTGCGACGATTTGTTTGGGCTGGCAGAACTTTATTCTATGCGGGCTCAGGAGGCTGTTGCCGAAAACATAGCCCGGATCGGGCTGTCTGCATTTGTTATTTTCGCGCTGTGTGTCGGTGTGGTCGTTGACTTTTTTGTCTGTTTTTACAGCTCATTCATAAAAGGAATCGGCGGCTGATGAGTGCAACGATTGACCCTTGTCAGTTTGCAGAACGGCTTCTCATGGATGCCGTTCAGTGCGGCGCATCCGATGTATATCTCATTCCCGGAGAGGACGGCTTGGCTGTTCGCCGCCGGGAACGAGGTGTTGAGAACCGGATCGAAACAATACCCTGTGAGGCGGGTGAGCGGGTGGTCGCCCGGCTGAAAGTGTTGGCCGGTTTGCCGGGTTATATAAAAACTGAGCCGCAGTCCGGATCAATTCATCATTTGAGTGCATGTCCCGGCGCAGAGTGGCGGTTATCCATTATGCCGACAAGGAACGGAGAGCGCGTTGCCATTCGAGTGGTGACGGCGGAGGCTCCTTTTAGTTATCCAGGAGATCTCGGGTTGCCTGATCCTGTGAGGGATATGTTGAATCAGAGTATCCGCATGGAGGCCGGATTAACCATTTTGACCGGGCCCACTGGATGCGGCAAAACGACAACAGTTTATGCGCTCGTCCGGGAAATTCTTCGCCGGGAAAATTGTCATGCCGGAGTAATGACACTGGAAGACCCGATTGAGCAGATACTTCCCGGCGTATCCCAGACCGCCGTTCGAGTGCTCGACGGGTTCGGTTATGCTGAAGGCTTGCGGGCCGCTCTTCGGCAGGATGTTAAAACGCTGGTGATCGGGGAAATGAGAGATCCTGAAGTGGTTCGCGTCGCACTCGATGCCGCATTGAGCGGACACCGGATCATCACAACCTATCATGCCGGAGATGTCGCCTCGGTTTTTGCCCGTATGCTGCACCACGGGGCGGGCTCGTATCTGGTGGCGGGAGCTGTTGCGGGCGTTTTTACTCAGCGGCTGATTCCTGTGCGGGGACAATCGCATCGGCGTGTTGTGGCTGCGGGGTTATTGCCGGATGATGCCTGGTGCGAGTTTATGGCAGACGGTCCCGGTCTGGCCCGGATTCGGAAACGTTTGGAGCAGGATTATCCCGAGGCGGTTTTGCCGAGCGAGATAAAGGGAGATGAAAACGATGAAAAATAAGAACTTTTGTTCCGGCTTCACCCTGATTGAACTGTGTGTCGTGACAGTACTGGTCGGTTTATTGGCGCTGGCTATGACGCAGATTCGCGATCCAGGGCAGCTTGAAGTCCGTGAGGCCCGGCGTGGTTTGGCGGTTACTGTTTCCAGAGGCCTTTTGCAGAAACTGAACTCAGAATACGGTGCGGCCGCCAGTACCAATGTAATGCAAAAAGGGTTCTGGTGTTTAAAAAATGGAGATTGGATTCCGTGCAACGTGGCGACTCGCCACCGGCTTGAATGGATTGAAAATGACGGATGTGTCCATTACACACTGCAGGTCGTAGAAGAAGAAAAACAGAGCAAGATAATCCGGGTTGCCCAATGGAATCTTTATGATTCGAAAGAAACCGTCCGTCCATTTGCGACATTTAATCTGCCGCTCAGGGCTGTTCAATCAGAGGGTCTGTTATGATGAAAAAAAGCGGATTTACATTAGTCGAGTTGAGTGTGGTTATCACGCTGGTATTTCTTCTGGCCTTTTCCGGAGGCGGAGTGCAGTTACTTCGCTTAATAGACCGGCGGGCTGAATTTCAAATCCGGGCGCAGGCCATGCGCCAGATCGCCACAGGACTTGACTGGATGAGCCGACAGGCGGAGGAACACGGCGGCTGGCGGACCGATGGAAATGGCATCCGGTTCGGAACTGCGCCGGACGCACCTGGTTTGCAAGCCCGTAACGGCCACCTGTATATTCTTCAGGGGGCAAACGGTTCAGGAGAACAATTGCTTTTGTCTGCCTGTCAGGCGGGGCGTCTGGCCGCCTCATTTGATTTACATAGTGCAGAAGGACCGGATGGGCGCGTCGAAATAGAAGCGCGGATTTATGACCGAAAGACAGCCGAAAACCTAAAAACCATAAAGGCCACAACATGGATACCGCGATTGTAAGTCAAAGCAGGTCAAAGTTGGATCGACGTTCCGGCTTTACTCTCATCTTCTTAATGGTGCTGGTCGTTCTTATTATGATCAGTGCTCTCGCCACCGCTCCGATGGTTTTGCTCTATACCGGACAGAAAGTTCTGGCGAAAGAAAATCTTTGCCGGGATCTAAACCGGTGGGGGGCGACAAATCTTGCTCAACAGTCGCCCGCCCGGCAACCTTGAATAAGAGAGGTGCCAATCATTAGCTTCCTTTAGATCATGATAAAAATGCGGGGTAAGAAACACGGCAAGACTGGAGATGCAATACCCAAATAGAAAAGAGGATGGCAGCCGATGAATATTTTTGGGGCTTGACTAGATAAAACGGAAATTCGGCTAACGCATGGGGAAGCCACCGTCTTTTTTAGCCATATAAGGGGCGTTATGAAATTCAAAGGTCTACTGATTGTGGTTGTTGCCGGGCTGGCTTGCCTGCCATTTCTGAGCTACGGGCAAAACGACATTGCGGCGATACGGCAAAAAGCGGAACAAGGCGACGCAAATTCACAAACTCTGCTGGGTGTTATTTATGCTAGAGGCTCAGGCATTCCGCAAGATTACAAAGAAGCTGTGAAATGGTTACGCCTTGCAGCAAAACAGGGGAATGCAGATGCACAAACCGCTTTAGGAGGTGTTTATACTTTAGGTCTCGGTGTTCAGAAGGATAACGAAGAATCGTTGAAGTGGTTCCTTCTCGCTGCTGAACAAGGCAAGGCAGAAGCGCACACCGCTCTGAGCCGTGCCGCTGAACAGGGTGATGCAGAAGCACAATACTATCTGGGGCGTGCTTATACTTTCGGCAAAGGTGTTGTGCAAAATGACACAGAGGCGGCGAAGTGGTATCGCTTGGCTGCGGAGCAGGGCCACGTGTTGGCACAGAGTTGCCTAGGACACGCTTATAAGCTAGGCAAAGGCGTCACGCAGGATTACACGGAAGCGGCAAAGTGGTTCCGTCTCGCGGCAGATCCGGTCGCAACCTGACGCGACGGCCAGCACGCCAGCAATGCGGATGGAATGTTCAAGCCAGCGGCCTGCCTCGCCTTCTATGTCGCGCAGCAGTCCGTTCCGTAGGGAGATACTTTCATTATCCCATTGCTGAAACGCCGTCCGCGCCGCCGCGTCCGTCGGCAGGTTTCGCAAATTCTTTCGGCCTTCCAGTGTGTCGAGGACAAGACGGTTCCAATCATTGACCGCCCGCTGATCTACCTCTCGGACAATGCCGTCATTATAAGGAATTTCATCATGTTCGCAGATGAAAGATAGGCAGCGAGCCGTAAACCCACGCTCATGTGCTTCCTTGCTACTGTACAACTCTCTCAGTAAGGACGGCTGACACATCCACAGAGTGGAGATACACGGCATCAAGGTTTTAAACCCACGGCCAGCCCGTCCGCTGGAATACGTTTCGACAGAAAATCCCATCAAAAAAAGGTCAATGTCTGCGCTTCCATCTTTTGAGAACTTCCCCAATGCAATCCGGATTGTGTCTCCCGCCTCCGGTGAAAAACTGAATGCGGTTTCATCATTTCGGACAAGATGTTCTTCCAACGCTGCACCCGTGACTGACCCGATATGATAACCCGGACGCGCTTTGCATTCCAGCAGCCAAGTGATCTGCTCTAGCTCCTGATTCGTTTTCTTCAATGCCTCTTTATTGCAACTGCCGACGGATTTCATCTCGTTTTTGCAATCGGAAAGCTGTTTCTTTTTTATTTCTTCCAGCAGTTCGCGGTCGGTTTGAAGGTCGGCGCGTTCATATTTCTGAAAATGATCCGGCCGTTCCGCAGACGCTTCTATAATCGGTTTGA
>Ga0247840_10005027_pt1 | contig 20277 bp, 18 predicted proteins | sample LaCruzMarch2015__FD_192404 | JGI IMG/M metagenome (GOLD analysis project Ga0247840, IMG submission 192404) | Freshwater microbial communities from meromictic Lake La Cruz, Castile-La Mancha, Spain - LaCruzMarch2015_17m | ecosystem: Environmental > Aquatic > Freshwater > Lake | place: Spain... | reverse complement strand
AGGATGCGATTAAACCAAATCTGGTACAAACACTCGAAAAGAATCCAGTCTTTGTTCACGGAGGACCATTTGCGAATATAGCCCATGGGAGTAATTCGATTATCGCAACCCGTTTAGCTCTTAAACTGGCAGATTATGTTGTTACTGAAGCAGGTTTTGGAAGTGATCTAGGTGCCCAGAAATTTATGGATATCACTTGTGTGAATGGGGATTTTAAACCATCGGCAGTAGTCTTGGTTTGTACGGTTAGGGCATTAAAACTTCATGGGAATGAACCCTATGAGAATTTGAAAATAGAGAATATTGAAGCTTTAAAGAAAGGCTTACCAAACTTACAGAAACATACTGAAATCTTAGATAAGTATCAAGTTCCATACGTTGTAACCCTAAATCGTTTTAGTTCAGATACTAAGGCTGAAGTAGATTGTGTGGAAGAGTGGTGTAAAACCAAGCATATCGAGTTTGTGGTATGTGATGGATGGGAAAGAGGATCCGATGGAGCCCTTAACCTCAGTCATAAGGTGATTGATTTATGCAGTCATGAGAACCATTATCACAGTATATTGGATCATAATAGTACGGTTGAAACTAAAATAGAAACGATTGCCACCCAAATCTATGGTGCCAAAGGTGTTGAATACAGTGAAATAGCCATGAATCAATTAAAGGATATCTATAAGAATAAGTTTGAGAGTCTCAATGTATGTATCGCTAAAACTCAGGCATCCGTTAGTGATGATCCTAAGTTACTGGGATATCCAAGTGATTTTACGCTCCATATTAGAGAACTACAAGTATCATCAGGGGCAGGTTTTGTAGTGGTTATAGCAGGGAATATCATGACGATGCCTGGTTTATCAAAGGATCCAGCGGCCTATCATATCGATATGGATCAGTCAGGAAATATTGTTGGTTTGTTTTAAACAGAGAACTCTGTTAAGATACGGATAGGTCAAAATGTCATCCATAGCGTATATAACCGACAAAAACATGATTGAATTTCATCGCTTGAATGGTAATTCTACGATTAACTTTTGGCGTCCTTCGATGGGTAAAAGGTTTACAGACTTTCATCCCGGAGACTTACTCTTTTTTCTAGCCAAAGGAACCGAACGAGGAACTAAGAAAGAGAAGGGTCTGATTGGTTATGGACGCTATATTTCTACCTCAAGACTATCGTTTAAACAGATGTGGAAACAATACGGCATGCTGAATGGATATTTAAGTGACATAGATTTCAAAGAAGCCATTATAAAAGTATCTAAGGCTAAGACCTTGGCTCCTCAATTGAGTGGACTGGTCTTAACAGACATCGTTTTCTTCCAAGCACCGGTATATTTAAGTGAACTTGGGATTAAAATATCTAATAATGTTGAAAGCTATATCTACTTGGATAAAGAAGACTCTGAGGCTACGGTTCGTATTCTAAAGAAAGCCAGTCAAACGGGTGTGGATGCTTGGACCTCAGCGGTTAGTCATCATGCCCCGATGGAAACGGTTTTTGATGAAGATTTGATTAGACACATCTTAACGTATAAACTAACCGAATTACCCAATATTGATAATATTCAAGATATGAATAAAGGGATGAAGATCCTTAACCATTATAAAAATCAAAATCCTGATACTCAATGGATTGATGATCGTAAACAAGAACTATTTAAGTATGATGAAACAGGCTTTCATATTACAGTGGCCTTGGTTACTAGTAAGAATGATTTAAAAAGAAAACTGCTCTTCCTGATGGGTAAACTTCAACTACTTAGTATTGAAGCCCAGCAGATTGCCAGTTTTAGTGATAAACAAGTATTTTTAGAGATTCTAACCGATGCGATCATATCCATGGATTGGATTAATCTACTTAAACAAGCCAATATAGAAATAATCGTACTAAAACCAAGCATATGATTAGACCGTACTCAGACAACGCTTAATCTTAGGTGGGGCATTCTTCTCATATACGAGTCCAATCTGATTCAATATCGATTGATAATCATGTAGTCCTTCATTTTGTTTAGTCCCATATAGTTCATATTCAAGCTCATAATCCATTAAACCATTATAAGTATTTAAATCTAGGCATAACTCACCATAGGAACGCTGTAAAGTACAGCGATGGGTAATAAGAATGCCTTGTTGAATTAAATCAGCTTGTATACCTAAGCTTTCCATAAATTGACTGATGTCCATCCGTTTAAAGACACTAACTTCATTGGATGAAACAATAAAATTATGTTCTAGTTTACCTTGTTTAGCTGGAACCTTAAAGGTTAATTCATGACTATTATTAACCGAACGAATTCGACATGAAACATTCAATGCTCTAAACTGCTTGTTTAGTGTATCGTAATAGACATTGGTTTGAATAAAGCTTTGTCCAAAAGGGTAAGTGCTTAAAAGGGTCTTGTATTGAGTTTCAGTGATGAGGGTTTTGTATTCGATTTCAAGATGTGGCTTTATTTCATTGTGCATATGCCTATGATACAATATAAAGCAAAGGAAAGTCCACATATGCCCCATTTTAGTGTCATTTATAAAGATGATGAAGCATCCATCAATGTTAAAGAAACGCTTACCAAAGATCTTTTAAACATAGGTTGGGTCATAGATGAAGATAATCCTAAGGTTGTGATCAGTGTAGGTGGTGATGGAACATTTCTTAGAGCCATTCATCACTATATCGATCGTATTGATCAGTTGGTATTTGTGGGCATTCATACCGGAACACTAGGATTTCTAGCGAATTATGCCGAAGATGAGATTGATCAGATGATCGAAGATTTAAGTACCCAATCCTATAAAATTCATCCACTACCCTTATTGGATATTGAAGTACGTGATTTGGATGGTATACAACATTATTTTGCAGTGAATGAGATGCGGGTTGAGAATGTAATTCGAACCCAAGTCATAAGAATCAGTATTGATCAAGAATTACTTGAAACCTTTAGAGGTACAGGTATTGGGATTTCAACTCAAGTTGGATCTACTGCCTATAATCGCTCCTTAGGTGGTTCCATTCTATTTGAAGGATTAAACTTTCTTCAGTTAACTGAAATTACTGGGATTCATCATCGTGCCTTTAGATCGTTGGGATCTCCACTCATTCTACCTGCTAAAAGCATCGTGAGTTTAGAGAGTGATAACTTCTGTGAAGCCATTCTATGCTTTGATCATCTGTCTTTACCTTTAAAGAAGGAATCCATCATCAGTGTGCGCTTTAGTGATAAGGCTGCTCAACTCATATACAGACAAGATAAAAGTTATATTGAACGATTAAAAAGCTTATTCTAAGATATAAACAAGCCATTCACTTAATATGAATGGCTTTTTAAAATGATTTTTGACTTTTATTGACACTGCTCATATAGAAGACAATCGCTATAGCGGGCATATACGATAGAAGTGATGATCCCCCAGCTGAAATAAAAGGCAGAGTAATACCTGTGATGGGTAGTAAGCCAATGATCATACCCATATTTTGGACTTGCTGAAAGACCAACATTCCAATAATTCCCGCAACCAATAGTTTCTCACGATTATCTTTATATTTTAGTGCAATTCGAATTAAGCTCACATCAAGTGCCAACTCTAATAAAATGATCAGTGACGAACCGATAAAGCCAAAATCTTGTGAGAATACAGCGAAGATGAAGTCATTCTGTGGTTCAATGATACTGATGATATGCGATTGCCACCCATGACCACTTAAACCAGCAGAGCCAACCGCCAGTAAGGATTGATAGAGTTGTAGACCCCAAGAAGAGATAAAGTTTTCGGTTTGTAACCATCCATATAGTCGATTCAAACGATAAGATGAACCTAGAATTGAGATTAAAAACGAAGGATAGCGAAAAAAGAGAAAGAGTAAAATACCTAAGACACTCACAGCACCGATACCAACCAATCCAATCCATTCTAACTTTATACCACTGATGGCCAACATAATCAATATGCCAATTACTATGACGATGGGTATACCTGTATCAGGTTGTAGAATGATAAGAAACAAGGGAAGGACTGCATATTGGGCTACCTTAAGAAAAACCATTAAATCACTTTTTAAACTGAACTCTGTCTTAAGTTGATTGTGTTTATGGATGATATCAGAACAGATGATAATTAGAATAATCTTCATAAATTCACTGGGCTGAACACTTCCCAAACCAGGGAAAACAATCCAAGCTCTGGTTCCGTTGATGGGATATATAAAGGGTAGATCTATGATCTTATCAAGCAATAAGATAAGCAATAAACCAATCATAATCCAATAGAAAACATAGATGCTGGTTAGAATTCGATCAATTCCCAAGATGATGAGCGTAATCAATACAGCCACACTGATCCCAATCCAAATAATCTGTTTGACAAGTAAGTCAGTTCCATTAAAATTACTCGCTAATAAAGGAATAGACCCATAAATCGCAATTAAACTTACGGTGGTTAAGGCAATTAAAATAAAGGCTAAAGAATAGTCAATATGGAAGGGAATTTTAATATGTTGTCTGGGAGTGTTTGTCATAGTTTATTTGTTAAGAGCACAGTATAATGTTATCATATTAAGGAGGTGATGACATGAGAAGATGGCATGCGTACATAGAGTATCTTCACTTCCCTTTACAAGTGTTGTATATAGCAACCTTTATTTTGGGTTTAAGTGGCTTATTATTGAATGCGAATTTTCAATTATTGATTGTTAATAGCCCAGACTTTATTAAGGTTGGGGCTGAAATATTTAAATATTTAGCGGCATTCATCATTCTTTATTATCCATTGATATTCTTGATGCGAGCGGTTATACATAAGAATGATGATCCAATGCTGATGGTTGGGGCTTTTATCGGTTATATTACCTTTCATATTGGAACGATGTTCTTTGCGACTAAAACCATAGATGCACGTCTTTTTAGATCAGTTCTAGGTTTAACAATTGATACAACCAATATCCAAGTTCCAACGATTGGGGTTTTAACACCACTACATACCGGTTTAATCGGGGCTTTGATTGTCTTAATCATCACTCGTTTAACTGTAAAGATATTGGCAAGTAGATCACCCTATACTTTATTCAGTTTCATCGATAAGAATGTATCCATCGTTTTATGGCTTAGTTTCTTTAGTTTAATTGGTGGGATTGTCTTTGCTTATATCTGGCCAGTTTTTATGACTTGGTTGATGATGGGCTTAAGATTTATCGCATCAGATCTAACCAATCCAGTCAATATATTCCTCTATGGGATTATGGATCGACTGATGAATGTCTTGAATTTTAGTCATGTATCGAGACAACTATTTTGGTTTGGTGATTTAGGTGGTTCATGGTCGAATGCCTTTGGTACCTTATCTTTTGGTGATGTTAGTATTTGGACCGCTCAACAATCCTATAGTATTTATGGTTTGGGTTCAGGTAAACTAATCACCCCATACTATATTTTAAATATCTTTGCGATACCAGGCTTTTTACTGGCTGCATTTAAAACCTTTACCGATAAGATTGAGAAGAAACGGATACGACTCTTCCTATTTATTGCCTTATTCTCATCGATGCTTTTTGGAACTTTACTGCCCATTGAATTATTCCTTTTGATTACAGCGCCCTTACTCTTTGGTTTCCATGTCTTGTATACTGGAATCCTATTCGCATCCATGCTCAGTATGAATGTGATCATAGGTTATAGTTATGCGGGAGATGTGATGGGAGCCAATCCTGGTAGTATCTTTGATTTATTGATTCATGTGCGCAATCCAATTTACCAAAAACCACTTCTGATCATTCTGTTAGTTGGGATATTGAGTTTCTTACTATATTATGCAGTGAGTACCTTATACTATCACAGAGGTGCAGTTAATTTAATCGCATCGGATCAAGAGAGTAATATGATTGATGAACTCTTAGATTGTATGGGTGGAATTGGGAATATTAAACTTATCAATGCATCAGTTAATAAGATATCCATTCAAGTTCATGATCGATCCCTCATTGATTTCCATAAGATTCATCATCATTACATCAGTAAGATAGTTGAGACTAGAGCCGGTTATGCCTTATCCTATGGATCAGCAAGTTATATGCTTTATACCGACATTCAAAAAAGACTTGAAATTCAAGCTCAAGCTTCGGCTTAGAAGCGAAGTAGAAACGGACATATAATGGAAAAACTGACACCCATGTTGAAACAATATATGGATGTAAAGAAAGAATACCAAGATGCTTTGGTTATGTTTAGACTGGGCGATTTCTATGAACTCTTTTTTGATGATGCCAAGATCGCATCCTATGAACTTGATCTGGTATTAACCAAAAGAGCGGCTGGAGAGGGTAAGTTTGCCCCAATGTCTGGGGTGCCTTATCATGCAGTTAGTCAATATATCCAGAAATTAGTCTATAATGGCCATAAAGTAGCGATTGTTGAACAAATGGAAGATCCAGCCATAGCCGTCGGATTGGTTAAACGCGATGTGGTTAGAGTGATTACACCGGGTACGGTAGTTGATGAATTAAGTGAAGACCAAAGCAGCGTTAGAATCGCATCCTTAAGTGTGTTTGCTGGCAAATATACGCTTGTGATGGTTGATCTAGCGAGTGGTGAAAGTGAATGTATGGCATTCTATGCCAATGATAAGGACTTAAAAGAAGCCATTGTTAAGCATCGAATCAAAGAATTGGTTATCTCTTCCTCAATCAATCAGACCTTACTTAAAACTCTCAGAGAGTTTGGTTTAACGTTATCTTATTGTGATGTGGTGGATGAACACTTAGAATACAAAGACTTACTATCTCTAATCAAAGATGATATTAAAATTGAAGGATTCTATCGTTTATTAAACTATCTACTAATTACTCAGAAGCGTTCCGTTAAACATCTACAGAAAGTACAAGATGAAACAGATCAGTTGAGTATGCATTTGGATTATGCAAGCATCCAAAATCTTGAACTGATTGAAGCGCTGAATAATCAAAGCAAACAAGCTTCTCTATTTAGTTTTTTAGATGAATGTCAAAGTACGATGGGTTCTAGAGTTTTAAAGCAATGGATTATTAAACCTTTACGTGATATCCAAGCCATTCAATTAAGACAAAGTCAAATTCAATATCTAGTACTTCATCATATGGAGAAAGAGACTTATCGCAGTGCTCTTAAACAAATCTATGATATGGAGCGTATCATCGCTAAGATATCTTTTAAATCAGCCAATCCTTCAGATATAGTGCGTTTAATAAAGACTCTAAATCAAGTGCCTATCATCTTGAAATTGTGTGATTATGAAGCTTTTAGACCATATCAAGTCAATCAACTGGATGAGCTAAGAGACTTACTCAATAAAGCCATTGATGAGAACTCAAATGCAACTTTAAAAGATGGATTTGTCTTTAAAACAGGATATAATGCAGAACTGGATGAATATCGAAGATATCAAACTGAAGGCCAATCTTGGTTGCTTGAATTTGAGAATCAAGAGAAAGAAAGAACACAGATAAAGAATCTTAAACTTGGTTATAATCGAGTCTTTGGTTACTACATCGAAGTCTCTAAAGGCAGTTTAAATCTAGTTAAAGAAGAATATGGTTATACTCGCAGACAAACCCTCTCAACAGGAGAGCGTTATATAACCCAAACTTTAAAAGAGAAAGAAGAGATCATTCTACACGCTGCGGATAAGGCCTATCGTTTAGAATTGAGTCTATTCAATGAACTCTTAGAAACGCTTCAAGAATCTCTAAGAGAAATGCAGGAACTGGCTAAGACACTGGCTACCATCGATGTTCTTCAAGCTTTGGCTACCATCAGTGAAAATCCTAAATATGTTCTTCCTGAATTTCATACAGGGTTTGAATTAAATATTATAGAAGGCAGACATCCTTTATTAGAATTAAAGACGAGTTATGTTTCCAATTCTACCAACTTTAATCCCAAAGAATCCCTCCATTTACTAACCGGTCCTAATATGGGTGGTAAGAGTACCTATATGCGTCAAGTCGCATTGATCTGTATCATGGGTCAAATGGGGATGTATATTCCAGCTGATAGCGCAGACTTATCATTGTTAGATGCCATCTATACTAGGATGGGAGCCAGTGATGATATTCTTCAGGGTCAATCAACCTTTATGGTTGAAATGATGGAAGCCAACAATGCCTTACAAAAAGCCACTAAACAATCTTTAATACTATTTGATGAGATAGGAAGAGGAACCTCTACTTATGATGGGATGGCTCTGGCTCAGTCAATTGTCGAGTACATCGCAACTGCCATACAGTGTAAAACGATCTTTTCAACCCATTATCATGAACTAACCAATCTTGAGACAGTTTTAGAAACCCTAAAGAATACGCATGTTGAAGTTTATGAAGATAAGGGAGATGTCTGTTTTCTCTATCGAGTTAAACATGGCAGTGCTGATAAATCCTATGGAGTCAATGTAGCTAAAATAGCACACTTACCCAATTCAGTCTTAGAAAGAGCCGGTCGATTATTGAGTGAACTTGAGAGTAAGAAACGAGTGGTTCAACAGACTTTAGACATCGTAGAAGTCATCCATATTCCAACTTATATTCAACAGATTGAAGACATTCTAAAGAGTCTTGAGATTGATGAAACCACACCTTTAGAAGCCCTATCCTATCTCAATGATTTTAAATCTTTGCTTAAGGAGTCTTTAAAACATGGGAAAAATTAGACGTTTAGATGATCATCTAACCAATATGATTGCGGCAGGTGAAGTGGTAGAGCGCCCCAGTGGTGTTCTAAAAGAATTGATTGAGAATGCCTTAGATGCTCATGCGAGGTATATTGAGATTAAGATTGAGCAAGGTGGCATAAAGAAACTTGAAGTAATCGATGATGGAGAAGGTATGGATGAGAGTGATGTTAAAATAGCCTTTGATCGTCATAGCACCAGTAAGATCAGTCAAATCAGAGAACTCTTTGCGCCTTTAACCTTAGGTTTTAGAGGTGAAGCACTGCCTTCCATCGCATCCGTAAGTAAAGTAAGTCTAAAATCATCCAATGGAACCAGTGGAGCAAGCATCATAATCGATAATGGTGAGATAGTATCCTACCATCCTCAAAGTGGACCCAAAGGAACCAGCATCATCGTTGAGAATCTATTTCAAAAAGTACCCGCACGATTTAAACATTTAAAGAGTATTCAATATGAAGCATCTCTATTGCTTGATTTGGTTGAGAAGTTTGCCTTAAGTTATAAAGATGTGGCATTTAAAGTATCCAATGAAGATAAAGTATTATTAAAGACCTCAGGTAATGGATCTTGGGAAGATGTGATAGCCTATATTATGGGTAATCGCTTAGCGCAGTTAGCCCATACCTATAAACATGAAGACCATGATTTTAAATTGGACGTATGTTATTTAGAACCCAGTGAGCATCGCTCTAATCCTAAGAACATTTATCTATTCATCAATCATCGAATCATTCGACATTATAGTATTCAAAAAGCAATCGTCGAAGCCTTCAGCGCGTATCTTCCTACTCATCGATATCCCATTATCTGTATCAATATCAGTATGGATTCAACCTTGGTCGATGTGAATGTTCATCCTTCTAAGTGGGAAGTTAAACTTTCTAAAGAGCAACAACTAAGCTATTTGATTTATGATAGTTTAGTCAAACAATTTAAAACTGAAGGTAGTATTAAAGATCATACTCTAATACCTTCTTCTGAATTAAGTGTGCAAATTCCTTTCTTTGATACTTACTCATATCAAGCACCGCAAGAAAATGATTCTATTATAGCTGAAGTTAATTCTACTCACACATCTTTTCCAGTATTGGATGTGCTTGGACAGTTGCATGGTCAATACATTCTAGCGAGTAGTCCTAGTACCTTATATATCATTGATCAACATGCGGCTAAAGAGCGCATCAATTTTGAATCCATCCTAAAACAAATGACCAATACCAAACAAAGAGACTTACTCTTGCCTTTAATCATTGAAGTGAAGCCTAGTTTTAGTCAAAGAGTGGATGATTTTAATCAAGCCCTAGAATACTTAATGATTCAAGTTGAACCATTCTCAATCAACAGTATCATCATACGTAAACTTCCCTTATGGATATCAGTGGATAATCAAGAACAGTTCATTCTAAATCTAATCGATCGATTCTTAGAAGATAAACCATTAACAATGACTGAAGTTAGACATAGCACAATCGCAACGATGGCTTGTCACAAATCGGTTCGATTCAATCAGAACTTAAGTCATTTAGAGATGAAACATATCATTGAAGAACTCAGCCAATGTGATCAACCCTATAATTGCCCCCATGGTCGACCAACCCTTATCAAGATTGAAACCAAGGATCTATGGAAGGACTTTGAGCGATGATTAAAGTACTGGTTATTGCTGGACCAACCGCTACAGGTAAAAGCAAAATGGCAATCGAATGTGCCAAACGGTATGGTGGAGAAATCATCAGTATCGATTCGCAACAAGTTTACCAAGAGCTCAATATAGGGACTGCTAAAACCACTGATACAGAATCGATTAAGCATTATGGGATTGATTTAATATCTTATGATCAAGCTTTTAGTGTGGCTGATTCTCAGAAGTATGCCCGGGCTTGTATCGATATAATCCATCAGAATCATCATTTACCCATACTAGTGGGTGGAACAGGTTTATACATCAATGCCATCCTTTATGATTATGTCTTTGATCCTCAAACCAAATCACTGAGTCATTTAGAAGAATATGAAACCAAACAACTCTATGAACGTCTTTTACTCATCGATCAAGTGAGTGCCTTACAAATTCATCCCAATAATCGTAAGCGAATCATCAGAGCACTAGAGATATCTGAAAGTGGGCAACTTAAATCAAGCATTGAAGAAGCACAAAATCATCAGTACCTGTATGATGTGTGTATGATCGCTTTGAATTATCCCAGAGATATCCTTCATCAACGAATTGAAGATCGTGTGGATGACATGTTTAAAGCAGGCTTAGAAGATGAAGTACTTAAGTATTTTAGTGCCAGTGATACTCAAAAGTATCAGAGTTTTCTAGCCATCGGGTATAAAGAGTTTAAGCCTTATCTAAATCAAGCAGCCAGTTTAAGCGAAGTCCGTAATCAAATCATCTTTCATACAAGACAGTTCGCTAAAAGACAAATCACTTGGTTTAAAAATCAAAATACAGCGCTTTGGGTAGATATGAGTGATCAAGCTTCAATTGATCAGATGCATACAGTCATCGATCAATGGTTAAATAAGGAGACCTTATGAAAAAGATAGTACTAGCAGGTGGATGCTTTTGGGGAGTTGAAGAATATTATCGACGTTTAAAAGGGGTAGAAACCACACGTGTGGGATATGCCCAAGGGATTAAAGCCAAACCCAGTTATGAAGATGTATGCAGTGGTGAAACCAATCACGCTGAAGTGGTTGAGATTGGTTATGATGAGCAAGTCATTAGCTTAGAAATGCTGATCAATCATTTATTTAGAATATGTGATCCATGTTCACTCAATCGTCAAGGACATGATGTTGGAACCCAATATCGAGTTGGCATCTATTCTAGTAATCAAACAGAGTTAGAGGCTATTAAAAAAGTGATTCAGGCTAAACAAGCCTTATACACCAACCCAATTGTTTTAGAAGTCGAGATCTTAAGAGATTTCTATGACGCTGAAAGCTATCATCAGAAATATCTAGTTAAGAATCCGGGTGGTTACTGCCATGTAAATATGAATTTAATCAAAGCTGAAGAAAAGAAATAGGAACCTTAATGAATCCAACATATAGAATAGTATGTTGGAAATCATCAATATCAGTAAACAATACAAACAAACACTGGTTTTAGACCAGTGTTCTTTATGTGCCAAACCTTACCAGATTATAGGAGTTTTAGGTTTAAATGGTTGTGGAAAGACGACTCTATTCAAGATAATCATGGGATTAATTCCTGCCAGTCATGGAGAAGTTTTGCTTGATAAGCAAGCTTTAGATACCCATCTTGTGGGTTATATGCCAGAACAGCGATCATTATATCTAGACTTGAGTGTATTTAACTACGCCATGTTTATTGGACGTTTAAAAGGTTTGAGTGATGATTATATTTATAGTCAATTATCAGACTTACTCACTCTTTTTAAGATTGATCACTATATGCATACGAAGATTCGTATTCTCTCTAAGGGTAATCAACAAAGAATTCAGTTTATCTGTGCGTGTCTGCATAATCCATCCATCCTAATATTAGATGAGCCATTTAATGGCTTAGATTATAACAGCCAATTGGATTTCATGAAGATGTTGAAACTATGGGCTAAACAAGGTAAGACAATCTTAATATCATCGCATCAACTAAATCTAATGGATGATCTATGTGATGAAGTTTTAATCCTTAAAGAAGGTAAAACGATCTTAAGTGGATCGATTGCGATGATACGTAATACTCATCAACAATACAGAGTTAGTGTTAATAGTGATAGTCGTTGGAAAGAGATGGAAATTCCTTATAGTTCAATCAATGCCTTAATCGAAAGAGTTCAGTTTGAGTTCAGTACTTTAAAGAATGCGAAAAGAGCGATTCAATACTTTAATAAAGACACCAGTGTATATCGCTTAGAATTATCGATGGTTCCCTTAAGTGAATTGGTTAAGTTATGAAGACCCTAATCCTATTCTCATTAAAGCGTCGTTTCTTTAATAAAATATCAATCTTACTAGAAGTCTTATTCATTAGTATCATCGTTATCTGTTTCAATGCAGATCGAATCATTCAAGCTTTAAATATCAATATCTATCAACCAATCGAGCTATATGTTTCAACAGAAACCAGAAGTGTACTGATTGATGAAAGTTATTTTAATGATGCAGGCTTTATCTTTACTGATGAAAAACAAGACACTCAGTTGAATTATCAAGATAATCAATACTTTGTTTATGGGATAGATAACAATATGAGTCGAGCTAAACTATATGGATTATTACTGAGATCTCATCAAGCCATCATTTTAAATAGCAGTCATCCCAGTGTAGAGGCCTTCATTACCAATTTCAATTCGATTCAAGTTAACTATGATAATGAAATCAATGATATCGATTCTTTGAAGCAAACCATTCTATTTATGCTGATTACGAGCGTATATTTTATGATGCTAAACTTTATCTCAGTAAACTCTAACGAAATCATTATGGAGAAGAGCACGAATGTCTTAGAGACCATCCTCTGCTCAGTTAGTAGTTTCAAGCACTTTATGGCTAAGATTATTCTAGGAGCCCTAACAGTCGCCATTCAGTTGTTTACTGGTCTAATCTTAATTACTTTGGTTATTTTTCAAAGATATCAGTACGATCAAGGTAAAGGACTACTAGAGTTTATCTTTAAATACTTTAATCTCCCATTTAACTCAATGTCCTTTTCAGACTTATTAAACTTACTTGATTGGAGTAGTAAAGAAATCATCTTATTGGCTCAATGTTTACTCTTTCTATTTATTGGCTTACTCATCATTCAAGTTTTAATTCTAATGATGTCTAGCAAAGTTAAGACAATTGAAGAGTCTTCGTCTATTCAAGGCCCATTTTATTTAGTACTACTGGCCCTTTACTATCTAGCTTTAAGTCTAAATACCCCGGATCAGATTTCAAATGGTTTGGCTTATATCTTATCCTATGTTCCAATCGCATCGATGTTGACGATGGGAATGCGCTTATTGAGCACACGTGTCATGCTAAGCGACATACTTTTCTCTTTATCTCTTAGTGTTCTTTTCCTATTTGGATGCATCTATTATGGCTTCCCGTTTTATAAAAGAGGTTTAATGAATGAAAAATAGAACTTGTGAAATATATAACATAATTATACAAAGTTTTGGTAAATGTGTCCAAATTGTGAAATCTAACATAGAATAAATAGTCATTTAACTTGTTAATTCTTGCACAAATTGTATTGGTTTTCTATAATATGGTTGTATAGGAGGAAAGAAAGATGAAAAAATTAATAGTATTATTGCTTTGCTTAACAATGTTATCTAGTTTAACTGGATGCGCTGAAAAAGCTGTAAAAGTATACCAAGGTTTTGGTATTTCAAACACAGCTCGTAAAGGCCCTGGAACAGATGATACAGGAACTCAAGTATGGAGTATCAATCAAGTTTTTGCTGATGTGTTATTTGATGCTGACGGCAAAATCGTATCAGTCTATGTTGATCAACTAGAAATTGCTACCCCAAACTATGATGGATCCGGAATGCCTCATTTCAGTGGATTCCCAGGTCAAGGTGGCTATAATTATGATGCCAATCATGATGGTGTAGTTGATAGTGTTACTTTAGGAACTGAAGCTAGTTTCACTGAAGAAATCGCTGCTTGGAAGACTAAGAGAGCTCGTGGTGCTGAATATGTAATGACCACAGGAACTTGGTCAACTCAAATGGATAGATTCCAACAATTATTCGTTGGAAAGACTGTTGCTGAAATTGAAGAATGGGCTGCTAAATATACGTCCGATCTAAATGGAAGACCTTTAAAAGAAACAATGACAAAGCCTGAAGACATCGCTAAATATGCTACTTTAACAGCAGATGACAAAACGATGTTGGCTGATGTTACTACTGGTGCAACCATGAGTTTAAATGATTCACATGGTAATATCATTGCTGCTTTAAAAACAGCTTATGAAAACAAAGTTCTACGTGAAGTTAAGAAAACTGCATTCCAAGGTTTAGGTACCGTTAGTATGTTAAGAAAAGGTCCTGGCTCAGATGATACAGGAACCCAAGTATGGAGTATTAACCAAGTATTCGCTAATACATTATTTGATAAAGATGGAAAGATTCTATCCTTACACATTGATCAAATCGAATATGCTACACCAAACTATGATGGATCTGCAATGCCACATTTCAGTGGATTCCCAGGTCAAGTCGGCTATAACGACGATGACAATCATGATGGCGTTGTTGATGGAGTTCAAGCCAATACTGAAGAAACCTTCTTTGCTGAAATTGCAGCATTTGCAACTAAGAGAGATCGTGGAGCAGAATATGTAATGACAACCGGAACTTGGGCATCACAAATGGATTACTACGAAACATTATTTGTAGGCAAGACAGTTGAAGAAGTTCAAACTTGGTTTGATACATATACTTCTGATCTAAATGGAAGACCTCTAAAAGATACCATGACAAAACCAGAAGATATCGCTAAATATGCTGCATTATCCGCTGATGATAAAGCAATCTTAGCTGATATTACAACCAGTGCAACCATGAGTCTAAAAGATTCACATGGTGATATCCTAGCTGCTATCAAAGCATCCTTCGATAACAAATTCGCAGTTGAATTAAAATAGAATCACTTAAAGTAAAATCCCTGGATAAAACCAGGGATTTCTTATGAGTAAACAATACCCATCTTAATCTAAGATGGGTATTTATTTCTTTGTCTTTAAGGCTTTGATATCTTTAGATCGTTTGATTCTATTGAGTATCTCAAGATTACTCTTAAGAGTATTTTCGTACGGACTGCTTGAGTTGGGTTGATAGAAGGGTAATCCATTGGTGTTATCCGGAAGATAGTCTATCAATGGCCAAATATCAGGTCTACCATAATCATATTTATCAATCTCTTTCATATTAACAGGGGTTAACCTAAGGAATGAAGGAACAGGCAAAGGATGATTTTTGACTTCATCAAGGGCACGTCCTATGGCTTGGATTCCACTTTTTGATTTAGGCGATAGAGCCAAATCAATAACCATTACCCCCAATGGAATCACAGCTTCAGGAAAACCAACTCTCTTAGCACTATCCATAGCAGCGATTGTTCTAGCGATGAGAGCAGGATTGGCTAAACCAATGTCTTCATACGCTATCACCAATAATCTTCGCTCTATACTATCCAAATCTTCGGCTACAATCAATCTAGCTAAATAGTACAGAGCTGCATCGACGTCCGATCCTCTAATTGATTTCTGTAGAGCACTTAAGGCATCATAATATCCATCATCATCGTGATCAAAGGCTAAATTACTACTAAGATTTAACTCTTCTAATTCTATTAGAGTAATTAACATATCTGGATAAACAAGAGCTAAGATATCTAGATAATTATAGAGAACTCTAACATCCCCATTAGATAAGTGAATTAAGCGCTGTTTAACTGCTTCATCCAACGAAATATTGTTAAGTTTACTATCAGGATGAGTCAGAGCTCGATCGAGGGCTTGAATCATTGAGGACTCATTTAACTCTTTGAACTGTACTAGAATGCATCTTGAACGAATGGCTGGATTGATGGCGAAGTAAGGATTAGATGAAGTTAAACCAATCATGATTACACTGCCATCTTCAATATAAGGGAGTAATAGATCTTGTTTATCTTTATTTAAACGATGGACTTCATCTATGATGAGAACCAACTGTTTAGCCAACTTAGCTTCTGTGAAGATCCCATCTAGATCTTTCTTGTTTCCAGTAACAGCGTTAAATAAGTTATATTGATACCCGCATTGTTTGGCTAATATCTCAGCTACCGTTGTCTTACCTGAGCCAGGAGGCCCAAAGAAAATCATCGAGAAAAGACGCTTCTCAGTAATACAGCGCTTTAATAAGCCAGATTCTTTGATTAGGTGATCAATACCCAATACTTCATATAAAGATTGAGGTCTTAATCTATATGCGAGTGGTTCATTCATTTTATGCCTACTCCTATTCTATCATTGTCTAAAACAATGTAGAATAGATATGTTAAGATAAGTCAGGCATTTAAATATGTGTCAATTAAATTGGACAGATAGAAATGAGTTTAGTATTATATAATGGATTCAAATAGAACGGTCTATAAGTTCTTATAATTTAGTTTTAGAGTTGTTTACTAACTCATAAATAGGTCTGGGTGTGATTGGAAAGTCAGGTAAAGCCATGCAAATACTAAATGGGAAAGAACTATCCCTAAAATTAGAAGAAGGTATAAAACAAAGGATGAATGATATCCAAGCTAAACAGGGACGTATTCCTAGTTTAGTGGTTGTTTTAGTTGGAGATAATCCCGCATCGGTAGCCTATGTTAATAATAAAGTTAAATCCTGTGCCAGAGTAGGGTTCATATCTAACTTGATTCATAAAGATGAAACTTGTACACAGGATGAGTTGTTAGGGATTATTCATACACTCAACCATGATCAAAGTGTGGATGGCATACTAGTACAATTACCTCTACCGGCTCATTTAGATCCTAAACCAATCATTGAAGCGATTGATCCAAGCAAAGATGTTGATGGCTTACATTCATCCAATGTGGTGCGTCTATATCAGAATGATCCCTTATTTATACCCTGTACTGCCAAAGGTATTATGACTCTATTGAGTGCCTACCAGATAGATTTAAGTGGTAAACATGTGGTTGTGATTGGTCGAAGTCCATTGGTTGGTAGACCCGTTGCCCAACTATGTCTAAATGCCAATGCGACAGTGAGTATCTGCCATTCTAAGACATTAGACATTTCTCAATTTACTAAACAGGCAGATGTAATTATCGTTGCTATCGGTAAACCTAAGTATTTAAATGCATCACATTTATCTAAACAAAGTGTCATCATCGATGTTGGAATATCTAGAGTCGATGGAAAGTATAATGGAGATGTTGATTTTGAAAGTGTTAAAGATAAGGTATCAGCCATTACGCCTGTTCCAGGAGGGATTGGTCCAATGACGATTGTTTCATTATTAGAGAACACTATGATTGCGTATGATAAACATATGGAGAAAAACCATGGTTGAATATGATTTAAACTATATCGTTGAGATGAAAAAGGAACATCCCTGCCACAAGAGTACTGAATGGCGGATTATTAGAATGGGTGCTGATATTAAAATCAAGTGTTTAGGCTGTGGAACAGCCGTTATGTTAGATCGCAGTGATTTTGAGAAGAAACTAAAGAAAGTGGTTCGCCAAGCTGAACCAAGTGAGAAGTAAACATGCCCCTAACCGCTGGAATAGTTGGAATGCCCAATGTTGGTAAATCCACCTTATTTAATGCCATAACCCGCTCTCAAGTCGAAGCAGCCAATTATCCTTTTGCGACGATTAATCCCAATGTAGGTGTGGTTGAAGTTAAAGATAAAAGAGTGGATGACTTAGTTAGAATATTTAAGCCTAAGAAGACCGTTTATACGACCTTTGAATTCATCGATATTGCTGGACTGGTAAAGGGAGCATCCAAAGGGGAAGGCTTAGGTAATCAGTTTCTATCCCATATTCGTGAAGTGGATGCGATTGTGCATGTGGTGAGGTGTTTTGATGACAACAACATCATGCATGTCGAAGGTAAAGTGGATCCACTTAGAGATATAGACATCATCAATCTAGAACTAATTATCGCTGATCAACAATCGATTGAAAAGAGTATGAATAAAGTAGAAAGAAAAGCGAAACTTAAAGATAAAGACGGTATATTTGAATATGCGTTACTTGTTAAAGTAAACGAATGTTTACTAAAAGGTAACAGTGCACGCTGTCTTGATTACGATAAAGCTGAGTTAGAGTATTTAAAGCCTTATCATCTATTAACCTTAAAACCGATTATTTATATAGCCAATATGTCTGAAGAAGAAGTGCTTCATCCCAATGATAGTGTCTATTTTCAGCAAGTTAGAAAGTTCGCTGAAACTGAGGGGAATGACGTTATTGCCATTTCAGCTCGAATTGAAGAAGAGTTATCTGTCTTAGAGGAAGAAGAAAAGCAAGCCTTTCTAGAAGAGTTGGGATATAGCGAGAGTGGTCTAGATCAAATCATCAAGGCAACCTATCATCTACTAGGTCTATCAACTTTCTTAACCGGTGGATCTGATGAAGTTAGAGCTTGGACCTTTAAAAAAGGCATGAAAGCTCCAGAATGTGCAGGCGTCATTCATACGGACTTTCAAAAAGGCTTCATTAAAGCTGAAACCTATCATTATCTTGATTTAATGAAATATGAGTCTGAACAAGCTGTTAAAGATGCTGGTAAACTTAGAATTGAAGGTAAAGAGTACAGCGTTCAAGATGGGGATATCATGCATTTTAGATTTAATCTTTAGTGCTATAATATGGGTATAAGGAGGATCGATTATGAAACTCATTTTTGCGGTTGTTTCTAATGAAGATAGTCATTCACTCCAGCATGCCTTAACGAAAGTAAACTTCCAAGTTACTAAGTTATCCACAACCGGTGGATTTCTAAGAATAGGGAATACCACACTCATCATTGGAGTAGAAGACCATCAAGTTGAACAGTGTATCAGTATCATTAAGCAGGAATCAGAGCAGAGATCTGAACTGGTACCATCCAGTGCTTCCTATGATATGGGACGCTTTACCTCATTTCCACTTGAAGTTACCGTGGGTGGGGCAACCATCTTCGTTGTGGATGTCCAACAGTTTCTAAAAGTATAAAAGAGCCGCAAGGCTCTTTATTGTAGTGTTGCTATCACCGGATTATGGTCAGAAGGATAATGTTGATTGATTAAATCTGAGTCCACTTCATAGGATGTAAACTCTAATCGATTGGTATAAATGAAATCGATCACTTCGGTTTTACCTAATCCAAAACCATTAAAGGTAGTTTCATAAGGCTTTTCTAAGGCTACAGCACCTTCAATAAATACTTTGGCTAGTTTCTTATGGATACTATGCGTATACTCAGCATTGAAGTCCCCTAAGAGGATGGTTGGATAAGATGCTTCCTTCTCACATTGACGATAGTACTTTAAGAGTGATTGAACATTCTTCTGTCGATTGGCTTCAGAATATACCGCTAAATGAACATTCATGATTCGATATCGCTCATGAGTGGATTTACTCTCTATTTCAACGCGGGTACAAATTCTAGGAAAGATTTCCATCACATCCATATCCCCGGCTTTGTGTAGATGACCACTCAACCAGACTGTTTCACTGGCTATTACATCAAAGAGGGCTTTCTTAACAAACACAGCACTCTTTTCACCTTGATGATGGCGATTACGTCCATCTCCACATATCTCATAGTCAATAAAATAAGGGAATATATCAAAATACATATGATCGGTTAACTCTTGAACAGCTAAGACATCGGGATCATGTTTACGAATCATTTGCATGGCATATTTCATCCGTTTACTCCACGCATTGACACCATCATCTTCGGTATCATAGCGTAGATTAAAAGTCATGACTTTAATATCTGATTTCATCGTTTTGAATTCTTACAATAAGTTGTTTGACTTTGGCATCGATGATATCAATGACGCGCTTAAATTCAGCATCATCTTTTCCACTAGGATCATC
>Ga0247840_10005026_pt1 | contig 20278 bp, 19 predicted proteins | sample LaCruzMarch2015__FD_192404 | JGI IMG/M metagenome (GOLD analysis project Ga0247840, IMG submission 192404) | Freshwater microbial communities from meromictic Lake La Cruz, Castile-La Mancha, Spain - LaCruzMarch2015_17m | ecosystem: Environmental > Aquatic > Freshwater > Lake | place: Spain... | reverse complement strand
AAACGGCACGGTGACCACCTGCGATGGAGATAACCCCGACTGGCGGCTGGCGGGCAAAGAGGTCGATTTGACCGTCGACGGCTACGGCACGGTGAAGCACTGCCGGTTCCTCGCCGGCGATCTTCCCGTATTTTATGTTCCTTATCTTATCTTTCCTGCCAAGACAACGCGCCAGACCGGCTTCCTCCTCCCCCGCCTTGGCTATTCGCGCGACAAAAACGGCCTGGACGTGGAGATTCCCTTCTACTGGGCCATCTCCGAAGGCGCCGACGCCACCTTCTTCCAACGTTATCTGGAGAAGCGGGGATTCAAGGAAGGGGTGGAGTTTCGATATGCTGCAGGCGCCGATTCGTTCGGCGTCTTCTACGGTGATTTCATCAATGACCGCAAGCGGCTTACGGAGGGTGTCGGGACCATGAGCCGTGACTGGCAGGATGATCGAAACCGCTGGTCCTATTACCTTAACAACGAAACGACCTTTGGCGATGGTATTAGCCTGAGAAGCGATATCCGTCGGGTGTCGGACCGCTGGTATTTCAAGGATTTTTCCTCCTTCAACTATTACCTGGATCATTATTCGCCGGGCGGGGAAGAACGGTTCAGCCGGGTCTCCTTCCTCGGGGATGAATCTCTCGGATCGCTCGATTCCACCGTCCGTCTGACAAAAGACTGGTCCCTGTACAACCTGACCGCCCTGGCGCGATATACCGATGACTTTTCCTCCTCCGACAACAATGGAACGCTGCAGAAATATCCGGAGGCAACCCTTACGGGATTCCGGCAGCCCCTCTTCGACAGTCCTCTTCAACTCGAATTTTCCGCCGGCTATGATCATTTTTTCCGTCAGGAGGGGCAGAAGGGGCATCTCTGGCAGGTCAGTCCGACCCTCTTCCTGCCTCTGAAGGTGGGACCGTACGCCCAGGTGACGCCGCAGGCTGGCTTCCGGGGGGATGTCTGGGAGCGGTCGGATTCCGTGACCGATACCGGGGACAAGCAGGGCAACCGTGAGATCTTCACGCTGGGGACGACCCTCTCCACGGAGATACACCGCATTTTTGACGTACAGGGTGCAGCAAAGAATGTCATCCCCGAAGGAATCCCCTCCAATGTCATCCCCGAAGGCCCTTATCGGGGATATGGTTTTGAAGAGGTGGAGAAGATCCGGCACGGGATCCGACCGGAGCTCACCTACAACTTCATCCCCGACGCATCACAGGACCGCGCCCCCGATTTTCTGGAACCGATCCCCGCCCAGCACAGCCTGACCTATGCCGTTACGAACACGTTTCTCGCGCGGATGCGGGCGAAGGATGGAAAGGTCCGCTACCGCGAAATGATGCGCTTCAAGATCGGCCAGACCTACGATATCCGGGAGGCGAGACGGGATGCGGCGGGGGCGGGGAATGAAAACCGGCCTTTCCGTGATGTAGATCTGGAGCTGGATTTCGCGCCTCTTTCCTATCTTTCCCTGTCGGCGCGCAACAAATTTGACGTGAATTCAGGAAACTGGAGACAGAACAATTACGACCTGACCCTCTCCGATTATCGCGGGGATTCGGTCTCCGCCGGGTATCGTTACACCCGGGACACGCTGGAGGAGATCAACCTCTACATGAGGGCGCTCCTGACTTCGTCTCTCGGCGTGACTTATCTGCTGAAACGAAACCAGCTTGATCGCAGGACCGTCGAATCCGCCTACGGTTTGCAATACCGGAAACAGTGCTGGAATGTGGAACTGAATGTCTCCGATCGCCCGGATGACAGGGCCGTGATGGTCGTTTTTTCGCTCTACGGAATGGGGAAGTGAAAGACGGGGTAACGGAATCAAAGAACACCATTCATCAGATCCACGCCTTCAACCGCAACATGTTCCGACAGTTTATCCGTTGCAATGTGGCAGCAATACCCTTCCGCTATTGGCAGTTTTTTTATAAACCATGTAGTTTCGTAAAAGAACGCCGTCCCCTCCTTGAGAGCGACTTGTTCCAAAGGGGCCAGGAGACCTTTCCCGGAGCCCTTCAGAACAGCCTCCTTTTGGGTCCAGCAATCAAAAAAGAGGGTGTTGACATGACCGGGATCGGTGTCATGTTTCTTGTGTAGGTTTGCAACCTCTGGGATGTATTGTGAAAAATCGTCAATATTGATAGCACGAATTTTCTCGATATCTATTCCGACGGCCCCGCTTTGGGTTACTGCCAATACAACCACCTCTTCTGAATGGGAAATATTAAATTCCGGTCCTCCCGGGATGAAAGGCTTTCCATCTCGGGTCAACTCCAGTGATTGAAATTTTTGCATCCAGTCGTGATGAAATGATACCCGCAAGGCACCTAACAAAAGCAATTTGCCGAAAAGGGTTGCCTGCCTGTCTTGCCAGCGTTGATAGCGTAGTATTGATGGGCGAATTCCAGGGGGCATCATGGCAAGATATTTCTGCTCAAGACTACCGGAAACAGCGTCCCCAAAGCGTGTAAAATATACTTGCAGGCTCAATCCAGGCAAACCCTTCGTCACGTGTCTAATGTTTGATCTGTTTTTGCTTCCGAAAGTGAATATGGACGTTCAGAGCAATGAGAAGGAAAAAGTGGCGCGCATAAGCCAGATACCGTTCATGGCGCCACCCTTTGATTGGTAATTAACAGCGAACTATCAGGCAGCAGCCTTTGCGGTTTCTTCTGCTTTCAAATCTGCAGCAACTTTTTTCCCTTTGGTGAACTGCTCGGTAAAATAGGATTTAACCTTGGCTGGATCCAGGTCCAGGAACGTTCCTCCTGACTCGAAGTGCTGCACAAACACTTTGTAAATCGCATAGGTAATAGCCCCTGAAATAACAGGCATGGTGACGGCGCCAGTGGTTTGGCCAATGACGGGAATGCACTTTATCAGGCTGCAGAAGGTAATTCCAAGTTCTGTGGAAAGAAGGCCTCCCACCAGGGAAGTGACGATCGATTTTCCGCTGTCCTGCTTGAACGGGATACCATACTCGGCTGCAAGTTTCCTGATCATGTTGAGCTGCACACCCATCAGCGCAACCACATCAAGAAGCGGTACGGGAATAAGCCCCACACCCATGGATGCCAGAATGTGATATTTGGCAAGCTTCGCAAGACGTTCTTCGCGACCCTTGGTTACGCTCAAACTTTCCGTTACCGTTTCAACTGTTGTTTCAACGATCGTTTCCTCTTTTACCTTTGCTTCTTTCATGACTAATCTCCTTTCTTAAATGATACTGAACGGTTGACATCATCTCCCGTTTCCGGACGTTAACCGCAACGCGCCATCTTCAATGGGACAATCTTGGAACAGGTTTCGATTGTAAAGCACTTTCTTGAATGATCACAAACTTTCCACCCTGAACCTGAGAGAGGAATATGGGTTTGTCGTCCATTTCCCCCGTGCTGTCGAACTTGTACCGGCCGTTGGCGCCTTCCCACGCATTCATGTACCGGATGGCGTACGACAGATCGAGCGGGTTGCGCGACCCTGTGAATTTGGCCGCCATTGCCAGAATGTGTAAGGCGTCATAGCCCTGAGCTGCCCATTCGTCCGGAATTTTGCCATACCGGTTGCGGAACTTGCCGACAAATGCCTGGTTTTCGGGGCTCGGAGAATTCACGTTGTACGTTTCGAAGTACATCGCACCTTCCAGACCCGCACCGGACCGCTTGCGCATTTCGGGCGTGTCGCTGGCGGCCGTAATGATGGGAGTTTTCAAACCGACTCTGTTAGCGGCGAGCAGGAAGTCCCCCGCCCAGGGTTCGATCCCGGCAAAGAAAATTACGTCGGCGTTGATCCCTCTCAGCTCGTTAACCGCCAGTCGGAAGTCGGCGCGCTCACGAGGGTAGGACCATAGATAGACAAGCTCAGCATTCAGATTGTCAAGAGCGACGCGATACTGATAGGCCAGGTCTGCCCCGTAGGCATCCTCCTCCCAGATCACTGCAATCTTTCGATAGCCGCGATCTATCGACATCTGGGCCAGCGATCGCCCGATCTTGTCGTTGGACAAGATGGTGCGAACTACGTATTGGAATCCGTACGCCGTCATCGCCGTGCTGTTGGCGCCGACGAAGATATGCAGCAGCCGGCTGGCCTCGAAGATGGCGGAGGCCTTGATGGCAGGCGCGTCATCATAGTAGCCGATTACAGCGCTCATGTCGGTCGTGCTGGCGAATTCAAAAGCAATGCGCTTCGACTTTTCCGAGTCGAAGGCATCGTCCCGTATGACCAGGCGAATCTGGTAGCCGCCGGCCATATTGCGGCTGTTGATCTCATCCAGGGCCAATTGAAGACCCTGCACCATTCCATCCTCGTTTGCAGATGAGGGCCAGCATACCCCCACCACGATCTCCTTCGAAGGTCGGTTCAGTACATCAAATCGGCGCTCTCCCTTGGATGCGTAGGACAAAAACTGGGATGACACGGCGAATGCCAGCAATCCGATTGCCGCCGCGAAGAAGAGCAGCTTCTTCATCCATCAATCCTTTCCCAGAATAAGCGGCAGGCCCGCATTCCCGGCGCCGATTACCACGACTTTCGAGTTCGGCGATTTCGCCAGCTCCTGTGTTGCCTGAATACCATGCCATTTGAGCACCGATGGGGTGAGGCTCTTGTCTACGGTGTCGTTGTACAGCCGAAGGCCGGCAGATTCGATCCGCAGGCGTTCAGCCTCTTTTTGGGCTATCGAGAGACGGTAAATGTACTCACCTTCACGTTGCTGCTGGGCCATTTTGGCTTCAACGGATTCCGAAATTTTGGTTGGCAGGGTGATCGATTCAATCGGCACATCATCGAGCGTTATAAATCGTGCCGACAAGCGAATCCTTGCTTGCTCACGGACATGCAGTTGGATGGCTTTCTGTGAGGTGTATATCGCCTCGGCCGAGGACTGTCCGAATAACGCCCGGATAACAGATCTTACGTCCGGACGGATCACGACGTTGACGTAGTCTGGTCCCACATGCTGATGCAGCATTGGCAGCGTGTCCTCTTCCAGGTAATAACGTACTGTGTATTTCACTTTAACCGTGAGCCCGTACACTGTCAGAACGTCGATCGAGTCACTGAACTGCTGCTTCCGGACGTTATAGATGTACATCTTGTTGAACGGCAGGATCGTATGCATCCCCTCGCGATACACCGTATCGATCACGGTGCCGGCGCCAAGACGTTGCCACAGGACGCCGAGTTGACCGGAGTGAATCGAGATGAAAATACTGTCAAAGAAGAAAATGGTGACAAGACTCATCAGCAAGCCGAGCGAGATCAGAGACAGTGCGTGTTGTCTCAGGAAAATCTTGCTGCTTCCTAAATTTACGGACCATTCACGAATCGATTTCATTGCGGGCGTTCCTCACCTGCCGGCTTGGCGGTTGCCGTGCACCCGTACGGCGTGGAAAAGTTTGACAACCCGGGGCCGTCCGTCGGCCCTCAACCGGGAAAGGCGCTAATTATAATTCTTATTGTAAAACAACGTCTTACTTTCGTGTTCTCATAAACCATAAAATAAAAAAAAACAACTGTTTTCTATTAGACAGGGTTCCCTAAAATATCCCTGATCAGGGTTCATCCTGCCAACAGATCCAAGCCTTCATATCACTTAGCAAAATATTTTTTAGCTCTTCCGGCTGAAGGATCTTGATATGGGGCAGCCACCCCTTCAGGGTGTTCTTGATTTCGTCGAGACTGCCTACCTTGAATGAAACAACGATGGAGCCGTCGGCCTGCTCCTCCTTGACCTCCTGGTGGGGATAAACCTTGCGACGCCGAAAATAACCGGCGCAGGATTGATCAACGACAACAATTACTTCGAGAGTCTTTTCCGAGGAAAACCAGATATTGCCGCTTTCTTTCAGCATCCGGTCCACCTCCGCCGGCACGCAGCGGAAATGATTGCCCAGGGGCTTGAAATCCTTTATCTTGTCGAGGGCATATCGTTTGAACCTCTGATCACAGAGATCCTTCCCGACAAGATACCAGAATCCGTCGAAGAAGCAGACCCGGTAAGGCTCGATATTGACCACGTAGGGAGAAAAGACCTCGTATTCAAACGTGCCCTGCCTCTTTTCACGGATGGCTTTTACGATCCGATTGAACTGGCGCTTGTCTAAAATGACGGACTCATCGATCTTGATGAAAACCGGCGAGGTCGTCACATCCTCGTAGAGTTTGTTGAAGATGTCATCCGCCGCCTGCCGAAACGGCTCGCCAAGCTGCCCGACCAGATTCTTGATAGCGATAACCAGGGCCAGCTCCGTCTGATCAAAAACCTCGAAATTCTTCAAAAGGGTCTTGTCGATCTGGTAGTTGCCACGGGAGAATTCACTCAAAGGAAAGTCCGCTTCCTTGAGCAGGAGAAGATCCCGCTGGATCGTCCGTGGCGTCGTCTGAAAATATTTGCTCAGCCAGGTTGTCGAAACCTTCTCCTTCTCCATGAAAAGTTTGAGGATTTGACCGAGGCGAATGAGGCGCTTCCGGGGTGTATCTTCAGCTATCATCGTTGATTCTCCTTTGTTCATGGCCCTACATATCCGGGTTTTTTCCATAAATCAATGGCAAAGCGACAACTGTATGTCTCAAAAAATAATGCGACATACAGTGGTCGTTCTGCCATTGATGGAATCCGGCAGCCGTGTTTATTATGCGCCAACAGTTGGATTGGTCGCTGTTCGTAAAGATGAAGTGTAAAGGAGATAGCTGATGCTAAGAGAAGGCCTCGTTACGGCAATAAATAATGCAAAAAAAATCTTCAAAGCGATAGCGGCTGATTACCCGGATTTGATGCCGGATATTTTAAGGCCGGATTTGAAGAGGGCATATTTGGTTTTCTCAACACCCTATGGGCAATGCGATATTACAGACAATCCTCTCCAAATATTAAAGGAATTTTCCGCCATGATTTCTGAATCAGAATACAAAAGCAACGTAATCAAGCTTCTTGGAACCATTAAAGGACTTGATGCAGAACTAAAAAAAGTTACCCGGGGTAATACCAATGCAGAGATTAAGAAGAAAATTGAAAACGAATCAACCCTCTTGAAAGCCAATATTGAGAAACTCGAATTTAAAGATGATACCTTTATTGAAATCAGATTTAATCGATCAATATTGGATCAAATATTCAAAATGCAAAAAGACTCGCTTGTGTCGCAAGTGCATACCCCACAAACCCAGGCGTCAATACGGATTGTGCTTGGTACGCTGATAGAGTTGGCACAACGGGTGGAAAAGTTGGGTGACAACAAGGGCGAACATGAATAATTGTATATATAGGGATCGCAATGCTGATAAGGAATAAATTGAATGATCGGCTATTTGAAGGGTTGCCGCCGAAAGGTAAATCGGTGAATATTGTGACCGGCGGGCATGAATCAGGAAAAGGAGGCCGCAGATGAACAACGGGGACAAGCAGGAATTGATTCTTAAAGTTGGAGCGATGGGCGGATCACTAAGCGTCTGGTCGGTGAACGCAAAGGACGGCACGCGATCTTTTTTGGTGAAGACGGATGAATCTACGCTCAAGGCGTTCATGGATGAGGAGGATGCGAACGGCCTTAGTTTTGAGAGTGAAACCGAATTATTACAGTCATTTGCTGATGCTCTGGTCGCTCTTGGACGCGACCCCTGGCACCTCTTTTCACCGCTTTTTGTGCATCGGGACTTTATTGATCCCGTACTCACGGCGGTCAAGAACCTTGGGGGAAAAGAAGAGGTCAAACGCTGGCGACGAAAACTCGAAGGATCAAAAGCCGGATTGTGAATGAGAAATTTTAGGACTGGTACACGCGCCCATAACAAAGTGAGATTAATAAGATAGATAGGAGACATTGCGCATGTTAGATCGTTATGAAATATTGAAACGGAAAGTTGTTGAAAGAAAAGAATCCTTTGAGCGTTTCCTCGCTCTCCTGGAAGGGAAAACCACCTGGCTTACCTCTCCAGCGAGTACCAGGTATCATCTGGCCGAGGAGCAGGGTCTTCTGAAGCACAGCGTCGGCGTCGCGGAAACACTTCTGCGTTTCAGGGAAACACTGGCCCCGGCAATAACGGAAGAAAGCTGCGTCATTGTCGGACTATTACACGACGTGGGCAAGCTGGGGATGCCGGGCAAACCGCTGTACCTGCCGAATGAAAATGAATGGATGGTAAAAAACCGGGGGATACGCTATATGATCAACCCGGATGTGGTGGCAATGGGCCTGGCCGTCCGCAGCCTTTACCTGGTGGCACAGTACATCCCGCTCTCAGACGCCGAATCCCAGGCCATTGCCTATCACGACGGCCAGTATATCGAAGACAACAAGATCATTGCACACAAGGAGGAGCCCCTGACTCTTCTTGCACATTGGGCTGATTACTGGACGGCGCACATTTACGAAGAAGGACGGGCTGAGAGGATATCTTGATTGGACGTAAATAACGGCTATGGAAATTATCAATAATATGGAGGAAATATATCATGAAGGCTTTGAATACGATTAATCTAATTCTTGAACGGTGCGAAAGTGACAGGAGTTCGATCCCCCCTACGGTGCTGTACAATGAGGGATGGATGCTTCGGTTGGTGCTAGAATACTTTTCTAAGCACACTCTGCCTCCGAACCATCCACTCACCTTCACAGAGGGGTCTCGGTGGTATTCTGAGGCTCTCATCCCATCTGCTTTCAGGTCCAGGAAAAGGGGCGACAAATTTGCTGAGTCATGGACTCATGCAGATGGCGTGATTGGTCATTTCGTTATCGGAAGCGGGGCCAAAGGAAATCTGACTCTCAACTCAGACGCCGACCATTTTGTGGTTCTTGAAGCGAAGATGTTCAGCAAATTATCGGCAGGCGTTAAGAACGCCGATTATTTTAACCAGGCCGCACGCTATGTGGCGTGCATCGCGGAAGTTTTAAAAAGAGCCGGAAGGCAGACACAAGCATTCAAGGCACTTGGATTCTACGTATTGGCTCCAGCAAGCCAAATTGAACAGGGCGTTTTTGATGAGCATTTGACCAAAGATTCCTTGCGCACTGTGGTCGAACGACGAGTGAAGGAATACGGGGACGAGCGAGAGTGGTTTTCGCAGTGGTTCCTACCGGTGCTTGACCGTATAGACATCAAGACGGTTAGTTGGGAAAACTTAATTGACTTTCTTGCAGAGAGTGAACCGGATGCAGATCAGTTGAAGGAGTTCTACAGACGCTGCTTGGAATTCAACAAACCATCCAAAAAGGGCAAACAGATAGAGCCTGAGACGATGCCTTAACGCCGTTTCAAGACCTTGTTCAGTCAAGCCTGTGATTAAAGGTAATATTTTTATCGTACTTTCCGATAAGCAGAAAAGATGTTATTAGTTTATTGGCCGAGGACCAAGGGTGACCGGGACTGGGATCACATGCTGATTCAACACAACGTTCGATATAGGAAAGTGAGAAGATAAAATGGCCAAGATAAAATTTAAGGACGATGGCAACGAGCTTCGCAACCAGATATTTAAGGTTCTGCATAATAGTCGGACATCCGCAAAAAAAGACTTGATAGTGTTGCTTCAATGCGCCGACCATATCAGGAACAAGATGATCATCGAGGAGACCGCAAAAGAATGCAATCTGAAACTCTCCGGGTTTCTGACAAACGACGATCTTGAGTTGTACTACGATTTGAAGCAAGGCCGCCACGATGTCGGATACATTTCTAAGGGATGGACTGATCCGGGATTCAGGGTTGGCGATATTATCGAAGTGTCAAAATCCAACGTCTTTACGTTCAAAGATAAAATCTACGCTTTGTTGACGTTCTGCGCCACGCGTGGTGTAGCATTTACCGTCAAGGAGCGGAAAGATGTGGTCGAAGTGCAGATGGACTCCGTTATCTATTCGGACGGCTTCAACAAAAAGGTATTTGAGCAAGTACTGCACGAACTGAATGCCTGTGTCGAGAAGGCAAACGAACTTCTCGGATATTGATGGAGGAGTAACCAAATGGGAAGCAAGCAAGCCAACTTTGTACATCTTCACGTCCATACAGATTATAGCATTTTGGACAGCACGATACGGATCGATGATCTTTTGGAGAAAGCAAAAGAGTTTGGCATGTCCGCTGTCGCCATGACCGATACCGACAATATATCAGGGGCAATCGACTTTTACATAAAGGCCAAGAGAGCAGGGATCAAGCCGATTATTGGCTGTGAACTTAATTTTCTTCCAGATGGTCGAATGGGAGATAAACCTCATATTAAGAGAGCTTTAAGGCGGCTTGTCATGCTTGCCGAGAACAGTACCGGTTATCACAACCTCATAAAGCTGACATCTGCCGCACACCTTGAAAGTGCCTTCAAGTTTCCATGCGTTGACAAAGTTCTATTGCAGAAGCACCGGGAAGGCCTGATCGGAATGAGCGCTTGCCTTGAAGGAGAAATAGCATGCCATCTGAAGGCGGGAAGAAAAGATGCGGCGCTCAAGGCGGCACGGGCTTACCTTGCAATTTTCGGTAATGGTAATTTCTTTCTCGAAATCACCGACAATGGTTTGCCGATACAAGAAAAGATCAATGCCGGAATCATGGAAATCAGCAAGCAGCTTTCTATCCCTGTTGTGGCGGCGAACGATTGCCATTATCTCACAAGAAAAGATTCGGAGGCCCACGATATTCTTCGCTGTATCCGCTTGCGAAAGACTTTGAGGGACACGAATCAAACAAAATTCACAACCAACCAATTCTATTTTCGCTCGACCGATGAGATGAAGCAATTATTTCACTTTTGTCCCGAAGCGATAAATAATTCAGGCATTATAGCTGAACGCTGTAAAGTCGAATTTGATTTTAGAGAGCTTCATCTGCCGCAAATCGAAAATTATCCAGGAGAAGATCTCGATGAACGATTGAAAATCGAAGCGACCGAAGGTTTGGTAAAAAGGATGCCCGACATATTGAGATGTGAGGGAGCAGTAAATCAGGAATTATATTCGAAACGTTTGCACGAAGAGCTTGATATCATTAAAAGCAAGGGGTTTTCCGGCTATTTTCTGCTTATTTCCGACTTCGTAAGGTATGCAAAAACTAATAGCATTCCCGTTGGTCCTGGTCGCGGGGCTGCTGCAAGCAGTCTTGTAGCCTATGCAACTGGAATTAAAAATATAGATCCTGTCCGATATGGACTGATTTTCGAGCGATTCCTAACCCCCGACCGTCTCAGCGTACCAAATATTGATCTCGATTTCTGTCACGAAAAACGCGACGACGTCGTCAAATACGTAACAGAAAAGTATGGAAAAGAAAAAGTTGCGAAAGTCATTGATTTCGAGCAAATCAGCGCCAGGAGAGCCATTAAGGATGTCGGAAGACTTATGGACATCTCCAATAAAGATGTGGACAGTATCACCAGATTGATGCCTCCTTACTCCAGATATGTTACTAATGTTATTGACGACACCATCAAGATGAAGCCACAGCTTCAGGAAAAAGAAAAGAACAGCGATGACATAAAGAAATTACTAACCCTGTCTCGCAGCATAGAAGGATTGAACAGGTCTTTTTCCATCGATAAGTCACGTGTTGTGATCTCCAATGGTTCTCTCGTAGAAGATGTACCTTTGTGCAAAAGCCAGAGAGACGGTACTATCGTTACACAGTTTCCCATGGATAACCTTGACGGCTTCGGCCTGACAATCTTTGATTTTCTCGGTCTAAAAATCCTAACCGCAATAAAATATACGGTGGCTAACATCGAGAAAAACAGGGGGGAAAAGATCGACATCGATAGAATACCTCTCAACGATTCAGCGACTTATGAATTGCTCGCGCAAGGTGATACAAAGGGGGTGTTCGACATGGAAAGCGCTGGCATCAAAAAAGTACTCACCACCATGAAGCCGGATCGCTTTGAGGATATTATCGCCCTGTTTGCCTTGTACCGCGTCGGCCCCAGGAAGATGATACCCGATTTTATCAAGAGGAAAGCGGGAATTATAAAAATCACTTATGAGGCGCCAGAGCTTGAGGCTATACTGAAGGAAACGTACGGTGTTGTTATTTATCAAGAGCAGATCATGCAGATTGCAAACGCCATCGGAAACTTTACCATGGCGGAAGCAGACAGCCTTCGTAAAGCTATAAGCTGGAGTAAAACAGCAGCACTCGAGCAGGCAAAGGAGAAGTTTCTCGCTGGCGCAAAAGTTAATAAGATATCCGAGCAGAAAGCCCTTAAAATCTGGGAGCAGATGGAGAAATTCAGCAAGTATGGGTTCAATAAATCCCACAGCACTGCTTATGGCATGATAGCCTACCAGACCGCGTATCTGAAGGCGAACTATCCACTTGAATTCATGGATGCAACAAGGAAGGGATGAAATCATCAAAACAAAAAAGGCGCATTATCGTCGGAGATATTCATGGAGAGCTTGATGGATGTAGAGAAATCCTGAGAAATGCAGGACTGATTGATATCAAAGATAACTGGACTGGCGACAATATTTATATTGGTTACGGAGGAGCAAGGGTCTATATTGAAATTACGCCCAAAGGTCTGATTGCTACAGCACAGCAAATTTCTTTCGAAATGGACAATGACACCGCTTTGTGCCCAATGATACCCAGAGCTAAACAGGGATGGAAATTTTATGAAACGAATAAGCGATACGAAATTGGGAAACACTTTTCCAGCACCTCCAGTGGAAGCCAGCGAACTTCTTGTCCCAATCGCAACCTGGGCTGAAATGTTTCGCGAGACCAAGATCACAGGCGTCGATTTCGATAAGTTCTAGTAGCCGTTTAAAGAAATTGTTATGATCAAACTGGGAGGGCATAATGATAGACATTAAACAATTTGAAGCCATCAAAAAAAAACATGGTGGCTATGCAAGTTAGGCCGTATGGGCCGATGTAGCGGAAAAACCAAATCAAATATGGGAGATATGTGCATATTCGATATAGAGACAAACAAAGCGTTATTAGATGTACTAAAAAACAATGTAATAAGTCCAAGCTATCAGCGAATGCACGCCTACAAACACACCTTTTGTGGAAGGAGAAAATGAATGAACGAAGTCGAATGGGTAAAGGGATTTAGGCAATCAGTTGAAGACAATCTCCACTCAAGTGATTCAACATTATCTGTCATCACAGGGCATCGTCTTCCATACACCTATGAAATTCAAAAATACGATGATTCCATAGATGATGACAAAATTATGGATGACAATAAAGTTATGAAATACCAAACTGATCTTCTCGTAAAAGAGAAAATGAGCGACAAGAGCTGGGTGCCCCGAGTTATTGTAGAAGCGAAATGTGGATCGATTACAACACACGATGCAATCACATACAGCCAAAAGGCGTTTGCTCACAGGCAAGTTCACCCATATCTACGGTATGGCATATTAATTGGAGAATGGGGAGATTCTCCATTACCGGGCAGGCTATTCAGACACGGCACACAGTTCGATTTCATGCTTTCGTGGGCAGGAAAGGAGGCTACCCAGCAGGAGTTGTCTGATTTTGTAAATGTATTGATGAAGGAAGTTCACGCCTCGCGGATTATGCAAGAGATCATTTTCGATAGCAGAAAGAAGGATCGCAAACATTACACAGTCTTGCATAAAGAATTGAAACTGAAGTGATTATATACGTGGGCTTTGATGTATGGTAAAAATGATCACTGAATAGCACATATTTGTTCAGATGAAAGAGGTGCAACGATGAAGACCAAAACGCCGAAGACGGAAGCTATCGTAAGTCAGGAAATAGAAACTGATAGATCTGCTAGATTTTTTTGCGTGACCGATGGTAGAAAGGTCAGTCTCGGAACGCTGGCAGAGTTCAGGCAGGCTACGGCCGAGATAACTGATTACACGGGCGGCAGCAGTGGGGGAGGTGCATTTAGCGCTCTTTGGGGTTTCCTTTTGGACAATCACGGGTCACTTTTGAGACCTGATCACGCGGAGATGATTGCCAAAGAGGCGGCGGCGTTCCATGCAATGTGCAGCGCCGGTCTAAGCAGCCGGGCCAATACACTGTTGCAGAGACTCGCTTCTGTAATTCAGAAGGAACAGAAGCCTGACCAGCCCGGAGATTGTTTGCCAGAAATGGCGCCCTCAGCCAAAAACAAAGTTGTAGTCGCCATTGGTGATCTTCACGGGCACTATCCTGCACTCGAACAGTTGCTGGCGCACCTGCGATCAAGGTACAACTTATTTGAGCACAGTGACCCCGATAAGCTTCGTCGTGGGGTGACGCTGGTTTTTACTGGCGATTACATCGATCGTGGCAACAATGCACTTGCTATCATCGAGAAACTACGGAAGATCAGTGTTACAAATCCCGGCCATGTAATAACGCTTCTCGGGAACCACGAACTCCTTGCGCTGGAGGCTTATGACAAGGCGACAGAATTAGCCAAGTTGGACAGCGAGGAAGCCGCCATTGCAGAATATCGCAACGCCACCTGGCACGGGATGAACGGTGGAGATCAGTTCATCCGCGAGTTTGGGCAGCACACCCTGCCGGCGCTGAAAAGCTATTCCGTGCGGATGGCACGCAGTGGTGACATCGGCAAATGGATTCGTTCGTTATCCCCGTTTTTTGAAATAAATGTTGCCCGCAAGAAGATACTGTTTATGCACGCAGACTTGACCGAGCAGCTTAACGACCGTAAAGTTCTGGACCGATACCTGCAAGAGGTCAAAAAGCAATTGCAGGTGGGTACTGCTGAAGCTGGTGGCACCCGCGCAAAGTATGGCGATCAGATACTCAACAGCAGCAACGGAATCTTCTGGAATCGCTCGTTCAGTAAATTCGATGATAACAACCAGGAAGGCATCGACAAGATTTGCAAGAGCGCGCGGGTGGACTTCATCGTAACGGGACATACACCCCACTCGGCTATCAAGTCTTACGGAAATCGGATCTTCGACATCGATGTGGGCATGACCCCCAAGTGTGGTGGGAACATGCCTCAGGCACTGATGTTTTGCAGTGACAGGATCGTTGGTTTCGGAGTCTCCGGCACTGAGACAACCTTCGTGAGGACTCGGCGATGATTGCAAAAAAAAAACAAGGCACTTGGGGATATTCGGGTACCCCAGGAAAAGTGAGTCAGAATGCATATTTCTTTTTGGTCGGCGCCTGTTTTCTTGGGGGGGTGCCTGTCAACAGTCATCTGGATACCTGCGCCACTATTAACGATTTAGCGACGCACAAAAAGTTTTGCCCTCTGAAAAAACAAGGGCTGAGGACTGTGAAACAAGCCACTTTACGTTATTTAGGCCAGCATGTTGATCGCGAAAGAAGTGGAGCTTCTCCAAAATGGACAATGACAACGTTGAGGTAAACAATGAACAAGACGATCACGATTGAAGATATTGATTCAACAATACGTAACCTGACAGGTGAACATGCTGAGGCCAGGCCCTTTCTTTGTGATGGCTCGCCTATCGGTTCCGAGGTTTTTCTCGTCGGGATCAATCCAGGAACCGACACCCCTTTCTGGCCGCACTGGCGATTGCCCGGTGGTTGTCACAAAAACGGATGGATAGATGAATATCTTAGAAGGCACTCGCGTTTCAAACCTACCCGTCAGCGAATAGAAATACTTTTCAAAACAATATCTCCGATCAAGTGTTTGGAGACGAATGTTTTCTTTGAGTATTCGCCTGATGAGAAATCACTCCGCTCAGCGGCACGCGACACAAGAGTGTTTGAATATCTACTTGCCGCCATATGTCCAACGGTAATGTTTATTCACGGAAAGAGCGGGATTCAACATATGGAGCAGGTTCTGAATAAGTCTCTCCCACAAGGTCAGTTCACAACTGTTACCCATAACGGCCGTGACATTGACGTGATCACGGGTCGCCATTTGTCTCGTGGTTGGTCATATGAGATGGTAAAAACCTTGGGAACCGAAATCAAGGAACAATGCAGCAGGCGAAGGAAAGGTGGCTGCTGAACCTGTGCATCCGTCGGGCTGGATTGTTATACTTGCAAATGAACTACCCTCCAGCATATTGCGGGGTATCCGGTAACTTTAGAATAGATTGTTAGCCGTCAATACAGGAAAGGATTGAGGTAAATATATGTCTAGTGGCTTTGCAAACCCCATTACCATTAAAGATGCTATTGATGCGATCGTTGACCGAACTTATTTGCTTCCAGCAATCCAGCGAAAATTCGTTTGGAGTAGCGACCAAATAGAAGTGCTTTTTGACAGCATAATGAGAAGCTACCCAATAAACTCATTTATGTTTTGGGAAGTGAAGGATAGCAAAATCAAAAACGAATTTAAATTTTACCAGTTTCTTACTAAATATCGCCAATTTTTTGATGAAGATAATCCAGATATAGACACAAAGGGTTATAAAGACTTCTATGCAATTATTGACGGGCAACAACGACTAACAAGTATTTATTTAGCACTTAAAGGTTCTTACGCTTACAAGTTACCAAGAAAGTGGTTGTATAATACGGAAGAGGCTATGCCAACACGGCTTCTGTATCTAAACATTTCTAACCGCTTGCCAGAGGAAAATGAAAGACAGATGGTATATGATTTTCAGTTTCTTACCAAACAAGAGTATGAACTGAAGTCAGCCGAGGATAATTCAATTTGGTATCGCATAAACGATGTCCTAAAGTTTAAAAGTGAAGATGAAGTTGACAACTACATTGACAGTAATGGTTGGTTAACAAAAGACTTCACAAAACAGACGATCAGAAAACTTTATAACGTAATTTTCAAAGAGCCTTTGATAAATTACTACCTTGAAAAAACACAAGAGATAGATACCGTGTTAGATATTTTTATTAGGACTAATAGTGGCGGCGAACCACTAAGTTTTTCTGACCTGCTTATGTCAATTACAACCGCAAATTGGAAGTCAGACGCAAGAAAGGAAATCCCAGATGTTGTAAATAAGGTATTCCAAATTGGTAATCCAGGTTTTTTAATCGACAAAGATTTTGTATTAAAAACCTGCTTAGTTCTCTTCAATGATAGCATCAAATTTCAAGTTAAGAATTTTGATAAAAGTAATGTTATTGTATTTGAAGAAAATTGGGACAGAATAAAGAAAAGTATAATTGAAGGCTTCACTTTGCTGTCAAAGCTTGGGTTTAACAATCAAAATTTAAGAGCAAAGAATGCAGTTATACCAATAATATATTATATATACCACAGAGGCAGTGAGAACGATTTTAATAGTCCAATAAAATACACAGCTGACAAAATATTAATCCGTAAATGGCTTTGCTTATCTTTGTTGAAGGGCGTTTTTGGTAGTCAATCGGATACCGTACTCTCGGGGTTACGTAATGCCATTAAAGAAGAATTAGATGACACATCAAAGCAACCATCTTTTCCGTTTGAAGGGATAAAAAATAAGTTCAAAGCTAATCCCGCAAAAAACCTCTTCTTTGATGACGAATTAATTGAGGGGCTATTAACAACACAAAAAGATGCACCTGACTGTTACGCAATCTTATCATTGCTTTATTCCCATCTGAATTTTGACATTCAAGCCTATCATAAAGACCACTTGCATCCTGCAAGTTATTTTCATGGCATTAAAAGGTCAGACTTCCAGACGGATGAGGATTTTAATTTCTATTCTGACAGTAAAAATTGGAACGGAATAGCAAATCTTCAACTTCTAAACGGAACTCTAAATCAGTCGAAACTTGCATCGCCTCTGGATAGCTGGGTAAATGCAAACAATATTGACAAAGTAACCCAACTCATACCAGGAGATGTAAGCCTCAATATATCAGACTTCAAAACATTTATATCTAAACGAAAGGAATTGCTAAAAACAAAACTAAAAAATATGGTGCTATGATTCATGGCTATTAAGGTTTGCGAGGTGTTGGATCAGAAGTAGACGGCATATTCAACTGTACAAATGGTAATTCACACTTCAGGGTAATATAGAAGGTTAACACTTTGTAGTCCAGTTTTCACATGCCCCTTTATTTCTTAATCGCCTACCGTTGATTACGGGGAGAAAGATAGGATGTGATCGCTGGGTGCCACTTGTCTCGCGGTTGCTCGTATGAGCCGGTAGATTCCAAGGGGAGAGAAATCCGAGAGCGGTGCATTAGTGCCTGCGGAGCGGTGGTTACTGAGCTAACGGGGTCTTGTTTTGGCAGCTTGATATCGTGAGTAAAGCGGTCAGTAACAACCCCAAGAAAAGTGAGAAAGATGCATGTTTCATTTGGGTCGGCGCTTGTTTTTTTGGAGGGTGCCTGTCAACAGTCATCTTGATACATGCGCCATTATTAACGAATCAGCGACGCGCCAAAAGTTTTGCCATCTGAAAAAACAAGCGCTGAGGACTGTGAAACATGTCACTTTACGCCATTTACGACGGCATTGCGTTCGGGTGGTTGAGGATAACGGGCGATTTTATTTTTCAGATCATCAAGGGTAACACGCCTTTCTTGATGAGGCGCTATGCATGGAGCCACCGCCGCCGGAAAGTGGCCCTTCGCAAAACCTGTTCTGAGTCTGCCGAAGGGCCTCGCCTGCGGAAAAATGGGAACGTGCCAGCGACGGTTCTATTTTCCCCGGCGGGATGAGCAAAGAGGTGCGGAAGATATTCCGGAACCACATTATTTCGGGATGTTCAAAGATTGTCAAAACAACAATTTTCCGGACTATCGTGATTTTCTCCATGTTATCGTATATTTAACTTTCATGAATTATTCATCAAATTATCTGCCCCGATTTCCTTCATCGTAGATACCCGGAATATTCTTGTTTTCGGGCAGTAAGAATATTGGGAATTTCGATGGCAAATCTGCGACGCAGACTTGGATTGTTCCGCCCGGCCATTAGCAAATCTGTTGTCCGCGACAAGTGGATTGCTGACTTAAAAGGGTTCTGTCTTATCTGAAGTTTATAAGTTAACAGCGTCCCCTATTTCGCCAAACCATATCCCTGATAGAAGCACTCGGGGATGACAACAGTGGAAGGACTCGGGGGTGACAAAAACGGAAGCACTTGGGGATGACAAAAGTGGAAGCCATAAAAAATCCTTGGCATTATTTTTTTCGAAAAATGTGATATGTGTAGCCGCAGTGTGTTAGGATTACAGCAGGCCCGGCAAGTCATTTGCAGCGCCGGAAAACGAAATTTGATGTCTTTAAGGTAATGTAATGACCATCTCCGTGGAGCCGACTGCCGGCACGAGTAGCTTCGTCCGTTTCTCAAGAGAAGACGTGGAGCAATCCATCCCGGCGCTGTTCGAGAAGCAGGCGCGTTTCAATCCGGACAAGGTCGCCGTCGTTGACGCGCAATCTACTGCAACTTATAGCGAACTGAACAGGCTTGGCAACCGCATTGCGCGCGCCATCCTTACCGTGCGTGAAACGGGACCGGAGCCGGTGGCGCTGCTGGTCGGAAATGGCGTCCCGGTTGTCGCGGCCATGCTGGGGGTGCTGAAGGCAGGAAAGTTCTACGTCGTCCTGGACGCTTCGCAGCCTGTGGCGAGGACGGCGGCGATTCTCGAAGAGTGTCGGCCGGCCCTGCTGATTGTGGACAGCGAGCGGATGGAGCAAGCCGAGGAGCTGTGTACTACGATTGATATCGAAGACTTGCCGTTGCTAAACCTGGACGACCTGGCGCCAGGCCTATCCGAAGAAAATCCTGGTCTGGCGCTCACCGCCGCCGGCCTGGCGTATGTGCTCTACACCTCGGGCTCCACCGGAAAACCCAAGGGAGTGATGCAAGACCATCGCTATGTGCTTCATCTGACCATGGTTTACACCAACAGCGGACGGATATCGGCCACAGATCGTTTGGCGTTGCTTTACTCCCCGAGCTTCGCTGGTGCGGTACGGGACATCTATTGCGCCCTGCTTAATGGAGCGACAGTCGTTTTCTTCGACATGAAGCGCGAAAGCCTCGCCGGCCTGGCCGACTGGCTGCGGCAAAAGCAGATCACGGTATTCTTCGCGGTGGCTACCATGTTCCGCCACTTCTGCCGCCTGCTCACCCCGGAAGACCGCTTCCCTTTGGTGCGTCTGGTCGAGTTGGGCAGCGAAACGGTCTATGCCGGTGATGTGTATCTCTACCAGCGCCACTTTTCCGGGGATTGCCGGATGATCGTGAACCTCGGCGGGTCGGAGCTCAGTCCCATCTGCCAGTTCCTGGTTTGCGGCGACACACGGATTGAGGGAAGCACCGTGCCCGCGGGATACCCCGCGGAAGATGTCGAGTTGCTGCTGTGGGATACCGAGGGGAAGCCGGTAACCAGGGGCGCTGTCGGCGAAATCGTAGTGCGGAGCCGCTATTTCTCCC
>Ga0247840_10005024_pt1 | contig 20285 bp, 12 predicted proteins | sample LaCruzMarch2015__FD_192404 | JGI IMG/M metagenome (GOLD analysis project Ga0247840, IMG submission 192404) | Freshwater microbial communities from meromictic Lake La Cruz, Castile-La Mancha, Spain - LaCruzMarch2015_17m | ecosystem: Environmental > Aquatic > Freshwater > Lake | place: Spain... | reverse complement strand
GGCCAAGACTCTTATCTACCTCTCACCGCTGAAGGAAAAAACTGGGGAAATCAAACCATTGGCGGAGTGGACTGCGGACTGCCGTGACATCACCGGTTGGTCGATGTGCGTTCCCAACGCGATGTCCAAGCCCGTGGGGATTAACCTGGAAGGTCGATCATCGGTGCGGTGTCGGGATACCTCCTGCGGTTTTGACGCCATGCGCTACGCCGTCGCGGAGCCCGACTTTGGCTCCGAGGTGCCGCTGGTGCAAGCCGGTGTGAATCCACAGGCCCTGAGCGCCAGCGTGATCTTGCACCGGATTCCCCGCGAGCGGATCGTGATGGTCGTTTACAGCGCTGGAAAGTCGTTGCACGCTTGGCTCAACGTCAAAGGCCTGTCGCAAAGTCAGCGCGAGGGCTTTTTTCAAGCCGGGCGCGTGTATGGAATAGACCCGGCGGGTCGGCTGCCGGAGCAGCAGTTCAGGCTCCCTAATGGGACCCGCTTCATTCAGGCGGGTTGTGGCGTTGTCGCCGTGCGGCAGCAGGTCCTTTATTTCAACCCGCGTGCCTTGTGAGCGACGAGATTAAATTTCAAGATCCAAAGACGGAGTCTGAACTCACGATCCCTGAGGATGTGTTTCCGGTCCCCAACGGGGAACGGGATTTCACTATCGCGAGCGAAAAAATATTCCCCGTCGTCGGCAGCCAGAAGGTGTGGTTCATGCGGAACGGCAGGACTTATGAAATTGCAACCGATCACGGCGAGCACCGGCTGGAGGTTCTCACCAAAGAGCGGGCCGTTTCGGAACTTGAGCGGATTGCACGTAGGACCGGGCATCGCATTGCACGGCTTGAGGTCGATGATAATAAGGAAACCCAAAAGGTGGTTTACCGGTGGCGCACCCGGACCATGCCGTTGGGGAGTATGGATGTTCTTCTGCAAACTGAGGCGGCCCGAACCTATCTCCCCCCCATCCGCCTGCTATCTTCATGCCCTGTATTAGTGGAGAAGTCCGGTGGTTGCGCTGTGCTGGGGAGAGGGTATCACGACCACGGTGGCGGAACCTACGTCACTGCCGGAGCTTTGCCTCCTGTCGTTCCTTTCCCCGAGGCGGTAGCGGCGTTGCTCGACATCCACAAGGAATTCGCCTTCATGTCGGAGGCTGACCGAGCCCGAGCCATCGCTGTTATGCTGAGTCCAGCCCTCAGGTCAGGTGGATTCATTCAGGAGGATTTCCCCCTTCATGTTGCAGAGGCAACAGAGTCTCAGTCGGGCAAGGATTTTATGCAGAAGCTGCATTCCCGGCTCTACAACGCGATACCTTCTGTCATCGTCCCACCAAAGGGGGGCGTAGGCAGCCTCGACGAGACGATCAGCAAGGCGCTGATGTCCGGATCCTCGTTCATTTGCCTTTCGAACTTCCGGGGCAGGCTGGAATCAGCCATTCTGGAGGCCGCACTCCGTGGGCAGGGGCGTGTGGAGTGCAGGGCTCTGCGCACTTCCGCGACAGTTGACACCACACCCTTTAACTGGCAGCTCTCCACCAACGGAGCAGAGTTCACACGCGACCTGGCCAACCGGTCGATCATCACCCGAATCCGTAAACAGCCGGCCGGATACGCCTTCACCCGGTTCTCCGAGGGGGATGTGGTGGCCCATGTCACCGCTAAACAGCCCTACTACCTCGGGTGTGTATTTGAAGTAATAAAGGCATGGGTCCTTCTTGGGAAGCTGCGCACTGACGACAACCGGCACGATTTTCTCCAGTGGAGTCGGTCACTGGACTGGATCGTCCAGAGCTTCTTTCATCTGCCACCGCTGCTTGACGGGCACCAGGAAGAGCAGCAACGGACCGGCAACCCCTCCCTCCAATGGCTGAGGGATTTGGGCCTCGGCGTTATCGCGCAGGGGCTGACTGGACGCCCGTTGAACGCCACGGCGATCGCGGATGTTTCCAGCGAGGTCGGGCTCACACTGCCCGGGCGGAAGGACTCGGACGGGAAGGGCTGTCTGAAGGTTGGGCAGTTGATGTCCACGCTCTTCAAGGCTGGTCGGGAGGTGGAAGCCAAGACCACTGAGATTGTCGTGGATGGGATCACTGTCCGCAGGGTGATCCGCAAGGAATATGACACCTCCAAGGGCGAGGAAGTCACCCTCAAAGAATACACCTTTCGGCCGGGAGGGGCTGCCAATGAGCAATAATGAAACCCCCTTGTCCCCCTAACCCCCCTGTCAGGGGGTTAGACGTGGAAATGCTACACAAAACATCTCCTGTGTAGTGATTCTTAGGAATATACCCGAACAAGGGGGACACGGGGACAGCCGGAAGCCCTGGGGACCGCTGGCAACTCTGCGGGGGTGCTTGGCCTCCACCCTTATGCGCCACCCCTGCCGCTGGGGTGTGAAGTCTGAGACCGCCAGCCTAGCTGTTGCCGCCCCCCACTCCCCCCGCCCGCTGATCGTGTCGAGCGAGATTCTCCCCTGCCGACAAGCGCCACCGCTGGCATCACAATTTCCCCAGACAAAACAGCCCACGCACGCGCAAACGGTGGCACGGATGCGTCGCGGGCTTCAACAACAACCGAGCCGCACACAAACAACATGAGTAACACACTCAACAACCAGCAGGCCTCCCGCAGTCAGCGCGGCGGGATTCAGGCACCAAGCGCAAGCAGCAGTCAATCGGCATCGCTCCCGGAGGAGTCTCCGCAACACCTGAGTAAGGTGACACAGCAAACCAAAAGCAAACCGCCCAGGCCGCCATCGCCTGTTTCGCCCCCCTCGGCACCAAGCTACGCCACGCCCGGCGAGTTGCTGAAGGCAGCAGCCGAAATGGGCGAGGAGGACGCCCGCGAACTCCTCCTCCGCGAGCTCCGGCTTCGGGGGTTGCGGGAAGTTGATCTGGAACTGATAAAACCGGATTGCAAACTCTGCCTCACCGGTCGGGGATCGCAGCTTGCCTTCTGGATCAGGCGATTCAGAGAGGCTGCAGAACAGTGGAGCAATCTCCCGTTCGATAACATTGGAAACATGTCACGCAGTTGGGAGCTGGCCTTGACCGCCGCACAGTGCGGTTACACCCGCAGCGCAATTCGCTGGATACAGTTTCGGAACTGGAGATTTGAGAATCAGGCTGACATTCGAAAGTGGAGATTCTGGATGTTGGGCAATGTTTGGCGGGAGCTTGAGGTTGAACCGAATCTGCCCATCGACATCGCGGGCTGGCTCCGGACACTTCTCAAACAATCGGAAAGCGAGCAGAAGGTCCTCCTCCACCTTTGGCAAGCCGACCACGACCGTTGGGAGTTCGACAAGATCAGCGCACGCAACCTGTGCCCGGAGCGCTTGAAAAAAATGCGTTAACACACCGAAAGACGCTGCAGGATAACCCACACCTGCCCTCCGAAAACTGAATCTCTTCCGCCATGGCCCAAGCCGCTACCGCTCAGCGCCATCAAAGACCAGGTTCTCCAGTCCGAGGATATTTGTAGTGGGGCGTAGCGTGAGTGTTCTCAGTTTACGCCTCAACAGGCATGCTGGTTCACCCGGAAGCCGAACTGGACGCCAGTGAACTCGGCGGGGAGGATCACGGCGAGCTGGTCGGTGACCCGCTTCCTCATCTCGATGGCGAGGGTGACGAGGGGCTCCAGCTCTGCGGCCAGGGTTTCGCTGGGCTCGCGCCGGTGGGGGTGGAGAAGTTTGAGGAGACCGGCGACGGTCTTTTTTACGGCGTCCTGGTTCCGGCCGGTCATGCCACCGAAATCAATCCAGTGGTTGACGTGGGTCTGGAAGTTCAGCCGCCGCAGCTCCGCGAAGATCTCCGCCAGGTAGTCGGTCAGAAAGCCGTAGCCGGTGGCGTAGTTCTCCGGCCGGATCTTCGGCACCTCCCACCCCGGCAGGTAGGCGTGGATGCGGTCGAGGAATGCCGGGTCTTGGAGGTCGGCGGGGAGCACGGAGAAGAGGTGCTTGTAATGGGTGGCGGGTGCCCGCTTTTCGAGATCGGTGTCGATGTTCCCGCCGAGGACAATCGAGCAGGGTGCCGAGAACTCCTGGTCGCCCCGTGTGAACTTGCCGGTCTGCATGTAATCCTTCAGGACGCTGATGCTGGACTCGGCATCGTCGAAGTTTGTGTTGGCAATTTCGTCGAAGAAGACAACGTGCTTGAGCCCGACGACCCCGAGCTTCTTGGTGGCCTTGTTGTAGAAGAGTGTCGCCGGGGTTGCCTTGCCGCCCGAGACCACGAATCCCCGGTTGGAGGTATTCCGGAAGGTGTAGGTCTTTCCAGTCTCGCGCGGCCCAAGTTCGATGAGGTTGTAGTTGGACTCGACAAAGGGGACCAAGCGCAGGAGCAGGAGGAGCTTCGTGCGGCGGTCGAAACGTTCGGGGTTGAACCCGATGGACTGGATGAGGAGATCCAGCCACTCGTCGTCCGTGAAGAACTTCCGCTTCTCGATGAAGTCTTCGAGGTTGAGCCGGGAGTATTGGAGCGGGGTGAATTCCCGGATGTAGAACGGATACTTGCGATTCTTGATCTCGTAGGTCGCGTCGTATTCGATCTCCATCGTCCCCCAGGCTCCGCTGGTGAGGAGGATGTCGCTGTAGGCACCCAGCACCGTCGCCGAAATGCGGACGGTATCATCGCCGAGTGCGGGGACGCTTGCCCAGTAGTGGTCCTTGGCCTGGTCGAGGCGGACGTTCAGTTGGCCGATCAGGGTGTATTGACCCTTCTCCTTGATCCGGCTCTTGATCAGCTCCTTTTTCGCGCTCTCGGCGTAGTGCTCGGTCAGGATACGGTCGATCTTGTGCTGCCCCACCACGGGGTCCTCCGGCTTCACGTAGCGGCTCACGAGGTATTCCATCACGTAGCGGGGAAACTCCTTGTAGGCTTCGTTCCACCGGGTAAGCGGCTTCAAAATGACCCGGTCGCCCAGATGTTCGAGGATCTTGGCATTCAGGCTCCCGGTTGTGGAATCGCCGTTTGTTGATGTGGATTCGTCGTTCATGTTCTTCAAATGTTATCGAGGCCCGACAGGGCATCGGTGTCGAGTTTTGTGGGCTTCGGGACCACGGAGACCGGGACGGTGGTCTTGACCTCCTGCTGCTCGCCAACCTTGGCGGCACTGTAGGTGAGCCGAAAAGAAACCGCACGCAGCGTCTTGGAGGAATCGAGCTCCCGCTGAATGGTCTCCCGGTATTTTCCAAGAAGCTTGATCGCGAGCGGCCGGGATTCCCCTGGCTTCAGAGAACCAGCCTCAGAGAGAACCCTTTCGGCCAAGTTGGTGACGGCCGAGATCTCAAAAGCGGCTTCCATGGTGCCCCGATTCACAACCGTGACGCTCCCCTCCCACAAGGCATCCTCCGGAATTTCGATCTGGTCGGGCAGCCCCTCGACGGCGAGCCGGGCGAACTTGGTGGAGGCCAGGCGCATGGTGACTGCCGGGACCGTCATCTCCGCGATGGAGATCCCGCCATGGGAGTAGCGGTCTTTCCGGTTGGAGCCAGGGCGCTTGAACCACCTCCGCCCCACGGCGATGAAGTGCTCCTTTTCGCCCACCGTTACGGCAACCGCCTCTGGTGCCTTTGCCGGACGCATCCCAAGCGTGTAGCGCCAGTGGACGCCCTCTTTCCCGGCCACGCACTCCGATTCCGACACCTCGACCCCATCCCCATCGAGCAGCTCGGTAAACCCGTGATCGGAGACGAGGACCACCTCGTCATCCGGCTTAATGCGCCGGACAAGATCATCAAGGATCCCGGCCACCCCATGCGCGGCGCTCCCGAGGATGTCCGTGCGGATCTTCTGGTGGAATTGCGCGAGGTCGCCGTGGAAGTCATGGCAGTCATCGGAGATCCCGTAGATCAAGACGTTCGCGAGACGGGAATCCTTGTCTGTCTGCCCGATCTTCGTCCGGGCCTTGATCGTCTCCGCTTCCTTGAGCAGCCGGAACTTCGTCTTGGCCTCCTGCTGGGTCAGCCCGAGGTTCACGGCCGCCAGAGCCGCCTCGTCACTGGTCGCCTGCCCTTGCAATCCCTGCCACTGTCCGGGGATTCGCCCGGCCAGAAGGCTGGTGCGTGCCACGGTGGTGTAGCTTGGGGGGATGGTGAAAAGCGGCCGGTCATCGGAGAACTGGAAATGTTCGGCCAGCAGCGGACGGACCACGAGCTGCCAGGTGTCGTAGCGCATGCCGTCAAACACCAGCACCCAGACACGGCCCTCGCCGTTGCCCACGGAAAGCGAATCCACCTTGGCCTTGAGGCGGTCGCGGATATAGCCGACAGAGCACCACCCGCCTTGACAGAACTCTGTTGGGGATTTGCGGATCAAGCCCGCCAGCACCTCGTCCCATTTGTGGACAGCCGTCCGCACACGATCCTTCAACGAGCCCGCCACCGGAGCCAAATCCGTGCCCCCCTCCCCGTAAAGCACGCGCGTTGCCGATTCCACCAAATCAGCGTCACCAAACCGATCGATGGAGTGGTGCATCCCGGCAAGATCGGTCTCCGCCCCCAGAATGGGCGAATCTGCGATAGAGTTCAGGAGAACAGCCGGATTGGCTGCAATCGGGATCTCCGCCGCGATAGCCAGCTCGACCCGCCGCCAGGATTCAAGGAAGGCGATGCCTGAATCGAGTTTCTCGTCCGGGGTGCCCTTTGCCGTGAGAGAACCGGCTTGCAGGTCTTTGGGATCAGCGAGCAAGGCAGCGATGATCCTCCCGAGAATGGCCCGGCGCACAGGAACGATTTGCGATTCAGAAAAGGCTTTGGACAGAGCCCCCGGACCGGCAGAGCCGGGGTGAGTGAGCGCGAGGAGCTTCGCAACCCGCTTCGGGGTCAAGTAGGGCTCGGCGGCGGACTGGATGTTTTCCCAAACTCCGCGTCTCTGTAGCTGCGAAATGACTTGCGGGGCCAACTCCGAGAGTTCGCTCCAGTCGGTATCGGCTGGCAGCAAGCCCGCTCCGACCAACTGCGTCACCGCATTTTGCAGGCCGGCGCACTTCGCATGGGAGAACAAGACAAGAAACGCCGCCAACTCATCGGGAGCCGGGACAAACCACGAGCGCGAGTCAGCGACGACAGGAAGCGCGGCCGATTTGAGCAGTTCCAGCACCGTGGAGCGGAGGTGGGCGATCTCCGGGTGGCCGAGGAGGAGTTCGAGCCCGTGCGCGACAAACTCCGCCGGATCATCCGAGTCCGGCCACACGTCATCCAGAGAAAGATTGGGGGCGTGAGCGAGCAGCACGAGTGCAGCCACCTGATGCTGGCCCCAACCATCCGGCTTCCCCCACCGGGCTGTGATCTTCTTCCCGGCAGACGCCAACTCCTCTTTCCGGGAGAGAAGAGCATCCCGGTGATGACGCAGGGGCCTCGAAGGAAAACTGATCTGCGGGCAAAATTTCCCCAGATACTTCGCCAGCGAAAGATCGAGCGGGGTCCCCTCTTGGAAAGAGAGATTATCGCTGAGGAAGGAAACATCCACCTGACCATCAGGCAGGCTCGGGCCGATGAGCCCGATGATCGTCCGGCCACCCGTCTGGGCCGTTTTGAAAGAACGCCGGAACTGCACCTGGTCACCCCGGAAAACCGCGAGATTCCACTTCCGGCCATGGGGATCCGTCACTGCCTCCGGGTCGAGCGCCTTGGAGTCGGCCAGCAGGCGATCCGTGTCGCACACCAGCACCACGCGGGCAGAATCCGGTTGTTGTTCGAGCCAACGCTCAAACATCTCTGCAGGGGTGGGTGCCGTCGATTTCATGTCAGGGTTGGTATCCGGATAAAGCGCGTTCTTTGGCCCAAAACGGCCTCATTTATCGTGCAAAAACCGTCTAAATAGGTTACTGATAATGAGCGCCTTGCATTCATTTGATTAAATATCCTTTGGCCCATGGTCTATAAGATCTCCCGGATTTTGGGCTTTAGAATCTGCCGGAAACCACCTGGCCCACCTCCGTTTTCCATGGAGTTCAGCCTTCCCTTCCAAGCGAAGTTCACCGAGCAGCCGTTGAACTGCACTTTCCGAAAGGGCGGGCAACACTTGGCACAGGTCTGCCAAAGGTGCCCCATCGGCGGCGTTCTCCTTGAGGTGGCGATCTAAAAGAGCCTTGTTCGTTTCGTGATCCAAGCCGCGCCGCCGTGTGTAGGCACCCCGCTTGCCCAGTGATGCATAGAGCCCCTTGGACAGATGATAACGCATACCCCGTCCCCTACCAAGGGACTCGACAGCCCCGGCCTCGATCAAGCCCGGCAGGCGAGACCGGGCCTCCTCGGTCAATGGGATTTCGCGGGCGATGGCATCCAGGGCAAGGAAGTCATAGGTGGAAAATCCCCGCAGCTTATCTTCGCCGAGCCGTTCCAGAAACCGGATGAACAGCGGGTTTTGCACCGTGCCCTCGAGTTTCAGCCGGACCTCATGCGGAGCGGAGCCAGAAAAGTCCGGGAGGGGCTTACTCTGCCGGATGGCATTTTCGACCATCAGGTTGAGCCCCTGCCCCGAGCGTTCGATCAAGCCGCACCGGGCGAGCGCTTCCGAGAGACGGCGGTTTCGCGGGTTTTGCTGGTCGAGGATATTCTCGGCGGTAATGCCAACAGGAAAGCCGCCGGGGCTCACGATCTCCAGCCGCCGGGAATACTGGCGCACGAAGACCGAGCCCCCGAGCCGGTAATCCCGATGGGCGATGGCATTGAGCAGGGCCTCACGGACGGCCGTTTCGTCGAATGTGGGGATGTCGTAGCGGAACAGCCCGTCTTGATAGCTCTGGCGGTCATTGCGGAGGTTGATCTTTTGCCAGAGCGCATCGTGGAAAAGGAAGAACCCTCCCCGGTAGTCCTCCCGATCCGCCGCCGGCCCGGAAGCCTCGGAAGAACGATACTCGAAGACCACCTCTGCCTGGGCAAGATGGCGGCCAAGAGCCGCCCGCGTGCCGAGAAGGATCAGCGCCGCGTAGTTCAGCTTCCCCTCCACCAGGAGCTCGGCTGAGGTGAGCGTCTCTTCGTCGCTCCATGCCTCGATGCGCGGCTTGGCCGCCTTGCGTGCCCACCGGCGGCGGAATTCAGAAATGGCCTCGGGAGCCAGGTCGCCCAATCCTGCCGGGCAAGGCTCTGCCGAGAAATCCGGACCCGCCTCGGCAAAAATCTCCCGGAGTTCCCCGTCGCTCATCCCGGTGAGATCGTCGCCCGCCCGCTTCAAAAACTTGCCATTGATGCTCCACGCCGTGCCCGGCAGGCGGGTCGGGACGTGGATGATCAGCACCCGCTTTCCATCGCCGTGGTATTCCTCGACAGGAATTCTATGTCCGAGCCGCTGATGTAATCCGGCCTCAGTCCGGCCGGGCTCAGCATACGCCCCTGTGCCAACCACCGTGCGCGGACGTTCGTCGGTCACGCCCAGAATAATCTTCCCGCCCCCTTCGTTCGCGATGGCGACACAATACTCAACCAGCTTCTCAAAATGGAAATTGCTTGTGGCGGCTTTGAACTCAATCCGCGTCCCCTCGGGTGCGGCGAGTATCTCCTGGAATTGTTCGGGCGTGGTCGTCATGGCTGGATCACTCGAAAAGTTTTGTTCCCGCCACCCTGGCAAACGCACCGGCGAGGACGGAAGATCTGTTGTATCACCGGCACCGACTGGATTTCGATAGTGGTTCTCATGGCGTTAGCCTGGCAAACCTCTCAGTCTCGGTTATCTTTCTCGCAATTTGCGAGAGGGATGAGGCTCCGTAGGTAGGCACGTGAAATCCGCCTACTCGATTGCGGAATTCTTCCTCTGTCATGTCCTTCGCGATAATGCCGTGGCTCGCGAACTCGGCTTGAATCATCGGGAAGTCTAATCTGTCGTCATCGCCGGAGTGCGTCAATGCGAGCACGAACGCCCACCAGTCCAGATTTTTTTTGGGAAGAAACCTCACAACAAGGTCAAGCAACTGTTTGAGATGCATTTGTCCGGCGGCAATTTGCTGAAACTCGGATGGCATTCCAAGACTCAGGAATGCAAGGAAGATAGAACTCGCCGTGAGGTGGTAGAAGAGTTCCTTCTTTTCTCCGGGTTGACCAGCTGTGAGATGGCCGACAATTCTAAAGGCCTCCTGAATCTGACGCGGAGTGAGATCCAGAGAAGATGACATTTCGACAAGCGATCGCCGAGCATCCCGAATAATCATCCATGACTTTCGACGCGGCGATTCCTCGGATGGATCGTCGAGATATTTGTCGGTGTATTTGGCGACCAAATTGGCGATTCCCTGGCTGTCAGGTTTCGGGAGCTGAATGTTCCGGTGGGCGAACTTGCGGAAGTATTCCGGGAAATTGAGTCCATCACCGAACAATGCCCGAGCGGAGTTCTCCAGTTGCTTGAGATCGACAGCGAGCACGAATGCGAGGCCATCCACATCGAAGAGGTGTTTGATGGTTTCCAAGTATTGCACCGCAAAATCAGGCCGGCAGCGGTCCAGCTCATCGACCAGGAGCAGGACCGACCGATCATTTTTGGAGAAAAGCGAACGCAGGGCATCCTTCAACCGCCGCAGTGCTTCTTTGCGGCCTTGAAACAGGGCAAGGATGTCAGGCCGTGGTGGCGTTTCTTTTCTTTTCGATTTTTTTGACTCCGCAAACTCACCCGCTCCTTCTGGATCGAGCCCAGTCCAGTGCCCGACCACGGAATTGGCCATGCCGAGCATATACCAGCCGACATCCCTGGTCGCATCTCGGAGGGAATCCAATCCCTGCTTGGTCTCCTTGTCAGGCCCACGGATCTCGAGTTCTTTTTCTATGGCATCCACCAGCGAGAGAAGAGGATCGCCGCAATAATCGTCCTCCCAAGCATTCAAGAGGATGCACAGGGGCGTCTGGGGCTCGCTTTCCTGGCGTCCGTCCAGGTGGTTCTTCCACATGTGAATGAACGTCGTCTTTCCACTACCAAACGGGGCATTGAGACTGACGACTAGGCTTCCGTCCACAAAGCCTCTCTCCGTGATCAAGAATGCCTCCAACTTGTTGGCAAAGGCACTCCATCCGAATGCATCTGTCGCTTCAAATGTGGTTTGCTTGGTCATTGTCTTGGTCGGCACTTATATCCCCAGATCAAGGGCGATTTGGTTGTCGTCCTTTTTGCGTTTAGTGGAGGTGGTGGCGTCGGTGGAATCGGCTTCGTCGGCAAGGCGGCGGCCGGCGACGGCGGCTTGCTTTTTGGCGGCGTTCAGGGTGGCCGGGTCAATGCCTTCGGACGTGAGGTGGTGGCTGAGTTTGACGATGAGCCGGTAGGCTTCGGTTTTGTCGAAGCCGAGGTGGGATGACTGGGCGTTGGGATCCTCTTCAAATTCCCTGCAGGTGTCGAAGAGGACGCCGATCCAGTCACAGAGTTCAGTTCCCGGTGGTGTCCGGCCAAGCGTTCCGCTTGCAAGGCGGGCGGCGTCGTGGAGAACACGCAGCGAACGGTCGTCGTTCATTTTCTCGCGTTCGTCGGCGGTGGGCTCGCGCCAGCGATTGCTGCCAGCATCACGCCAGAAGTTTGCGAGCAGGAGAAGATCCAGATCAAGTTGGCGGGAGACTGCGGCAGGAAGCAGTCCGGTGGCTTTCATCCAGTGGGGTTTGAGTTCGCCGATGAGCATAGGTCTGATCTGGATTTTCTGCCGCAACCACGCAATGGCGCTGAGTTCATCGGTGACGGGCAGCTCTTCTGCCATGAGATCGCCACCGTTTCCTCCCACGGCTTCGCCGCGCAGATACCACCGTTGCCCAACTTTACGGAAGAACCGGGTGCAGACGCGCTCAATGAATGGAAGGGTCAGTTTTTCGACGCTGACGCCACGTGGAATGAGCGTGTTGATAAGTATTGAGTTAATTGTGGCAGTGGTTCGATGCTCATCGCTGTATTTGTTGGAATCAGCTTTAATACGCTCTGGAAGAGCTTGAAGATGCTGGCGCACCACATCGGCAACTTGCTGCTCCAGATCGTGGTTTTCGAGCTGTTTTTCAATGCGGAGGATTGCAGGTTTGTAGAGAGTAAAGATTACGTCTTTGTCCACAGTATCCTCGCCACGCATGACTCCAACGACTTGATTGAAACTTTTATGCTCCTTGTCGAGTATCATCATATTCGTGATTTGAAATCCGACTGTTAAAGCCGCTTGCTTGATGTGTTCAAATAACCCAAGCGTGGGATCGCCATTATTGAATTCGATCAACGTATACCTGCCAGGTTTAAGCACTCGAAATGCCTGCTGAAATGCACCTCGCATCTTGTCCATGTAAGATTCGACTCCCCATTTACGACCGTTCGAGGTGATGGCTTCCTTGGGAACATCTGTTGTCTGCCCCAGCCACGCCTCCCAAAGCACATTTAACTCTGAATAGGCAATATTTCTTCCGAACGGCGGGTCAGCAAAAATAAAATCAATCGTTGCATCTGGAAGCCAAGCAATCTCCTGTGCTGGACCAGTGACAACCCGAACACGTTTCCCTAAAAAGCAACTTGCTGCAAAATAGTTCGTTATGTCATCCACCTTGCCATCCAGCACTTTCATTGGATTTACCTCAGCCTGAAAATGAGGGAGGAAGAGTCGCATGGCCATTGCCTCGTTACCGCGCTTTCGGTAGCGAGTCATTCGGGTGAGATTGCGGGCAGAAACGGAGGTGAAGAGAAACTGGAGTGCAGCGCGAATACGGAAATCAGCAACAGAATCAATTTTACTCCACAGCATGGCCTGTGCGATGAGGTTTCGTCTCGTGTAAAGCTGATCGATTGTTTTTATTCCGCGACTCAGGAGCCTTGATCCCTCTTCCCCATAGACAATAGGAGTTAATGGCACCCAATGTTTTATTTCGGACTGGTCAATTTGGCGGATTAAGTCAGCTTCTTTTGCAGTTAGTTTCCTTCGCACCCGCTGCTTGGAAAAGTTGCCATCTTGTTTGCGGTTGTTGCCCACAAACTGAAAGACCACGTCACATGGTTGACTGCGAATAACCGTTGCAGTGTCGCTTGTCCACAGTTGGGAACAGGAGGGGCATTTGAATTCCTCGCTAACCTTGGTAGTCTCCTTATCCATTGCTACGTCATACAAAGCAAATTCATGTCCACAACCTCTGCTAACACGCTTCTTTAATATGATAGCCTGACCTATTTTCTTGCCGCTCGTGCTTACTTTTCCAGTGGGTTCTTCGATGTTAATAAATCCCTCACAGCGATAAACGTCAGACCAGATTGTGTATTGGATAGTCGCTGGAATGCAGATCCACTTTTCAACACTAGTCACATCTAGAGTGTTCCACTTCTTTTCGCGCGGAAGCTCAGAGACAGGATGGCCGAGCCTACGTTCAACCTCCTCACGAGAGAGCAACTCCCAGCTGTGCTCAACATCATCGAGAAACGCATTGGATGGAATATGCTTTGTTGGATTCTTGAGTCGTGTGGCTACCTCGGGAAGAGCGGGGTCATAGACTCCAACCGCAGGTTCGTAGTGCTCGGTGCCGTAGAGCCATGCGAACTCATCCTTCACAGCGGCCTTGATGCGCTCGAACTCGCACTTCAGCGCCTCGACATCGACCGGCGTATTGTAATTGTAGGCGATATGGCAGGCGGCCGGCGAAAGGTCATTGAGGATGCACGCGCGTGCCCCGACACGATCCTTCAATTCCGGAAACTGTTCGAGGATATCCTTCGGTGGGTCGGCGCACATCTGAGCGGCGACACCCGTCATGCCGGAACCGCAAAACAGATCGAGCACGACATCGCCCGGCTGGGTGTAATGGAGGATGTAGGGGATGATGCTCCGGGGTGGAACTTTCGTGTGATAGGAGTGGGCGTTGTAAATCGGATCGTTCTTCCCCTCCTTGATGTCGGCGGCGAACGGCGGACGCTCGTAGTCATCCGTGGCCGGATCATACGGCCGGACGTGTTTTTCGAGGAAAGTCCGCAGGTCTTCCGCTTGGTTCTCCGGCTCCCCGCTCATTGGCCTCCACCCCGGATAAACAGCCTCACCCGTTTGCCTGCCTCCTGGTTTGCCTTGGCATCCTTGAGCTTTTTGCGCAGGCGGACAGCGAATTGGTCCACGGCCTCGTCAATGCGTTCGCCCTCAATGGCCCCAAGCTCATCGAGGATGTCGTCCAAGGTCACCTCGACCTGGGCGAGGTTCTGTTCCTGAAGGAGCTTGCGGATGAATGCGATCAACTCATCCGTGAGCAGATCGAGCAACTTGTCGGAATTCGCCACCGCGATGACATCGAGAAGGGTCTTGATTTCCGGCTTATCAGATTTCTGGAGAATCGAGGTGATGGCGGCGTCTTTGAACCGCTGCATACGGTCGGCGATGCCAGCTTGAACGCGGTTGGCCAGCGGGGCGGCGTCCGGCAATGCCGTCTCCGGGGTCCAGTCGCACTTCTGGCAAATGGCGTTCCCGGCTTCAACCGCAGCCTCGGCGGCATCCGGGCAGACCCAGACGGCTTTTTCGAGAACCGAGAGATCCGCCGCAACGGTGGCGGTGGATGGCAGAATCGGCCCCAGTTCAGTAATTGAGTTCAACCGGACAAGGCCGCGAACCTTGCTGGCCAGTGCTTTTACCTGCTTCCCGATCTTCTCCAGTTCCTCGTAATGCGCATGGTGTGCTTTGCGATAGGCCTGTGCGTAGCGGGCTTTCCATTTCTTGAAGGTTTCGAGGCGGGCACCGATCACGTGCGGGCCAGTCAGCAGGGTGTCGAATTTCAGGAACGAGAGCAGGGCGTTCCGGTCGGTATCGATTGCCGGGTCAATATTACAAGCCGCCCGGAGGTAAGCGGCCGCCCCCATGAGATCAACGCCCACATCCCGGATCAGGAGGGCTTTCTTGTAATCCTCGTATGCGGCGGAGAATTTCTCCGGGGAATCGTAGTTTTCCCGGACCACGGCATCGAACTCATGAAACTCGGATGTGGCGGAAATGGTGGTGAGGCGGGCCAGAAGAACCTTGAGCGGTTCGCCGATCTCGCCGTCGAGTGCCGGGGCCACCTGCTGGAGCGTGCTCTCGACTTGGGGGAGTTCAGCAGCAAGTGATTTCAGTAACTTGACGAGGCTGTCATTGCGTTCCTGTTCCTCATCCGGGGTTGCCGCCGTCTTGAGCGATGGGTCAAGAACGCGGGCAAATTCCAGCACCTCGTTCCAGCCCTTTGCCGTGGATGCGGAAAGGCGGGCTCCGAGCAGCCCTTTGTCGAGTTTGGCATTCCAATCCACGATAGCGAGCGTGTGGGCGGTGAGCCTGTTCCCGGGAAGGGACTTTCCATCGTTCGTCTGGACTGGCGAAGAGGGGTTGAGAACCAGTTCCCACCCTCCAAGCTTGAGCAGGGTGAACACGTAAAGTTGAACCATCCAGTCCGTGAGACCGTGCGGCGGCGTGCAGAAAGCGGCTTTGAGATCCTTCACGGGGACATCCGTCTTGCCCTTGAGGAGATCCCGGATCTTTTTCAGGGCCGAGCTGTCGTCGGCACGCAACTCCTGCGGGGCGCTCTTCTTGGATAGTTCGAGGCCGGGGGCATAGTTGGTGGCGGCGTCGCGGGACGCTTTTTCGGGCTCTTTGCCGAATAGACCCGAATAGACCTTGCGGGCCTCGGTCTCCGAAAATGGCTTCTTGATATCCTGCGGGATGAAGAGTGGTTTGTCGTAGGCTTTCTCCAGCAGCCGTCGGGCGATGTCGTCGGTCTTGTTCGCTGAAGCAAAGACTTCGATGGGCTGGATGCCGTAATTGGCCTGGGTGAGAATCTTGCCGCCTTTGTATTCGAGGAGCTGTTGGCGAAGGATCGTCTTGATGGCATCCGCACGCTTTTCTTCGGCGTAGCTCCGGAGAGCCGCAGAGGTGGCGTTGTCCCGTCTCATTTTTTCGGCCGCGAGCAGATCGGCGAGGGCCTCGCGGGTGTCTGTGCTCAGCGCCTTTGTGCGGCAAACGGCAATGCGGGGATCCGCGATGGAGCCCTGAATCGCATCATCTTTGGCTCCCCAGTCGCCGGTGAGGAACACCACGCGAAAGTGAATGTCGGGCTTGTCGATGGCCTTGCCCCATTCGTCCCGCCAGTTCGTGCCCGCGATGGCTTCGCCGCCGTAGGCGATGTTGTGGACGCGCTTGGTCGTCGCCGCAATGGTCTTCGGGAGAGCATACCTCGCCGGGGCTCCGGATTTGATGTCCTCATGCGTGCGCTGATCGTCGGGCTGGAACTCATTGAGAAGCCCGCCGTTGATCTGGAGCTCGGCCTGAATCTCGGGAGTGATGACCTGAATATCCCAGAAGAGGGACTCGATCCACTTCGCGTCCTGGGCAACGGCGTCGTCTTTGAATTTTTTCTTGAGTGGGGCGAAGACCGATGCCGGTTTGAGCTCCAGAGCGGACGTCTCGTAGGAGTAAACCGTCACCTCGGTGCCGCCGCGCTGCTTTTTCTCCCGGCGAACCGGCGATCCGCCGTTAATCAGAATATCGAGCAGGTGGTTGGCCTGGCCGGCAGAGCCCAAAGCATCGTCGGCAAGCCACGCGGCCTCGGCGATTTCCTGCTCGGTCAACCCGTCCCGGAGATTGTCCGGCAGGCTTATGGCTTGCAGGAAGAGCGTTTCCAGAATGCGCCGGGCCTGGTCTTTTTCCTCCGGGGCGAGCCCCAGTTCGTCAAGCTGCTCGATGGATGCCGTGAGACTCTTGTATTTCTCCTTGTAGAGGTCGCTGGTGAGCCCCTTGGTCATCTCCTCGCTTCGGATCAGGTCGGAGACCACCACGAGGCGATTCTCTGCAAGCAGGTTGCCATCCGAAATAGCCTGCCATGCCATGCGGATGGCCGAGCGTGCGGTCGGGAGATTGTTCTGCTCCGCGCTCTGGGTGATGCGCCGCAGGATCTCGAAGACCCGTGGCTGAAACGGAAAGATCGCAGAGAATGCTTCCTGCGAGATATTCGCCTGCTTGAGGAAGCGGTATTCCTTCCTGCACCCGTCGTAGTAGTCCTTGATCCCGGTCACCGCCCCCTTGAGGTGCTCGACGGTGCGGAATGCGACGATTTCCCCGAAGTCGCTCTTCGATTTGTCGCCGAGGAGGATGAGCGGGACAAACCGGTCGCTTTTGCCGCCGCCGGAGAGCTTCTGCGGGATGTCGCCCTGGCTGGCGATGATCGTGATGACGTTGATCCCCTCGCCGGGGAGGACGTGCGCGAGGGTCTCCAAAACGTCTTCGTCCTCCGCCGCAACCGCACTGTGCTGGGCGTGGCGGTCCTGCCACGAGCGGAATTCGTCCACGACAAAAATGACGCCATCGTAGCCGCCGAGCTTCGTAATCTGCAGGCAGATGTGCCTGAACCGTTCCTTGAATTTCGATTTCAGGTGGGCACCGACCATGTTCGAGTCCGAAATCACCTGGCCGAGTTTCTTCTCGCCGTAGGCTTTCCGGTATTCGGTGGAGGACATCTGATGCTTTTCCTTGATGTAGTGCTCGACGCCCACCTTGACGTGGCTGGGGGCCTCCGTGTCGAACCAGTCGAGCGCAAGATCCGAGCTGGTGAAGCGGACTTTTCCGACGAGATCCGGGCGGAGGGAGCGGACACTTTCCTCGATCTGTTCCTCAAAGATCTGCATGAGGCTGTCATGCGAGGCACCCCGGGAATCGCCGAGCCCCTTCATGGAAAATGCGATGGGGAACAACTTCCGTTTCTCAAGGGCGTGCTGGTATTCGTCGCGCAGCTCCGAGTCCCGGAGAGCATCCCAGACGCCATCTTCCTTCCCCCACATCAGGAGACAAAGGATCGTGCCAAGAAGCGAGGTCTTGCCCGCACCGTATTCCGCCTGAGCCCAGAACCCTTGGCCCTTGCCATGGACGACGCACTCGAAAACTCTCTTGGCGTGGACGCGCAGGGATGGGGTAAAAAGATAATCGGAGACCGTTTGCCGGGCCTCGGATTGCTGGATGATCTGGTTCAGCGTCGGCGTGGTCTGCGGCTCCGGCTTGAGAGACAGGATCTTGCTGAGAGTTGGCAGTTTGGCGGGCATAAAAATCAGGAGTAAATTTCTTTGGCGTGATCGGGCTGGACGAAGTATTCGATCAGGCGATTGGGTCGGAACTCGAACTCCGGCGGGAGAGTGAGATTCTCCGCCACCCCGTCAACCTGGAGAATGACCAGACCCCGGTCGGAACAAAACCAACTGAAAAAGCTGGCAAGCCCGGTGTTGAAGTGGGCGAGAATCGCCGTCGATGAAACGATGAGGATGCGCCGTTGCCCAGCTCCGGGAGCCATCGTTTTCAGATGGGATTCGAGTGCCCGCCGGAAGTGCGACCGGGCATCGTCCTCGGACAGATCCTCGGAGGTTACAAGGTCGAGCAGGTCGAGTTTCTGAACATCCGCCGCGTCCGCTCCTGACGGCAAGATGGATGACAACTCATCGACCGAGCCCTGCCAGACAACGATTTCCTTGTCCCAGGCCCGGCGTTCCGCGAGCGAGCGAAGATCCTCTTTCGTTTTCACAGCCGCGCCCTCCTCTCAATCAACTCGCGCAGCCCAAGGCTTGTGGTGATCTGCTCAAGGCGGTCCGCCACGACATATTTGCCAATCAGCCCGGCATGGTCCGCCGCCCGCAGGAAATCCCTCAACTGATCGGCGTTCCGCAAACCGGTGTAATACCAGAACGGATTCGCCTCGATCTGGGCCACCTCGATGGTTTTCGGCCCCTCGACCCCGAACGCATTGTGCAAGGCAAGCAGGGTGGCCGTGGCGTTGAACGGAGGCGCACAAACACGGTCGCCGTTGGGAGTTTTTTCGAGAAAGCCCAGCTTCCTGAGGTTGGCCAACAGCCGCTCACGGCTCCGGGGAACAAGATCGTGGCCGAGTTCCTTCTCCGTATTGCCGAAGAGGAATGTGGGAGGAACGATAATCCCCTCCTGCAGCCGTGGCAAAACGGCCCTGACACAGGCACCCATGATCGGCTCGACGGAAAAGTAGAGGTAGCGGTGAATCGCCCCCTGCAAGGCGAGGTCGTGGTATGCCCGCCAGACAGAAAGCGAAAACCCGTTCAGCCCATCCCGGAAAAACCACTTGATCAGCGAATTCGCATACCGGAGCCGGGTGATCTCGCTGTTTTGGGGCAATCCCGAAGCCAGGGTCATTTGCAAATCGGAAAGCTGGGTGAGTGGGGCAGCACGCTCAAGAGCAAGCAGGGATTCCTTCAGCAGAACGTCCTGAAGTGTCTTCTGGGGCCGAACGATGATGCTCGGCTTGTCGTCGTCGGCCCCGTTGGCAGGGGGCGAGGACAACAACGGCAACTGCCCGCTTGGTGGAATCGTGGTCATTTGTGATTCATCCGGATCATCATTTTCACATTCTGGACAAGAGGATGGGACATCTACGGGGCTACCCCTTGCTTTTTCTCCTGCACTTTCGGAACTTCTACTTTCAAATACCGGTCCACCGCATCCCGGATCACCCAGGCGAGGCTGACCTTCTTCTCCGTGGCGAGCACTTCGAGTGCAGACTTGTCCTCTCTCGATACGCTGATCGACAAGCGCTCAATCGATTCTCCGGTGACCGGATGACGGGATCTGGGGCGATGCGTTTTCATCACGCACCATATCGCACCATTTTTGAACCGAATGCAATTTTGAAAGCGGAATTGGGCGCCGATTTCCGGCAGCCCTCAACTCAGGGTCAATTCCGGGTGCGGCGGGCGATCAAAACTCGAACTCCCCCTGCTTCGTGCCACCCTTTTGAGGCTTTTTCTGGATCATCGTCTCAATCGCCTCAATCACCCCGTTGACCTGCGCTTTGTTCTCCGGGCTGGGATCTTGCTCGTGCCATCGCGTTGCCTGCCGGGCCAGCCACTCCAAGGTTCTTTTCCCAATCGGCCAGACCCGGAAGATCCACCCATCCACCCGCAGGGCATCGCTGCCGACAATCACCTTTTTCGGGAGAGGAAGTTCCGGCAGTTCCTCGACGGAATTGAGCGGGCTCCCATCCGGGGAGACGCCCAACGGCAGGGGTATGCCGGAATCGTCCGCGTTGGTGGGTGTGGATCTGCGGCGTCTGGCCATGTCGGGATTTTACGTGCCGGGAGATGTCAGGCAATCGCAGGATTCAGAGATTTCGTTCTGTCCCGCGCCGCAGGGCAGGCGGTAAACTGCCGACATGACCGCAGAACAGATCCACGGGCATGAAATCATCGAACTCGTTGCCAAATACCCAGAGGGCATCGCGGCCGCGACGCTGACTGACATCGTGGCGGGAGAATTTGGGACCGGTGCACGGTTCTTCACCTGCTCGGCGGAAAACATGTCTCTGCCAGAACTCCTGGCATTCCTCGGCGAGCGGGACAAGGTCCAGCTTCGCGACGG
>Ga0247840_10005022_pt1 | contig 20289 bp, 21 predicted proteins | sample LaCruzMarch2015__FD_192404 | JGI IMG/M metagenome (GOLD analysis project Ga0247840, IMG submission 192404) | Freshwater microbial communities from meromictic Lake La Cruz, Castile-La Mancha, Spain - LaCruzMarch2015_17m | ecosystem: Environmental > Aquatic > Freshwater > Lake | place: Spain... | reverse complement strand
GAGATCAACCGGACGACTGAAAATTTCCTCCAACCCCTCCGCCAATGCCATGTAACGATCAGCGATGCCGGGTTTGTCGCCATCGACAAATTCCACCACGACATCGACGTCGCTCCGAGTCTCATCGAACTTATCGGTCGCAGCAGACCCAAAGAGACGCAGTTCACGCACCGACAAATCACGGCACAATTGAGCAACACGCGGCTCGCCGCCTTCAAGAATGCCTTGGAATTCCGTTGTCATGCCGAGTTCTCCTTCTTTACGCCAAACTATGCCAACCCGCAAGCCCATCCGCCCTCCGTCTTGCTCGTGTCACCTGTCGTCTGTCTCCTCGGCCACTCCTCGTCCGCCTTCTTGCGCCTCTTCGCGGCAATACCTCGCAGTAGCACCCGCCTCAGTCATTTTGCATTCATCATTTTGCATTCACCACTCGCAACAGCACAGCTGTTGCCGCCCATCCGACAAACGCACCCAAGACCCCAAGCCTGTCGCATCCCAATTAAAATGCCGTGTCGGCGCGAAACAATCTGCACACCAAAAGTGCCAAGCCAACGACTCAAGGCACGCAGTCAGACCCCGCCCCTTGTTTTTGGTCACTATAATGACTGAAACCATGAAGTATTGTCGGTATCCCATTACGCTTGAGGAAGCCCTAGCGTGGCGAGTGCCGGCTCTTCGCTCAGAGCATGAGCGCTACGCGTAAACCGCGGCATTTATCCGGATATGCTTCGGGTTGTACATCGAGCAAAGTGTAACGCTGCATGGGAAGTCATCCGCTATTTTTCTGAGACGAACCTCCGGGGAGTGCGCTTTACCCATGCCGCGAAAGGGCGAGAAGAAAACATTGGCGCCACCAGATCTGGCCTGCACCAGTTTTTGGTATTCAAGTTCAGTGTGAGGGATATTGGTCTGCCGGATGTGGAAGCGATCCAAATAGCCCGCGTGCAGCGACTCTTGGTGCTGGGCGTATGCTATCCCGAAGGCCCGGATCTTGCCCGCTGCAACCAAATATTCCGCAAACTCCAGAACGGAGTCTATTTCGGTGATCGATGCTAGTGGCTCGTGGATCAAAAGTAGATCCACATAGTCCGAACCCAGCCTTCGGAGACTTTTCTCCAGACTCCTTCTCATGTTTATCGGCGTGATTGGTATGCGCCGATGCAGAAACTCAGCCAAACGCGAGGCCCCGCCCTGTTTCGGCACCAGCTTTGGCGGGGGAGCTTCCGCCGCGGGCTTGTCGGAAGCTTCGGTACCGCTGCGCCTGACGAGATTTCGAATCCGTCTCGCCAGTGGCTTGAGTGGTGCGAAAGCCAACGCCACCGGAGTTGCCGTGATTCCGAATTTCGTGACGATCGTCACCCGATCCCGCTCCGACCCCAGGAATTTTCCAACGAAGGCTTCGGCTTGGCCGTATCCGTAAGAACGGGCCAAGTCGAAATGCGTGACACCAACATCCAGAGCCTCGCTCAACGCTCGCCTTGCGGTGGAGGCATCGACAGAACCCAAGATCGGCGCGCACCCGAAACCGAGAGCCGATGAACGAATCCCTGGCGCAAGTTCAATGTATTTCATCGAGGGCCAACTTTTGCGCCAGGCGTGCGGCGAAGACACATGTAAGAAATGTCGGATTAGCTTGGCCGGATGTGGGAAAGGCCGAACTACTGCACACATAGACATTGTTCGTGCCGAAAACCTTCAGGTCTCTGTCGACCACGCCGTCCGCTATTGAACGTCCAATCCGTGTTGTTCCGCACTGGTGTATACCATCTTTGGACATCTCTCTGATGGCACCGGCTAATTGCTCTTGGGGAAACCAATACTCCAAATGTCCACACTGGCACTCCTGAAGCCAGCGATCCAACAACTCATGGCACTTGATGACCGAATCGATGTCTGCGTCCGTCAGGTCATAGTGGATCACCAACGTCTCGCCATCCGGAGCCAACTCCATGCGATTCTCCCGGATCGGGATTTGCTCGGCGTGGAAGTGCAGGGCGTATTTATTCTCGGGGCTGTAGAGAAACACGCCCGGTAACTTTCTCTTCCGGCAGTAGCGCTGAAAGAAGACCGACGCAGGCGTCCACAGAGATCCGGGCAGGCCTTTCAAGATATTCGCCACATGTGCTGGGATGCGGTAGATTTTTCCCTTCGTGATTGTGCGGGCAATAGCTGGCGGCGCTAAGCGCGGCCCCAAGACCGGCGTGATCATCGCGAGATACATAAAGGACATGGCGCCGCTGCGGTGCACCGGATCGACATAAAGCGGATTATCAAGCCATAAAGCGGTGTTCAGCAGGCCTTCTCGGCACAACACTTCCGAGGGAAACTGGAACCGACGCCTGATATAAGTTCCGTCCGATTCTCTGATGAATCCGAAGTCGGTCTTCTCCGGTGCGCCGGAAAACTGCACCGACGCGATTTTCCCGGACAAATGGCATTGGTAGTAGTGCCCGAGTGCATCAGGTGCTTCGCCCGCGCGTGTGAAGAGTTGTTTATTCTGTAGGAGCAACCTCGTCACCTCCTGGGCCCCAGCAGCCAGCACGAATTGCCGTGCTTGGATCCGGAGACGTGCGGTCGAATCCTTCGCCTCAAGCTCGAGGTCTTCCACCACACCATCCGCATTCACAGCTCCGAAGCGGCGAGCACGCCATCCTTGGAGCAGAAAGATAGCAGAAGACTCCTTGATCTGCCCGCCGTAGCGCCCGGCAAAACGCGTTGGCATGCTCCAACGCTCCACAATCGTATCCGTGACTTTTCCCGGCACGAACCCCTCAGCGATCCGCGTGCCTCCCACCCGCTCGTCCGGCGCAAGATCGAAGGGACCACTGCCGCACTCCAGCAACTCCGACGCCTTCGCAACATAAGGCTGGAGTTCGGCCAAGAGGGCCTTGTCCCATGTGCAGTCGGACCCGATAGCCGCGTGCGGAATAAAATCGACTTCGTCATACATGACACATCGACCGCCCCACGTGGCTGAAGTGCCACCGAATCCCTTGTTGGTGCACTCGTAAGGCTCATGATGGTTTGTAGGGTTCCGGATCTCGATCGCGTCGTCCAAGCTGTTCTTCCCGCCGGGCTTGTCGTGGCCGAACTCCACAAGAAGGATGGCGGACAAGGGACGGAGGGCCGCGTACTCCAGCGCGACAGCGATGCCCGCCGGGCCGCTGCCCACGATACACAGGTCAAAGACCCGACCCTCTGCCTCGGATGGTAAAATCGTCATGGCTTCTCCGGATGTCCGTCGACGCGCGCCCTCTTCCTCACGGGAACCGCGGGATTTCCGGCGTAAACTGTCCAAGGCTCGAGGGATCGTGGCGTTACCGCACCCGCGCCTAGAACACTGCCCTCGCCGCAGATCACACCGGGGAGCACGATGGCCCGCGCGCAGATCCAAGCGTATGCACCGGTGGTGATTAGCTTCGCGATATAGTCAAAGTCCTCCGAGTTGTAATCGTGCGTAGCCCCGCAGAGATAAGCACCCTGTGAGACAATAGTATGGTGCCCCAACTTCACGCCTCCAGGATTGTAGACCTCGGAATGCGGCCCGATGGTCACCACGTCTTCCGTCTCCAGCAACCATGGAGCCCAGATTTTCGCCGAAGGGTATATAAAGTTTCTTGGTCCGATTTTCGCCCCGAAAAGACGCAGTAGGATGCAGCGCCATGTATGAAAGGGCACCGGAGTGGGGCGAAACAACAGCGCCCATACTACCAGCCAGACCAAGCGTAGTAAACGCTGTCGCAACGGGAAGACAGGGCGCAAGAGAGCATCTGCCGAAGATGGATCATGTCCTGATATCATTTTATTTTTTAGTTCGGCGTTTTTTGTTTTAAGGCTCCTGACAAGACCGACTCAGCCAGTTTTAAGTCAAACTCTTCGGCCTTGCTGGAAATAAAATACCACCCCCGCGCTTAATAGCCACCCAATGACTGAACCTACAACACCCAAGCCCGTAGCATCCCAATTAAAATGCCGCGTCGGCGCGAAAACATCCTGTGCAAAATCCTTGATCACCGGCGCGGCTGCAAAGAGCCCGAGTAACACCACCTGCCAGCGACCGTGCAGCCCCGCAACTGCCGCAGCACCGACGAATCCCAAAATCAAAAACCCAACGCCATTGCGAATATTCGCGTGGTGATCGAAGTAAAACCAAACCGGCTGCGGCACGCCTGGCACCGTCATCAACCGCCCGTCATCCCGAAAGGCAAACCACGTGTAGAAAACCAGCAACCCCGCCAGCGCTACCAAAAAAATGGTCCGGATGACACGCGTAGTCATAGTTTTCCCAGTCGTGGACAGGGGCACTCTTCAGATCGGAAGAATCCTTACTCTCGTGCGATCGGGCATCAAAGTCGCAAGCGCCCCCTCGTTCAGCGCTTTTTCGCACTGCCTCACCAGATCAATGACAACATCTCCGATTGCCTCCACGGAAGTGTCGTCCACGCGTGCTTGAATCACACTGGGACCACTCGCCGCCGTCAACGCGAGTAGTGTGCCAAAATCCAAATCATGGGTAAAAATGACGTATCCGTGCTCTGCAGCGTGCGCGAATATAACCTGATCATCGGCGCTGCGCGGTCCAACCGATGACCAATGAAGCGCCTCGATACCTCGCTCGACCAAGAAGGGGATCCAGTCCGTCGACAAACAGACGTCGACCAGCAGCCTCATGCGGGCTGCAACTCCATATCATAAGCCTCAGCCAGTCTCGTAGCGTAGCTCAGCGCCGCCCGGATATCTTCATCCTCGAGGAACGGATACATCCGCAAAATCTCATGCCACGGACGACCGGCCGCCACCAGACCGGTGATTGTGCCCACCGTAATCCGCATCCCGCGAATGCAGGGTTTGCCCCCCATGACCCTCGGGTCTCTCGTAATGCGATCTACAGCCATGGAAACAGTGTAGTTTGCTCCAGACATATCCGCAAGCCCGTGTAAATCCTCCCTCATTTGCTCGCAACTGGCCCATCCGACATCTGTCATCTTCCATCAGCCTCCGCTTTCAGCCTTTCAGCCTTTCAGCATTTCCCTCTTCCATCTTCCATCCCCTTTCAGCTTTCCGCTTTTGCCCTCGGCTACGCCTCACGCTATCTACGGCCTCTCGGCCTCCGGTTCAGCTTTTGCCCTCGGCGCCCTCCGGTGCCGCCTTCAGTCCTCTCAGTCTGACCAGACCAATTCAGGCTGCCGCTGGACTCGGCTCTTCCCTGACGAGGGGAACGCCAGAAAGCTGTTCAACCCGGGCGGCAATTTCAGCCTTCGCTTGCCGCAGCAATTCGATCTCGGATGCGCTCAGCAGTCTCGGTGTTTCGAAGGTAAGTCCCTTCAGAGTGTGTAAGGCACTCATACCCGAAGCCGAAACGCTCTTTCCACCAGTGTTCAAGTTCATGTCCATGGTTTTTGCGAGGCTGCCCTTGAGGCGCTACGCCACAGAGGATCAAGCCGCAAACTCGTAAACCGGCGCTTCAATCCGCCGCACCGGTGTGCTTTTTCCGGCGATGATCGCCTGCAACCTGTCGACCGTCTCGGGAGAGAAGAAAGCTTCCCCGGTCTCCTTCGACACCCGGGCAGGTACATGCTCGACGACGAAGACTTTCCCGTCCCGCTCGAGCGTGTAAGTGATGAACTTTTCTTCCATGGCATGAAAGCTAAACCCTCCGGCTTCGGAAATCAACCCAACGCAGGGGCTCTGGCTCATAGGCCGTGATAATTTTCATCGGGTCTCTGGTGGGATGCGTGCAATGAACATGCAGAGCCCGGCCAGCCCGCGTGAACCCCAGAACCAAGCAACTGGGGCCGTATTTGTCTGCCGGATAATTCTCTAGAGCCTCTGGATCAGCCAGCGCCTGCCGAATCTCGTCGGTTGTAATCTCTCGGAGAATAGACTGGTCAGCTGCGTGCCTCGAGAACTCGAACCTCCCTGCATCGACACAAACGGCGATTTCGGAACACAGCACCAGAGACTCCTGCGCAGTCATTGGTTCCGTCCTACTCATTTTTCAACTTTCTAACCTTCCGACGTTGCCTTCGGCTACGCCTCAGGCTGTCTCCGGTCTCAGGTTTGCCTGCGGCCATCTGCGCTTCGCTCCGGTATCAGTTGATCGCTAAAGCGACCTATCTCGTCCGCCACGGCGGACTTCGGTTCAGCCCTTTCAGCTTTTTAAGGCTCTCGCCAACGACGCCGCCGCCGGCCCAATGGCAAACCGCTTCAAATAACACTCCCGCGGCGCCCCTCCACCATCCGCCATCCGCCATCTTCCGTCTTCCATCCGCCCTCCAACCTCAGGTCTCAGCCCTCCGTCCTCAGCCCTTTCAGCCTGTGGAGGTGAAACTACTCCATCAGGCCCGCCTCCTGCCTCTTGTCTTATACCTTCCGCCTCATGCCTCCTGCCTTTTGCCTCATGCCTCCTGCTTTTTGCCTCATACCTCCTGCCTTTTGCCAAAAACCGCCTCAGCAATTTCTCGACGCCCTCCTCCGTATCCGCCTCCACCAACCCCGCCCCATCCTCCGCGATCTCCCGCCAAATATTCACCTGATCGCTGATCAGCACCGGCTTGCCGCAAGCCAACGCCTCCACAACCGCGATCCCGAAATTCTCCTGATGCGAAGGCAAGACAAACGCCTCACACCCATACAACGAGCCCCATTTTGCCTCGCCAGACAGCATGGCGACCGCGTGCACGCACGCGGAGTGTTCAGTGTTCAGTATTCGGTGTTCAGCTGAGGCAATGGATTGATTCACTTCATCAATCAGCATTCTCACCTCTTCACCATACCTAGACTCCCAACCCGGCCCCGCGATCACCAGATCGGGAAACGCGCCGTGCCCCTTGCCGTTTTGCTGGGACTGACCGTCGCCTGCCCGGGTCACCGGGCCGGCGGCATTCTCACCAGGCCGATCGGCTGCAAGCCGCTCGGACCCATCCTCCCTAATCCTCCCCAATCCGTGGCTAATTCCGTCTTCCGCTCTCCGGATTTCCTGCTTCGCTCCATGCTCCCCGCTCCATGCTCCATGCTCTGCTCGCACCCGCGCATAAGCGCGGACGAGCAGATCCACACCCTTCTTGGGATGAATCCTGCTCATGAAAAGCAAATACGGCCGCCCATTAAGCCCCGGACACCGCGCCGCGAAAGCCTCCTGCATCTTCGGCTCGAAAGCCGGCGGTTCGGCGATCCCATAGCCCACATTGATTTCCTGCTTCGGCCGGTAGCCCCCGAATGTTGTCCGCGCCAACTCCAACTCCTGCTGACACGTGAAGAGCATCGTATCAGCAGAATTCACCACCCCGCGCTCAATCAACCACCAATAAAACCAATTCCGCACCGCCTTCACCCGCCGCGACTTATCCCGCTGAAACCAAGGATCGAGCATGCCGTGAGGCATGACGAAGCAACGCAGTTGCTTCGAGTTGAGAGTTGAAAGTTGAACCGTAGGCCGAATGGCCGGAGATGGCCCATAGGCAACGTTGAGAGACTCCGAAAGATTGGACGTTTCCGAGACTTCAGGTCTCAGGTCTCCGGCCTCAGCCCTCGTGCGCAAGGCGCGCTCCTGCACCACCGCGCGGACAGCGCACGCGCTCGGCCAAAGCCACAACCCATGCACGATCACCGCATCGAACCGCGACAGATTCTCCTCCAGCCACGGCCCCAGCTTCGGCGTGTAAGCAAACCCGTATTTCCCCGGTCCCAGCGTATAGATCGGAAAACTGTCCCGGCCCAACCATGCCGCATCCGGCGCATCGCAGCATACCACCTCATTATGGATCCCCAACCGCTCCAATTCCCCGATCGAATTCCGGATCCCCTGCGGCGGACCGCCCATCGAGGGATCCATCGACGCTATGACACGCAATACGTTCAATCGATCAAACCTCGGCTCCGTAGAGATACCGTCACTGCGTCAACAATCTCATCTAAAGTAATCGAATGAATACATCACTTTCGCTCCGCCAAGCAAATTTCCAGCATCCAGCCGAAGCAATCAGTTTCGTGATAAATGACCGTATGCCTGGGACGTGCCGAGGACCACTGGCCCGGCGGATTCCACGCCGAAGTCTGCTGCCGTCAAAAACATCCTCTCGAACGACGTAGTGCACGCGCGAAAGGTCTCGGGCCAGCGCCACCTCGCGAACATTGATATTCGTGGTGGGAGGGGACAGGGTGATCATCAGTAACGATAGAACACGGCCTTATACAGATCCCGCAGTTTCAACTCCAGCCGTTGCCGCCAGGCCGTCTGGGGAACCAGGGCGGTGCGGAGCAGGAACTCGGCGTCCGCCTCGGGCGCTCCGGCCAGTTCAAAGAGCAAGCGTTGCAACCGGGCGTGCTCCGCGGAGTCCGGCGCTAGCCCGGCGAGAGCCGCGGCGTGCAGGCGGGCGAAGCGCCGGCGCGGCGCGGCCAGATCGTCGGCCGGCCATCCCCTCCTGCGCCACGCCGGCTCGAGCGCGCCGGTGAAAACTCGGGTGATCCCCGCCACCTCGACCGCTTGGCGGCGGCCCCTCGCGCCCTCGTGGTCCGACCACACGCGGTAGTCCGCCGCAACGCCCGCCCGGTAAATGTTGCCCCACCCCGCTTCGGCCAGGCGGGCAAACAAGGCCCAGTCCTCGCCGAAATCGTGGCCCTCCTCATAAAGGAAAGGGAGATCGCGGAGGGCCGATGCGCGGAACATGCACACATTGGCCGCCACCTTGTAACCGGTGGCCGCTTCGCGCAGCGCCGTTTCCCCGTCCTGGAAACCGCTCCGCCGCGCCAGACGACGCACGCGCACCCGCCGTCCGCGCTCGTCGACCTGCTTGGCCGCGCCGTGCACCACCGCGGCCCGCGGCTCGGCCTCGAGCAGACGGGCCAGGTCCAGGCAGTAGCCGGGGTGCAGACGGTCGTCGGAATCAAGCCGGACGATGAAATCGGTTGCCGGTTGCGCCATGACCCAACCGGCATTGCGGGCGATCCCGGTGTTCACCGGTTGACGGTGCAAGTGCACACGCGGATGACCCGCGAACCGCGCTAGCACTTGGCCCGTGGTATCGGTGCTGGCATCGTCGGACACCCACACTTCCGTGCCGACCCCCGTCTGGTCCAGCGCGCTTTCGATCGCCCCGCCGACGTGGTCCGCCTGGTTGAAAGTCGGAATACAAACGGCAATGTGCATACGTGAATTCACCAAACTTCAAACCTGCGCTTTATGACAGAAAATGCTGACATGCTGAAACGCTGAAATAAAACCTTCCGTCTATTGTTGCCTCCCTCGCCCCGGTTGATTCGCTTCGCGAACCCTTGCGGGCTGCCTTTGGCATTCTATCTCCCTACGGCCGGTTGTGTCGCCCTTCGGTCTGCCTTCGGCAGGGTTGATGCTCGTCTATGGTCGAGCACCCTGCGGGCACCAGCTGGCGCGGTGTCTATCTCCAAGCGCTTCGCACTTTCCGGTTACCCGCGCGGCCTTCCGCGCCGGTGGTCAGCGTTTCAGCTTTTCCGCTTTCAGCTTTTCAGTTTTCAGCTTTTGCCCTCGGCTACGCCTCACGCTTTCTACGGTCGCCGCGCCGACCTCCGGTTCAGTTTTCACCTTTCACCTCTCAGCCCTCAGCTTTCAGCCCTCAGCTTTCAGCTTTCAGCCTTTCAGCTTTTCCACTTTTCATTTTTTGCCCTCGGCTTCGCCTCACGCTATCTACGGTCGCCGCGGCGACCTCCGGTTCAGTTTTTCAGTTTTTACCTTTCACCTCTCAGCCCTCAGCTTTCAGCCCTCAGCTTTCAGCCCTCCGCCTTTCACTTTCACCTCTCAGCCCTCAGCTTTCAGCTTTCAGCTTTTCCACTTTTCATTTTTTGCCCTCGGCTACGCCTCACGCTATCTACGGTCGCCGCGCCGACCTCCGGTTCAGCTTTTTTCCATCCGCCATCTTTCATCTTCCATCAACACTTCCCGAATCCTCTCCGCATAAACCGGCGACGCCCAGTTCAGGCAGACCTCGTGTCCTTCTTTGCAGCGCGGCGCGGCGCGGCGCTCCAGATGAGGGCAGGGATGGCAGGGGGCCACGGCATCGATCACGCGGCCGCCGAATCCCGGGGAGACCACGCGGCGACGCGCCGCTTCGGTGATCAGGACGACAACCTCCGCGCCCGCATACTGCAGGACATGCGAAGGAAAGCTGTCAGTGGTCAGCGCGATCCGCGCCCGCCGGCCCAAAGCCGCGATCTGTCCGGGCGTCGCGTAGACGACGACGGCCAAACCCGCGTCGCGCCACCTCCCGGAGTCGGGCTCGCTCTCATGCAAGGCGAAGACCGCATCGCCTAGATGGGCCTTGGCCCACTCCAAGGGGATGAACTGCCGGGCGCTGCCGGTCGGGAAGACCACCAACCGCCCGTCTACGGACTCCGGCCCGGGAACGGGACAGGCCGCAGCATGGCGCGCCACGCGACGCGAAATATCCGGAAGATCGGCAGCCACTTGGCAGTTGAATTCCTCCGGCTTGATCATGCGCAAGGAAGGCAGGAGGACGATCTCGGAATAGCCCTGATACCAGGCCAGCGAGTCCCACGGCGGCGAGTAGACCAGACCGCAGAAGTCGGCCCCGGCATAGGCCAGGCTGTTCAGCCGGTCACGGACCCGCCATCGGTTCCAATCCCTGATCACCACCCGTCCGTAAGGAGCGGCCCAGCGCCGCCCGCGCAAGGCAGAAGGCAGGAGATCGCGCAGACCGCGCACCGAATAAGTGACCTCTCCAGCCTCCGCCTCGGTCGCGACTTCCAGCCGTCCGCCGAACCCGGCGGAGGCAATGTCATAGAGGACGTCCGGCACCGCCGCGCTGACGCGAAGGCCTGGCCGGAGCGCGGCCGCGGCATGGAAACCCACTAGGCGCATCCAGACATCGCCCAACCCGCCCGCGCGCAAATCGACTGATAGCTTCTCTCCCATGTTGGTCTTCCCGCAAACAAACGCTGAAATAAAACTTTCAGCCTTTCAGCCTTTCAGCTTTCAGTTTTCAGCGTTTGCCTTCGTTCGCCGCGGTGACCTCCTGTTCAGCTTTTCCGCTTTCAGCTTTTGCCCTCGGCTTCGCCTCACGCTATCTACAGTCGCCGCGGCTACCTCCGGTTCAGCATTTCAGCTTTTCCGCTTTCAGTGTGTCAGCTTTTTCCCATCCGCCATCTTACATCTTCCATCCGCCATCTCGGCGCCCGCGCCGAAACCATCCGCTATCTTTCATCTCGTCGCCCTCCGGTTCAGCTTCTCCCGAATCAAGCCAATCAGGCCGCCTTAAGCGATCCCCGCAGGGCGTGCCCCTTGGTGTGCAAGGCCACAACCTGATCCGCCCGCAGCGTGTGCAGCCCGTAAGTGTAGCCTGCATCATCCACGAACTCGACCTCGAAGGCATCATCCGACAGCAGTTCAACGACCGCCCCGACTTCACCGGCGACGAGTCCAAAATCAGGCACGTCGCAAACCAAAGCAACCGTGTCCAGAAGATGTATTGTTGGTTTGGTTTCCATCATAAAGTTTTACTCTGGTAGCACAAAACAGCTCGTCAAGCGAGGAAAGTTTTCACCCTTGCGAATAATCCAAGCAGATCGCACCACAGCGCTCCCGACTTCAGTCTTCACGGAAAAATCCACGGCATAGCGCTGACCAAAATCGTTACCCAGCCCGATAGTGGCATCGTGGATCAAAACGGCCTTGAGAATGAGGCGCCGCAGCTTATCCGCGTCACTGACCGTGAAGCCGAGCACGCGGTTGAAGAGAAGCGCCTTGTTCGCACCCACCGGGTGATTCGTGGCGAGGCTATACTCGACGAGCTTCGCATCATCGACGAAAGCACGTTCAGCGTTTGGTAGCATCACGGAGACGACAGGCTATCACGCATCGCAAGACCTGTCCTGTGAGATCAGGTGACCGACGATCTCCCTTTTCAGCGCTTAAGCTTTTGCCCTCGGCTACGCCTCACGCTATCTACGGTCGCCGCGGCGACCTCCGGTTCAGCATTTTCCGCCATCTGCTATTTGTCATCTTCCATCCGCTATCTGTCATCCGCTTTCAGCGTGTCAGCATTTTCCGCTCCCCTATTTCCGCTTCGCACCGATTCCTCCATCTGCCGCGCGACTTCGCTTGCCTCGCAGAACAGGCTGCGCGGATCGAGTTCAGCCAGTCGCAGGTGGCGGTATTCGGGCATGTCGCCGCGGTGAGAATTGTCCAGGGCGACGCCGTGCAAGACCATGGCGGCGGCCGACCCGCTCTTGCCGACGAACTCGGCCGGGGTGCAGGCCATGCCGGTGTCGAGCGCGCTGAGGAAAGCCGACACCCGCGGCGCCGGTTGCCGGCCCAAATGGCGGACCACGGAGCCGGGGACAACGCCGCGAACGCGTTGCTCCCACTCCGGCCCGAGGCCGATCCCCGCGCCGATGCCCAGAATGGCCAAGCTCCGGCCGGCGTCCCCGGCCACCGCCGCCATCCGGCGGACCTGACGCTCGAGCGGGTAATCGGGATGACAACTCCCAAACATTCCGGCCACCAGCCAGGTAGCCCGGTTTTCCCCGGTGATGCCCAGTTGCCGCAATGTGTCGTCCATCCACGCCGCCTGCGACTCATCGCGAGCGATGTTGCCGAAGAGCGGTAACAACCCCGCGGTGATGCCGGCGCTGCGCAAGAGCTCCTCATAGAGCGGGTTGCTTGTGTGGACCGCCACCGGACGCAGCTGCCGGACAAGATCTTTCGCGATTCGCCTTTGCACGAAGCCGGTTACTTTGTGGCTCCAGGGAGAACGGGCCGTGATACCCGTCCACAGTTCGTGAAACATGATGTGCCAAGCGGCGGCGGGGCCGCCCGCGGCGGCCAGGCGGCGCGGCAGCAGCACGGGCAGCCCCTTGTCGTGGAATCCGTAAGGAACGTATTGCAGGCTGATGACGTCCGGACCGAATTGCCCGGCGAGGGACCGCAGCCGGGCCGACCGTTCCCGCCAGGAAAGAGCCGCGTCGAGCCCCGGAAACTCCTGCACCCCGCGGGTCGGTTCGTCCTCTGGGCTCTCGTGCGCGCCAGGGTACACCTTCTCATGCAGGGCCAGCATGGCGCACTGGTGTCCGCGCGCGGCGAGTTCGCCGGCCAGCCGACGCGTGTAGTCGCCAACCCCGTTCCAACCCGGCCGCAGCGAGGAGCACAAAAACAAAATCTTCATCGTTTGATGACTGGTGACTGATGACAGATGGCGGAGGGAAAAAGCTGAAAAGGGAGAGGGACAAGCTCGGGATTTAATTTTCAGCTTTTTATCTGCCATCCGCCATCTTCCATCCGCTATCCACTATTTGCCCTCGCCCCGCGCCAGCGGGACTCACGCCATTTGCCTGCGGGCCATCTCGTTTGCACTCGGTTCCGGTCGCCGCGGCGACCTCCGGTTCCGCTTATTGTTGCCTCCCTCGCCCCGGTTGATTCGCTTCGCGAACCCTTGCGGGCTGCCTTTGGCATTCTATCTCCCTACGGTCGGTTGTGTCGCCCTTCGGGCTGCCTTCGGCAGGGTTGATGCTCGTCTATGGTCGAGCACCCTGCGGGCACCAGCTGGCGCGGTGTCTATCTCCAAGCGCTTCGCACTTTCCGGTTACCCGCGCGGTTTTCCGCGCCGGTGGTCAGCATTTCAGCTTTTCAGCCTTTCAGCTTTTCCCCCTTCCATCCCCCCGCATCAAGGCACGCAAGCGCGCGTGCAAGGAAGGCGACAGCACCTGCAGCCAAGACTTGCGCAAAAGGCGCGCCGCCGCGTTCGACCCCGGCAGGCAACGGGCCAGCAGAAGGATGCGATCCGCCGGGCCGCCGCCCAACCGCCGGGCCGCCTCGAGGCAGAAAGCGCGTTCGCCGGCCAAGGTGCGCATGGCGTGGCGGAACTTCCGGTCGCCGTAGCGCAGCAGGCCGGGCAGTTGATAATCCTTAGCCGTCTGGAAATCGGCGGCGAAAGAAGCCGCCTCCCTCTCCCGGTTGCGCAGGCACCGGGCGAGGCGCGGAAGCACAGCCGCGGGATTCATCCTCGCTGACCACCCGGTCGCGCCGCTGTTCTCGCCGTGCAGACGGTGGCGGACGAGCGGTTCGTCGACGGTGAGCAACCGACCGGCGATGATGTTGCGCACGATGAGCGCGCTGTCCTCGTTGACCAGGCCGGCGGGGAAATCGCCGAACAACCGGAACGTGGCCGTGGTGAAGGCCTGCCCGGACCCGTTGTAAACATGGGTGTCCTCGAAAAGATACGGCGGATACGCCCCGGCCTGCGCGACCTCGGCCGGCGAATAGTGCGGTTCGCGGCCCTCGCCGAAATGCTCCACGCCCGAAAGAACCGAACAATACTCCGGCCGCCCGGCCGCATGCCAAACCTCGTAATTCCGCGCAACGCGGTGCTGTAGGGAAAGGTCGTCGCCCGCGGCCAAGACGGTCAAGGCCCCGCGCGCCGACGGCATCGCCGAGTTGATATTCCCCCCGATCTGCCCGTTGGCCGCGGTGCGGTTGAGCCGGATCTCGTGCGGTCCGCGGTAAGCCGCGGCCATTTCCTCCATGATGGCAAACGTGCGGTCCGGCGAGCAATCGTCGGAGAGAATGATCTGCAGCGGCGAGTAAGTCTGGGCAAAAGCCGCCTCAACCGCCCCGCGGATGTATTCCTCCTGCTTGTAGGCCAAAAGGAGGAAGGTAATGAGCGGCCGTTCCCCGTCCGCCCCATCGTTGCTCAAAATCTCACTCATCTTCCATCCGTTCTCGGCTGCGCCGGTAATAGAAGCTGAAAAGGCCTTAGGCCGATGACAAATGGAAAATGGAAGATGCCAGATGTCTCGGCGCCCCCCCGAACCATCTTCCATCTGTCATCAGCCATCCGTAGTCTGTCATCCGCCATCTTCTATCTGTCATTTTCCATCACGGCGCCCCTACTTTCTCCGCAAAAATCTGGCGAAGCCGGCGATCTGCTTTGAGATGCTGGCGCACTGCGCACACCGCTGATCGGCGACCTCCTTGCTAACGAAGCCAAGTTGCACGGCCAACCGATACATGCTGCGAACCTCGCCGGCGGATCCTTTGGCGATGTCGAGAAAGCGCGAGAACTCGGTGGAGGACGTCCGCTCCGACCCCTCGGCCACATTGTTGGAGATCGAGACAACGGCCCGCTTGATCTGATCGCAGAAGGAGTAATCCTTCACGTTCGAGAAGTCCCGGTAAACGCGAACAGCCAAAGCCTGCGCATCGCGCCACACCTCCATCTCCTCAAACGTCCTGAACCCGCCCTCTTTCATATCCGCCATCTTCGTTCTCTCATCTTCCCTCTGTCATCCGCCATCCGCCATTTTCTATCTGCCATCTGTTATCCGCCATCTTCCATCTGTCATCTGCCATCACGGCGCCCCGCGCCGAAAAGCCGCCTGCCCCCAGGTATCGAGCCGATCAACCGGACCAGTTTATGTTCCGCGCCGACCCGCGCAGCCAAGCCGCGCAGACAAAAAACGGAACCCGCGATAGCCAGGGCGGCGCCGCAAAGCACGGCAGCGGCAGGCGGCAGCAGGCGGTTCGCCGCGAAGCCCGCGGCAACGAGGATCGCCGACCACCCGAGCAATTGGCCGACCTCGCGGCTCCAACGGTGACCGACCAGCTTGTGCGTCACCGGCAACATGAGCAGCGCATAGAAGACATAGGCCAGAGGCACGGCCACCGCCAGGCCCGGCAAACCCCAAACTTGCAGCAAGACCCAGGACAAAACCAAACGCACGACGCTGGCCAGGGTCTCGGTGAGGGCGTAAAGGCCCTTGGCGCCCTTGGCCATGAGGATGAAGCCCAGCGGCCAGGTGATGACCTGACCGAACACGCCGAGGACGAACCACGGCAGCAATTCGGCGGCCGGTAGGAATTGCGCGGAATAGAGCGCCTTGATCACCCACGGGGCGAAGGCCAGCGTCGCGAGTAGACCAGGCAAGGCGAGGAAAACACCCATCTCCGTCTGTTCGTTGACCACCCGCCGCATGCGACCGTGGTCGGACTGCACCGCGGTCAACCGCGGGAAGAAGTCCGTGCCCATCGCCCCCAAAACAAACCCGGCAAACAACCCGGAAAGCATCCACGCCGCACCATACATCCCGTTGGCCTCAAACCCCAACTCGCGGACGACAAGAAATCCGAGGACGGTGGTGACTCCGCCACTGATCAACGCGGCATAAGTGAAGCCGAGTCCCATGGCGACAAGCTCCCGCGCCCTCCACCACGTTTCCGCCCAGCTCAAACGAACCTCCTCGAGGGGAATCCGGCGCGAAAAAATCCATGTGACCAGCAACTGGATGGCTGCGGCGCAAATCAGAACGGGGATAATTCCGCCTTCCCCGAAAAAACAATACGCCGTGATGGCCACCACCGTGGTGGCCGCGATGGCATAGACTTTCACCCGGGCCAGATCGCCGATCCGGCGAAACCCCTGCAGCGCCGCCGCCTGACCGCCGGAAAGAATTTGCAGGAACCCGGCCACCCCGAGCAGGGCAAAAGCCACGGCACTTTCGGTCGAACCCAAGCTCCACTGGCTAGCCGGCCGGGCCAACACGACCGCCAAGATCACGACAAACACGCCGGCGCACCAACAGGCACGCCGCAGCGTTCGCACGGTCAGGGCAATCTTCGCCGCGTCTCCCGAGCCGACCGCTTCGGCCACCTGCCTCACCCCGCTCGAGGCCATGCCCAAACCGGCCAACGTCTGCAGATACTGCATGTAGTTGGCATAAAGAGCGATCAACCCGACCCCCGACGGACCGAGCAGCACAGCCACCGCTTTGGTCCGGATCAGCCCGATCAAGTAAGTCACACCCTCCGCGCCGCCGATGACCGAGGTGGCCCGGAGAGCCTCCTCGTAAGTGGATCCCTCGGGCCGGCTCCCGGGGGCACCGGCGGCATCGGCGGATTTTGCTTCGGTTGCAAGCATGATCAGGAAGCGCGAACACCAAAACGCTTACCGCAGAAAAGGCGCTGATAGCCGGAGTCCGCCGCAGCGGACGGAGACAGGTCGCCACGGCGACCAAGCGAGAGGCTGAAAGCCAACGACCTGCCAGTTCGGACGCGGTCCCCCCAAGGATGAGGTAGGCCGATGACGAAAACTGCTCATGCTCAGTCCCTCAACTCTCATCACTCAACTTTCAACTACGTTTTTAGTTTTGCCGCCCATCCGGGCCCGATCCGACGGCACGGCAGACGGCTTCGATCGACTCGGACGTGAGATGTGGCCCGATGGGCAGACTCAAAACCTCACCGGCCAACTTCTCCGCAATCGGGAAATCACCACGCTCGAACCCCATGCCCGCGTAAGCACCGCTCAAGTGCGGGGGAACCGGATAGTGAATGATCGTCTGGATGCCCTGACCGGCCAGATGCTTTTGCAGAGCATCTCTCTGAGAATGACGAATAACGAAAAGGTGCCAGACAACTTCGGCCCAGTCGGGCACGAAGGGTAAAACCAGTTGAGAGCCGTAGCGTGGCGGAGACGGCCGAAGGCAACTGAGGGATGAAAGTTGAGAGAGGTAGAGCGAGGCAAGAGATTTGCGGCGGGCGTTCCATTCGTCGAGATGGCGCAGCTTGACCCGCAGGAAAGCGGCTTGCAGTTCGTCGATGCGCGAATTGAGCCCGGTCAGCTCGTGCCGGTATTTCACCGTGGAGCCGTAATTGCGCAGCATGCGCACCCGATCGGCCAGATCGGCATCATCGGTCGTCACGGCCCCCGCATCACCGAAGGCGCCGAGATTCTTTCCCGGGTAAAAACTCGCGGCCGCGGCATGCCCCAAGCTTCCGGTCCGGCGTCCCTTGTAGAGCGCACCTTGGGCCTGTGCATTGTCCTCCAAAACCTTCAGACCGTGCTTCGCCGCGAGCGCCATGACCCGGTCCATGTCCTCCGGTTGCCCGTAAAGGTGCACCGGGATGATCGCCTTGGTCCGCGGCGTGATCGCCGCTTCGATCCGCTCTGCATCGATATTGCAGGTGGCTTCATCCGGTTCGACCGGCACCGGCCTCGCCCCGACATTCGACACCGCCAGCCACGTCGCAATGAACGTGTGGGCCGGAACGATCACCTCGTCACCCGGACCGATCTCCCACGCCCGCAGGACAAGCTGCAGAGCGTCCAGCCCGTTGCCCACCGCGACACAATGCTTGGCCTGGCAATAGGCGGCGAATTCAGCTTCGAACGCCCCGGTCTCCTCGCCAAGCAGAACCCAACCCGAATCCATCACCCGATGGTAAGCGGCATCAAACTCCCCCTTCAGCTCAAGATAACCGGCATGAATATCAAGAAATGGAATTTTCATTGTCTGATGGCAGATGATTGATGGCGAATGGCAGATGGCGGAGGGGAATCCTCAGCCCCCAGCCCTCCTCTTTACTCAGGTTTGCCTTCGGCTATCTCCGGCCTCTCGGCCTCCGGTTCAGCATTTCCCTCCCCCTTTTTCCATCTTCTATCCGCCATCTGTCCTCGGCCCGTGAAGGTGAAACTACTTCACTGGGCCATCTTTCATCTTCCATCTTCCATCCGCCATCTGTCATCTCGGCGCCCCGCGCCGAACCCGCTTGGCCTTGGCGTCCGCCAAGAAAACATCATAGTCCCGGTAATAATCATCGGCATCGTAGAACTCCGAAGCCAGCACGAGGCAGACCGAGCCCGAAGAGAAGCCGTCCAACTCCCGCCAGACCATCGGGCAGACATACAGGCCAGTATCCGGGCGGTTGAGATGGAAGCGCTTTTTCTCCGAGCCATCGTCCAGCACGACATCGAAGCTGCCCGAGACGGCGATGAGGCACTGGTGCAGTCGCCGGTGGGCATGCGCCCCGCGGTCCGAGCCGCCCGGAACGTCATAGGTGTAGTAGACCCTCTTGATGTCGAAAGGGACATGATGTTTGCCCTCGATAAAAGTGAGGTTCCCCCGCGCCTCCGAAATCTTCGGCAGATCAATAAGACGGCATTCCGCAAGTTTGTTCATGGGTTCAATTTTCAGCGTGTCAGCGTGTTAGCCTAATGTTGCCTCCCTCGCCCCGGTTGATTCGCTTCGCGAACCCTTGCCGGCTGCCTTTGGCATTCTATCTCCCCACTAACTCAATGAGAGTTACTCTCTCGAAAGGGAATAAAGACAGGCCACGGATGGAAGAAGATGAAAGAGGATAAGCGGGGCGCGCTGACACGCGCCCCGCTCATGGCATCTCTCCGAGGACTGTGTTTGCGCCGTGTCAGCGGCGCAAACACCATCTTCTGCCATCTTCTTCTATCCGTGGCTTTCTGACCTCTGACCTGCTGCCAAAGTTCATAGCGTTCGCAAAATCAGTTACTCCCAACACACACCCGCCGCGCGGGTTCAGGGACTAAGGGCTGAGTGGATTTGTTGCGGCGGCAGCCTTTCTACCGACCGTTTCCGAATCCTCAGCCTTCAGCCCTCCGGTCTCAGGTCTGCCTTTCTCTTATTCCATCTTCCATTTGTCATCTGTCATCACGGCGCCCCGCGCCGAAGCCATCTTCCATCTGTCATCTTCCATCTTCCATCCGCCCGATCTTCCTGTGGAATCGGGCGGGATTCCCCAACCACAATTCACCGGCCGGCACGTCCCGTGTCACCACGCTGCCGGCCCCGACCATCGACCCCTCGCCGATCTCTACCCCGGGAAGAATCGTTGCATTGGCACCGATTGACGCGCTTTTTCCAACTTTCGTGCGTTCAATTTTTTGAGGAAAGTTATCCGAAGGCGGATGCCGGTCATTAGTGAAGGTCACGTTCGGCCCGACAAAGGCGTCATCCTCGATCGTGACCCCGTCCCACAGTTGCACCCCGCACTTCACGGTGACCCTGTCACCGACCACCACATCGTTCTCGATGAAGACATGCGAGCAGATGTTGCAATCCTCCCCGATGCGCGCCCCGGCCAGAACCACGCAAAATTGCCAGATCCGGGTCCCCCGCCCGATGTCCGCCGACTGCACGTCGGCAAGCCGGTTAATCGTTGTCATCGTTGTCATATTCTATCAGTCATCTATCACCGACTGCGCCGATGATAAAAGCTGAAAAGGCCTTCGGCCGATGACTGATGGAAAATGGAAGACGACGGATGGCGCACATACGAGTGAGAAGAGCTTAGATAAAACCCCGAGCTTGTCCCTTTCCGTTTTGCCCTCGCCCCGCGCCAGCGGGACTCGCGCTATTTGCCTGTGGGCCATCTCGTTTGCGCTCGGTTCCGGTTCAGCTTTTGCCCTCGGCTCCGGTTAAATTTTATGCTTTCAGCATTTTCCCATCCGCCATCCGCCATCCGCCATCCGCCATCCGCCATCCGCCCTCCGCCCC
>Ga0247840_10005019_pt1 | contig 20305 bp, 13 predicted proteins | sample LaCruzMarch2015__FD_192404 | JGI IMG/M metagenome (GOLD analysis project Ga0247840, IMG submission 192404) | Freshwater microbial communities from meromictic Lake La Cruz, Castile-La Mancha, Spain - LaCruzMarch2015_17m | ecosystem: Environmental > Aquatic > Freshwater > Lake | place: Spain... | reverse complement strand
CCATATAGAGCGCCTGCAGGCCCAAGGCGCCGTTCTCGGCCTCTTCCGATCTCACACCCCAAGCCGACAATTGTACCCTCAGCACCTCGCGGTTGGTGCAATTGTCGTCCACCACCAAAACATGCATTCCACGAATTTCGGTTAGGGGTTGGAGGGAGTGTATTCGCCCGGCTTGTTTGGCAAAACGGGCGGTAAACCAGAACTCGGATCCATGGCCTTCTCCACTTTGAATACCGACCTCGCCGCCCATTAGCCCCACAAGTTGCTTTGAGATGGCCAGCCCAAGACCAGTGCCGCCATACTGGCGCGTGGTCGAAGGATCGGCTTGGACAAATTTCTCAAACAGGAGTCCCTGTTTTTCGGCTGGGATGCCGATGCCCGTGTCCTTCACCGAAAAGCGGAGCAAGGCTTCAGTATTGGTTTCCGATACCAGGCTTACACGTACAGCGATCTCGCCATGGGAAGTAAACTTTACCGCGTTGCCCGTCAGGTTGGTGAGCACCTGGCGCAGTCGGCCGGGGTCGCCGCGAAGATAGGACGGAACGTCCGGCGCCGCGGCACAGATTAATTCCAGCCCCTTCTCATGTGCTCGCTGGGCGAGCATAGCGGCAAAGTCGTCCAGCATGGCGCGCAGGTCGAAATCAAGCATTTCCAAATCGAGTTTGTCCGCCTCAATCTTTGATAAATCCAGGATGTCGTTCAACAACGATAACAGTAATTCTCCGCTATTGCGGACAATTTCCGCATAACGCCTCTGGTCCCCATCCAGTTCCGTGTCCAGCAAGAGCCCAATCATCCCAATGACCCCATTCATGGGTGTGCGGATTTCGTGGCTCATGTTGGCGAGGAACTGGCTTTTTGCCTTGTTGGCAAATTCAGCTTTCCGCTTGGCTTCCGCCAGCTCATTGGTACGCTCAGCGATCATTTCCTCCAAATGTCCCTTGTGTCGCTGCAGTTCAAGTTCATATTGGGCATTGGAGATCGCCACGGCTGCTTGAGAAGACAAAGATAAAACATAACCCGCCTGTTCCTCTGTAAAGGAGGCCAATGTACCGGTTGAGGGCTCTTTCGCATTGATAAGCTGTACAACGCCGATCATCTTGTTGTCACTGTTGGTCATGGGTATGACCAACATGGACTTGGTCAAGTAGCCGGTGATTTCGTCAAATTGTTTCGGCCCGGAAAAATTGAAGTTGTCGGCACAATAGACATCGGCGATATTGACCAGAGCCCCTGTAAGGGCTGTATAGGAAGAAACATTGCTCGTATTGGGCTGACCGTCTATGTAGAGAGGTATCGGCGGTATCTGATCGCTGCCGTGAGCGCCGCGACCGTTGATCCGTATTTTCAGGGTATCATTTTGAATGATCTCGGAATGGAGGTTGTTGGTTTCACCATCGAGAATATATAGCGTTCCTGCATCGGCATTGGTTATATCCCTTGCCGCATCGACAATCATCTCCAGAAGTCGCGCTTTGTCCTTTTCAGAGGAAAGGGCTATGCCGATTCTGGCGATTTGTTCGAGTTTGTAGATCTTGCTGTCCTTGGAGTAGGAAATGTTTGGCATAATCCCTTGTTTCAGGATGCCGGATTCAATCCGGAATGATGGTTACGAGACGGTTAACAAGTTATCATCACGCACTGAAGCGCTGATCAATGCACCCATGGTGGTCGTCCGCAGCGGATCATTGGCCAGGCGCACTGACGATATGCCGATGGGCATATGAACCTCTTTCAGAAGCTGCTCGAACTTCGCCTTGAACCCATTAGGCAAACACGTTCCACCTGCAAGAACGATCGGAATCGATTTGCTGAGTTTGGGAAGTTTCTCGACCGAGGCGAGAATGTCGGAAAGCTTGTTCAGGAGTGTCCTGATCAGCTCTTCGTAGTACATCATGAGCGCATTCTCCAGATTGCTTCCCGATTCCTTCAGCTCATCGACCCTGGTGATCAATTTGTCCAGCATACGAGAATCCACCGATTCGCTGGTTCCATTCGATAGGTCATCCAACACATTTTTATCAATGTTTTCTTTTACCATAGTGATCATTTTGTAACAATAGAGACCTTTGCACGACCCCCTTATTCGTCACCCCGGCGAAAGCCGGGGTCCAGAAGGTCTTGAAAAGAGTGGATACCGGCTTTCGCCGGTATGACGATTTGCCGCGTTTCAGGAGAAATTCAAAGGTCTCCAAGAATGAATTCGTTTGCAGCGTCTTTCAGGCGGGCAACGTGATGCTCCAACTCGGGTAGTCGGGCCATGACCGATTTCAGGTCACCGGCCCTGGCCGCTTTCTCCATCTCGAAGGCCACCGCACGCAGGGCCTCGCCGCCCACGTTGGCCGATGCGCCTTTGATGGTGTGGGCCTGGCATTCGGTCCGCTGTACGTCACCGGATTCCAGATCACCCTTCAGAGCCTCGATCAGCCGGGGAAGGTCCACCAGAAACCCCCCGAGCACCGTGCGGGCCAGGTCAACGTCATCCATCATGCGGACCATCATTCCCGCCTTGTCAAATATCAATGGTGATGGTTCGACAGGCTCACCACGAACGGCTTCACGATCCGTAGGGGCGGGTTTGAAACCCGCCCCTACAAGGATGGCAGGAGTTGGTTTAAAACCGATCCCAGCGCTATCAACATTCTCTTTTCTGCCTTCATCCTTTTCTTTCGGCAGAAACTTGTCCAGGGCTTCTGCCAGGGCATTAGGAGAAATCGGCTTGGAGACGTAATCATTCATACCCGCTTCCATGCACTTTTCCCGGTCGCCTTGCATAGCGTTGGCGGTCATGGCGATGATGGGAATCTGGTGGTTGCGGACCGCGGATTGGGGATTGCGGATTTGGCGGGTGGCTTCCAGGCCATCCATCTCGGGCATCAGCACATCCATCAGCACCAGGTCATAAGGGAGGGTTTCGAGAGCTCTGACGGCTTCCGCACCGTTGGCGACGGCGTCTGAGCGCAGCCCCAGTTTTTTCAGAATCCCCAGAGCCACCTGCTGGTTCGTGATGTTGTCTTCGGCCAGCAGAATGCGAACCACACCCCGGCGCATCTCGCGAATCGTGTGGCGTGTGACCAGCGGCTGCTCTGTCTCCACCGCAGCAGCCCCGGCCAAGATGGCAGAGAGGCAGTCGATGATCTCCTTATGTCGTACCGGCTTGGTCAGGTACCCGGAAAATCCGATCTCCTGCATTCGCTTGGCATCGCCCCGGTGGGCCAGGGAGGCGCAAAGCACCAAGCGGGTCTCCTTCAGCTTTTCGTCTGCCTTGATGATCCGGGCCAGGGTCGCGCCGTCCATCCCGGGCATCTGCATGTCCACAATGGCTGCCCGGAAGGGATCACCGGTATCTCTGGCCAGATAGAGTGCCTGCAGAGCCATGGGGCCATTCGTCGTCTCTTCCGACCGCACACCCCATGCCTTAAACTGGGTCATCAACACCTCGCGGTTGGTGGCGTTGTCGTCCACCACCAGGAGATGCACCCCGCGAATCCCGGCCGGGGGTGTGAGGTGGTGTTCCTGCTTGGCCTGTCTGGCAAAACGGGCGGTAAACCAGAATTCAGACCCCTGGCCTTCTGTACTCTCTACACCGGTCTCGCCGCCCATTACCTCGGCCAATTGCTTCGAGATGGCAAGCCCCAACCCGGTGCCGCCATACTTGCGCGTGGTCGAAGGGTCCGCCTGGATGAACTTCTTGAACAGGGTCTTCTGCTTGTCCGCCGGGATGCCGATGCCGGTGTCTTTTACGGAAAAACGGATCATGACTTCTTTATCCGTTTCCGATACCAGGCTTGCCCGCACAGCGATCTCGCCGTGGGCAGTAAACTTGACGGCGTTACCCGTCAGGTTGGTCAGCACCTGGCGCAGGCGGCCGGGGTCGCCGCGAAGAGAGGAGGGAACGTCTGGCGCGGCGGCACAGATGAACTCCAACCCCTTATCCTGAGCACGCTGGGCCAGCATCGCGGCAAAGTCATCCAGCAGGGCGCACAAGTCAAAATCAAGCACTTCCAGATCGAGTTTTCCCGCCTCGATCTTTGATAAGTCAAGAATATCATTGAGGAGTGCTAACAACAATTCGCCGCTGTTGAGCACGATTTCGGCATAGCGCCTCTGGTCCGGGTTCAGCTCCGTGTCCAACAAAAGGCCGATCATGCCGATCACCCCGTTCATGGGCGTGCGAATCTCATGGCTCATGTTGGCCAGGAACTCGCTCTTGGCCATGTTGGCAATATTCGCCTGAGCGACGACTTCTTTGAGGTGGCGATTGGTCTGTGCCAACTCATCTCTGGACCGGGTCAGTTCGATCTCCTGGCGCTTGCGGTCGGTGACGTCCGAAATGGATAGCAAGGCATGATTCCTGCCTTTCAAAATGATGGGGGCCGCGCTGATCGACAGGTAAAACTGTTGCTCCGCGCCGTCGATGATGAGACGGGTTGCCGTTTCGACGCCCCGGATTGTCTTGCCCGTGTGTAGCACCTCCGAGAAGGTCCCGCGTATGTGGCACGTGGCACAGGCTTCGGCATGGCCGCACCCTGCGGCGACACTCGCTGCGTGGACGCAACCCAGACCATCGCCAATTTGGCCGCTGACAATAGCCGCCCCGTCCTTGCCTGCCAGCCGGATCATAACCGGGTTGATGCGGATGACTTCACCGTTTTCTTCGATCAGCAGCATGCCTATTTGGGCGGCCTCGAAAATGGCTTGTAAGTTGGCCCGTTCGCTTTCGAGTTCCTCCATTTTTTGGGTAAGTTTGGTCGTAATACGTTCGGTATGGGCGACGGTGAACTCCTTTTCGTTAAGCTGGTGGTGCTGCGCCGGGGTGGAGATTTTAACTTCACCTGACTGTTCCAGGACCTGGCGGATGCCCCCCAAAAGCGTATGCAGCATTACGGGTTTGATCAGATAAAGAGCGGCCCCCAGTGACCGGAGCATCTCCTCATCCTCAGCATCCGTATAGTGGGCCGTGTAAAAGACAAAGGGAATGTCTTTAAATTTTTCGTCCTTTTTTGCTTCGCGGCAAAACTGAAAGCCGTCCATCCGCGGCATCAGCACGTCAGAGATGATCAAATCAAATGCAGCCGACTGGCGGAGTTTCTCCAGGGCCTCGATCCCGTCTCCGGCGCTAACAACTTTGTAGTCATTCTTGATTAAGAGATTTTCCAGAAAATCACGGTCCCTCTGGAAATCCTCAACAATCAGGATGTGTTTACCTTGAATATTCATACGTTCTCCATATATGGTGATAATCTTTTGTCTTTAAAGGAGAATTTTATGGCCATCCATCGTCTCCCTGATCACCCGGGAAAGGTCCCTTCTTGTCAAGGGTTTTATGCAATAGGCTCTGATTCCCAGGGACGAGACCTGCGCTTCTGTTTCGGAGTCATGGATCCCGGAGCAGAGGATGACGGGGATGTCTGGGCGGATCTGCAAAATTTCCCGGGAAAGATCGATACCGGTCATTTTCGGGAGAGTCATATCGGTAATGACGAGATCGAAGCGTTGAGGTTCGGCACGGAACAAATCCAGGGCAGCCATACTGCTCGTGGCGCCCGTTATCTCATACCCCAAGGATGATAGCATAAGGGTGCCTATATCAACCAGGGCCGGTTCATCATCCACAAAGAGAATTCGTTCCGTACCATGAGCGACGGTACCGACAACACTCTCACCAGTGATACCCTCATTGATGATGCGGGGCAAATAAATGTTGAAGCTGCTCCCTTTTCCCTGATCACTGTACACATTGATAATACCGTTATGATTTTTGACGATGCCGAAGACGACGGACAGACCGAGGCCAGTTCCTTCGTCTCTGGTTTTCGTCGTAAAGAAGGGATCAAAGATGCGTTGGATATGAGCAGGGTCAATGCCGTAGCCCGTATCTCTGACCGTTAACAGCACATAAGGCCCCGGTTTCAGATCGGGATAATGGGGGATTTCGGCTTTGGATAATTCGATCGCTGCTAATTCTATCGTCAGCACGCCTCCTGCCTGCTTCATGGCATGGGCGGCATTTGTGCAGAGATTCATAATGACCTGATGCATCTGCGTCGGATCGGCCATAATTTTGCAGGATTCGTCGGTAAGGCGCTGCTGGATCTCAATCGTGGCAGGAATTGAAGCCCGGAGAAATTTGACGGATTCTTTCAGCAGGAGTTTGACGTCCAGCGGTTTCTTCTCCTGTCCATCCTGTCGGCTGAAAGTCAGGATTTGTCTAACCAGATTTTTGGCTCTCTCAGCGCCCTTCAGAGTTTCTTGCAGATACTGCTTCTGGATTCCTTTCTGATCTTCATCCGCGGCCAGTTCCGTATAACCGATCATGGCTGCAAGAATATTATTGAAGTCATGAGCAATGCCTCCGGCCAGGGTGCCGATGGCCTCCATCTTCTGGGACTGATGGAGCTGCCCTTCGAGTTTGACCTTCTCCGCCTCCGCCTGTTTGCGGTCGGTAATATCAGCAAAGATGCACGCGAACTGATTGGAAGCGGGCCGAAAGGCTGTCACCTCGAAATGTTTTTTCAATTCATCGGAGTAGTTCTCGAAGAAGGCTGGTTCACCGGTGAGGGCCACCCTGCCGTACGTCTCGATCCAGTGGTATTCCGTGCCGGGAATCACATCCAGAACGGTCCGCCCTACGATTTCGGCCGCCTTCAGTCCGGTCATGAGTTCGAAGGCCGGGTTGACGGCCAGGAAGCGATAATCGGTCGGGCGGCCATTGTCGTCGCAGAGGATCTCGTGCAATGCGAAGCCGTCCAGCATCTCGCGGAACAGGGTGCTGTAGTTCTCCTCAGCCCGGCGCTGGGCGGTAATGTCTGTTGAAATGCCCACCAAACCCCAAAATGTGTGGCCCTCGGGTTCCGCGTAGATCGGCGCCTTGGCTTCCCAGTAAATGCGCCGCCCACCCTCTGCATCGGCAACATCAATTTCCTCTGCCGTTTGTCCACCCAGGAACACACGCGAGTCAACTTCGCGCAATCGCTTTATGGTGTCCGGCGGGAAAAAACGGCTATCGTCGCAACCAATTAGTTCCTCTGCTGAACAACCAAACAGCTCCAGCGTCGGCCGGTTGGCATAAACATAACGGGACTGATGATCCTTCATATAGATATAGGCGGAAACATGATCCAGCGCCTCGCGGAAGCGCTGCGACTCTGCGAGTGCATCTCTGAGATTTGACTCCACCTGTGTGCGCTCGATAATTTCCGTTTTAAGTTCTCTGTTTAACTCACTAAGTTGAGCTGTTCGCTCTATCACCTTGTGCTCTAGCTCGTCATTGAGTTTTTTGATTGCGACTTCTGCATTTTTACGCTCGGTGATGTTCCTGAAGACGCAAACAAATGACCATTGATCCCTGGCTTTCATTGCCGAGGTAGAGACTTCCAGGGGGATGACGCTGCCGTCTTGTCTCTTTCCCGTAATTTCCATCTGTTTGCCGACTTTGATTTGATCATCAACCGCTTTGAGATGGTTTACTTCCTTACGAAACATTTCGATGGAAGCTTTACCGATCACCAAGTCAAAAAGAGATGACCCGACGGCTTCGCTCTGCCGGTAGCCAAACACCTTCTCTGCCGCCGAATTCCATTGGATGATTTTGCCATCCTGCTGAAAAGATACGATGGCATCCGTAATGGTTTCAACGAGTGCCTGGTAGCTCAACTCCGCATCCCGGAAGAGACCGGCCACCGCGCTTGGCATAGACACGCCCTTGATCCGGGCGCTTTTGAAGGTAATCAAAACAGCAATCAGGGCATAGATGCCGCCGATATACTGGCCCGATCTTCCCAGCCAGCCGATCGGACTCCCGACAGATTTCTGGAGGAAAAACGCGAACAATCCCAAGGCGATCATGAGCAGAGACAAGGAATACCAGTAATGAAAATCCAGTTTCCTTTGCGTGAAAAATCTCATCAGAACCAGGGCGGATAGCAGGAACAGGATCACCGCCGTCCCTAATACAGACTGCCTTAAAAGCGTCGGCCCGACTCCCTGTATAAAAAATGAGGGGGTTATATCCAAGAGGGTTGCCACGGTCAGAAAAAACATGAGAAAAAACATTACTGTGTATGCCAGGACAAGATTGAATTTTCTCCGTTCCGTCATCGTTTCAGGATTATCTTTTTTCAAGGTCAAGATGGCGCCCAGGGCATGAAAGACAGAACCCAGCAACGCGCCCGTATTATAAATGGTTACGTTCACATTTGGCCCATTATGATCGCCGATTAACCAGCCCGCCAGCACCGCCCCGCAGCCAAAGGTCATCATCCCGCAACCCATGAAGAGAATGCTGTTCAAGCCGCTGAAAAGATACGTTCTGGCCGCAGTTATTGAAACGGCAATTGGGATCAAACCGGCAAAAATTGTGTTCATGATGGGGAGCCGCAGCGGCGGCTCAAAGACGGCTTTCAGGTCAGCGTGGGACATGATGAACATCGCTCCGAGGTACAGGAACACCAAGATAGCGGCCAGAAGCCTCCACAGGTAACGGGGATGTTCGTCTGATCTTAAATATTGTTTCCCATCCATCGTCTTATCCTTTCACTTCCTTGACCAAGGCCCGGCCAATTGCGTCGCTAAGCTCCCCGAGTTTATAAGGCTTGCCCAAGAAGATCTGTGGCAATTCGGGATGTTCGCCTGCCATGATATGGGCTTTGTCGTAGCCGCTGGCCAAGATCACCGGAAGGTCGGGCGCAAGTTTGCGCAGGGCTGTCAATGTCTCCCAGCCGTTCATGCGCGGCATCGTCAGGTCGGAAACAACGAGGCGGATTTCATCCCGGTGTTGGCGGAACAGTTCAACAGCCTCTATGCCGTCCTTTGCTTTCATGACGGCAAAACCCAGGCGTTTGAGCATGGCAGCGGCCATGTCTCGCAGCATCTCCTCATCTTCAACCAGCAGGATCGTGCCGCTCGCTGCCGTAGTTGGAGGTGCTCCCATTTGATTCGGTTGACGGATGACTGCATTCGTAGCCACAGGCAGAAAAACCTGAAACTTACTCCCTCTTCCCGGTTTGCTCTCGACCGTAATGACTCCACTGTAAGATCGTACAATTCCCAGTACCACGGCCAAGCCTAAACCACGGCCAGTGAACTTGCTAGAGAAAAATGGGTCAAAGAGGATCTCTATATCCTTGTGCGCTATCCCGACACCTGTGTCCGTTACTTCCAAACAAGCATAGGCAGTGTTCTGCGGCTGCCATTCTATCGGGTGCCGGTGCGCCGTGGAAATGTCCGTTTGAGAAACCGTTGTAACGCTCAGGCGAATAGAGCCCCCATAGTTGCTCACTGCCTCCCACGCATTGGTGATCAGGTTGCCCCCGAAATGACCAAGGTGTTGGCAAGAACCATCGAGATCCAATCAGGGATGGAGCCGCGCATGACGATCAAGAAGAGTGCCACCGCCTGAAAAAGGAAATCGATGACCCAAAATACTGTGCCTGCAAAACGGTTCCGGTTCTGCCGCCATAGCAGCACCACAAACCATACACAGATGATGTTTGTGATCAAATAACTAAAGACGATGGTGCGCATGTCCAATAGGTACACCCTTGTTCCTCCTAAACTACCTAAGGTGAAAAATAGTAATCAGCGGCTATCTGTGTTGACAACCGCTTTATTTCTGATCCAACACCGCTCGCACCTTGGCGGCCAGGTCTCTTCTGGAAAATGGTTTCTGGATGAAATGAACATTTTCATCCAATACACCATGGTGGGCGATGACGTTTGCCGTATATCCCGACGTAAACAGGCATTTAAGATGCGGGTAGAGGGCCAACAGGGTTTTTGCCAGGTCCCGCCCGTTCATCTCTGGCATCACCACATCGGTCATGAGCAGATGAATCTCTCCCGCGTTCTCTCCTGCCAAGCGGATCGCCTCACCCGGTGAACCGGCAGCCAGCACCCGATATCCCTGTGTTGAGAGCAGGAGCGTGCTCAGCTCCAGCAGAGTTGGCTCATCCTCCTCAATTCCCCAGCGCTTCAACTGTCTCCCGTCAAACCGATAGCTGCCGATCGGTTCGCTTTTCACTTTCGCCTCCGGTGCTACACCGCTCTGGAGCCAATCGATGGCAATTTTCGCTGCCCTTCGGCCGAGCCCTTCGTGGTGAATCAGAAACCCTCCAGTGATTCCGCTTCCCATATAGGTGTCCAGCATCCCATAGACAGGAACGCGAGAGGCCTTTGCAATTTCAATCGCGGCTTGTGCTGGCACAAAAACCTTCCCGGCTGCATCGATTTGCAGGGCCTGATACATGACTGCCGAGTCAGTTTCCAGCGTCCTCAATTTTTCCAGCAGCGCCGGATAGGTCATGTCGGTCAGCGCAACAAACTTCACCTTTCCCAGGTACGGCGTCCCCTCATTGATCGCCTCGGTCACCAGGTTCTGTTCGACGGGACTGAAGCCGCCGACGACATAGATCTTCTTTGTGGCGGGATGGTTCTGGAGAATCAACTCGATATTTTTGATGGCGGAGAAGGATGCGACGATTCCCGTATAGTTATCGTGTAATCTACCCGGGGTGCAGCCTTCAACGGAGAGTCCGGCAAAGACGACGGGTAGGTCGCCGAAGATTTCCCTTCCATAGCGCTCCATGAATTGCAGCGCTTGCTTGTACTGGACGATGATCAGATCATGCTTTTCAAGAGCATACTTGATCTTCAAGGAGGCGGCCATGCTGTCCATGTATTTTCGGTCGGACGGATGGGCGGCCAATTGCAGGTTTTCAAGAGAAAACGTGACATTAAAAGGTTTTTGTTCGTTGAATTCCGCCATGACTCCCTGGAGGAACCATTGAATGCCCTTGTAGTCAAAGTTGTAGGATGGAATGACCAGGATGCGCCTGGGATTGTCCGGAGAGTGGGCGGCAAAGAGGAGGGCCGTTCCGGGACAAAAGATTGCGGCGATAAGGAGAGCGCAAAAAGCACTCCTGACATTGATCCGGAACCATTGTCGCCTGCAGTTATCTGGCTTCATAAGCGTTTTCCTTCCCATCCATGTAACCATCGTATGATCGCAATTATTTTATTCCCTTCATTTCTCTTTCAAAACAAGTAGGACAAATCCCATGGCTGAACTTCGCCTCGGTGTGGTCGCTGACATACTTTTCCACTTGGTTCCAGTAGCCCTCATCATCGCGGATCTTTTTACAGTATGAACAAATAGGCAGAAAACCCCGCAACTGTTTAATTTCGGCTTCCTGAGCCTTTTTCAGTGTTTCCCGCGCCTCTTTCCTTTCCGTCACATCGATACAACTCCCGATATAACCTTTAAAATTACCCTCAGAGTCATGATAAGGCGTACCCCGGTCGAATATCCACCGATATGCTCCATCAAAACGCCGAAGCCGGTATTCCATTTCGAATGTTTCTCGTCGGGTAAAATGGTCTGTATAGATTTTTAGACATTTGTCGAAATCCTCCGGATGAACCCCTTCCGCCCAACCGTTACCAGTTTCCTGTTCCATCGAACGTCCGGTAAATACCAGCCATATCTCATTAAAATAGTCGCACTCCATTGTCAGGGCAGCACGCCAGATCATTATAGGCGCCTTTTCAACAAGGATTTTATATTCATCGCGCGTAAGTTCCCTTTTCATCAACCCCTCCTTCATTCTGTTCGTTGTTATCATCCTGACTTTTCAACCTCGGTATGATAATAATGTCGTGCCTGCTGTTACCGATATTTTCCGATACATGATGCCCCCTTAAGGCTGCAGATCCAGATCGTTAAATTCTATTTTCGATTTAGCTCATCCCGTATGGCCACGCCGATCTTCTCCAGCACATAGGGCTTCTTGACGTAGGCGCCGGCGCCCAGTTTTTGAACCTCCCCGACCCGCTCCGTCTCAGAAAAACCGCTCACGATAATCGCCTTCTGTCTCGGGTTGATCTCCAGAATTCTGCGGAAGGTGTCCAAGCCATCGATCCCGGGTGTCATGATCATGTCCAAGACCAGAATGTCCACTTTAGTTCCCTTGAGATATTCCACCGCCTCTTCGCCGCTGGATACCAAATAAACCTCATACCCAAGCCTTGTCAGCAATTTGGAGGCAATCTCTCCTTGCTCGGCAATGTCGTCTACAACCAGAACCGATTCGCCCTGGCCCATGTATTGTTCTATCGGAACCTCAGGCTCTGGCGAAGTCAGTTCGTCCCGTGTCACCGGGAAGTAGAGCGTAAAAGTGGTTCCCTTTCCGACATCCGTCTTTACATCAATATATCCGTTGTGATCTTTTGCCGTTCCCCAGACAATTGCCAGCCCCAACCCGGTCCCGCTCCGCCCCATCTTCTTTTTCGTATAGAACGGTTCAAATATCTTTCCTATACTCTCGGCAGGAATGCCCATACCCGTATCAGATACGGTCAGCACGGCATAATCTCCCTCCCTGACCTCGCCATATCCCTGAATTGGTTTGTCAAGATGGCGGTTCTCGGTTCGGATCGTCACCTCGCCCGTTTCGGTGATCGCTTCCGCCGCATTTGATACCAGGTTCATCACCGTCTTTTCCAGATGGATAGGGGAGCCTTTGATGTCCAGCAGGTTATTGTCGCACTCGGTCCTGAAGGTCACACGGGGATAATCATTCTTAAACTTGTCAAACACCGGGGTCCCAAGAAAATCGGAGACAATGCTGTTGAGATTAAGCACTTCTGAAGCTGTTACGCCGCGCCTGGCCAAAGTGAGAAGGTCCTGAATGATCGCGGCGCCTTTCTGTGTTGACTGTAAAATCTTTTGAACGTGACCTCTGGAGCGGCTCTCTTCGGGAATTTCTTCCAGCAACAGTTCCGAGTACCCGCTGAGTATCCCCAGGACGTTATTTAGATCATGGGCTACCCCACCCGCCAGTTGCCCAAGGGCCTCCATCTTCTCCGCCCGCTGGAGACGTTCCTCCAGGCTTCGCTGCTCATCATTTGCACGCTTTCGGTCGGTGATGTCACGCGAAATGGAGAGAACAACTTGCCTGCCGAGATACAAGAATTTGCGGATATTGCTCTCCACGGGGATCTTCAACCCATCTTTCGTCACATGAATCGTTTCAACGAGAATGTCTCCCCGGAAATCAAGGCCAATCCGCTTGTCGGCAATCCGTTCATACTCCTCCGGCGCCGTGATGTCCCGGGGCGTGAGAGAGAGTAGCTCCTCCCTCGTGTATCCCATACGGCGACAAGCCACATCATTGACCTGGAGAAAACGTCCGGTCAAGCCTTCCTCATCCAGATCGTGCACAAAAACGGCATCGTTGAGGCCCTCAAAAAGGATGCGATACTTCTCCTCGCTTTCCCGCAGCGTCTTTTCCGTCTTGCTGAGGTCGTTGAACATCTGCGCGTTGGCGATCGCCCCGGCAATCTGCATCCCGATCCTTTCTGCCAAGTGGAGATCGTGCTCAGTGTAAGCCGCAAGTTTTATTGACCGGAAGGTCAGACTCCCGATTACCTCGCCCATGGAAATCAGGGGAACACTCATCGTCGAACGCAGTCCCGACTTAAACGTTTCATACAGATTGGGATAGAGGTCTTTGATTTCCTCCGCAGTATCCGGCTGGACGAGGATACCCTTGCGCGTAGCCATGACAATACGAGTCGTCGTTCCATTGCTCTGGTACACATCCCCCGATTTTCGCCCGCTGTTATCAAGCCCGGAGGCATAGGCTACAATAAATTCATGATCATTTTTCTTCAGATTCACCAGAAGTCGGTCATAGGGGAGCAGCTTGCGAGCCTCGGCGTCAACGCGTTCGAATACCTGATTGATATCCAGTGTAGAGCCGGCAACCCTCCCGATTTCGGCGATGATAGCCGTTTCCTCTGCCAGTTGCTCGGCTCTCTCCCGGCTTTGGCGTATTGCCTCCTCCGCCTGCTTTCGCTCACTGATGTCGGCAAATATGCAGGCAAACTGGTTCGGAGCTGGCCGGAATGCCGTCACCTCGAAATGCTTTTTCAGTTCAGCGGAGTAATTTTGAAAATAGGCCGGTTCGCCCGTAAGGGCCACTCTGCCATAAGTTTCGAGCCAGTATCGCTCGGTGGCGGGCATAACCGCCATGACGGTTTTGCCAATGATATCATTCGCCTTGAGACCAGTCATCCGCTCGAAAGTCGGATTGACGGCAAGAAAACGGTAGTCTATCGGAATTCCCTTGTCGTTGCAGATGATTTCATGCAACGCGAATCCGTCCAGCATCTCGCTAAACAACAATCGGTAGTTCTCTTCGGCGCGACGGTAGGCCGTGATGTCATCGAATGTGGCGTAAACCTGAAAAGGTAACGCTTCTCCCGGCTGGAAAAGAGGTGTGGCGGTAACGGAAATCATGGCATACTTGTTCTTTTGCGGGTTGATTATGCCCATGATAAAGTGTTCCACCAGCGTGCCCGTGCGCAAGGCGACCATGGCCGGATGCTCCTCCCCGGGCAGATCTGATCCGTCCTCTCGGATGGATCTCCAGCCGGGGTCAAGTGACGTTTTTCCCAGTATCTGGTCGAGCGACAATCCCAAGATTCTTTCTGCAGCCGGATTGGCCGAGAGAATCCGTCCATCTGACGCCTGATAAACAACTCCTTGTATCATGGTCTCGAACAAACGGCGGTGTTTCTCCTCGCTCTCCCGCAATGCTTCTTCCGCCTTATTGCGGTCGGCGATTTCATCAAGCAGTGATTGATTGACTTGCAACAACTCCGTCGTTCGTTCCAGGATACGAGCTTCTTGTTCATCGTGAGCGTCGCGTAGCAGCTCGTTTTTTTCGGCCAGCTCGCGAGTACGTTTCTTGACGAGTTGATGGAGCATTATCAGCAAGAAAAGGACAATCATGGCTATGGCGATTATCAAGACGATGGCGGGGAAAAGGTATTTCTTTAACCCCATAGCGTCGGTAACGGCTTTGATCAGTTCAACAGAAAACCCGGCTGCCTGCCCCTTTTCATCAGAAAACGCATAGGGTGGAAAATCGAGCTCGCTTCCGATGCTGATTACCCGTGAGCTGACGGCCGCATCAGATATGCCACTGCCGATGCCTCCAAGACAAAACATAGCAGTAATCATTAAGAATATCATAATAAATATCGCATTTCCCCTCCCCGCCTTGTCCATCTGATACCCTCCTGCCGTGATCATCAGCCGTTCACCAGAGCCTGAAGAATTGCGTCACGAAGCTCTATTCGTTTCAAATCAAAAGCCCTGTAATAACTTGTTCATTAGGGGTATCAATTCCGTCTGGATACTGTCTTTTGTCAGGCATGCATCAGCGCCTGCCGATAGAGCATAATTCCTCTGGAGCTCACCATCGAGATCCGTAATAATGAGGATCGGTATGACCCCTTCGGTCATATTCGTCATGATCTCACTGTGCAGGTGTAGAGCCTGTTCCGCCTGCTTGCTTAGGGTGATGTCATAATTGACACCGATCACACGCAGCGGTTTCCCATTCGCATCCCGGATAACATTTCCTTTGGCTTTGAGGAAGCGCACCGACCCATCGGGCCATACGACACGGAACTCCGTGTCGTAATCCTTTCCATCGCGCAATACCTGCCTCGTTTCTTCCTCGCTAGAAGCCCGGTCATCAGGATGCAGGCCCTTGACCCAGGTATCGTATGCACCCGGAAAATCTTCCTTTTTTTGCCCGTAGAGCGCATACATCTGATCGTCCCAGGTGAGCCGGTCGTTTACCACATCCCAATCCCAGATGCCAACTTGTGCCGAACGCGTTGCCATGGAAATCCGTTCGTTCAAGAGGCTTATCTGCTCTTCCGCCAGCTTGCGTTCAGCAATTTCGTGTTCGAGTTGCAGGTTGGCAGCGCTCAATTCCGACGTACGTACGGCGACCAGGTGTTCGATATCATCTTTGCGTTGCTGCAAGATCATTTCTGCCTGTTTCCGTTGCGTAATGTCACTGAACGAAACCGCAACCCCGTCGTCAAGCTTGACTGTCATATTCCGAAACCAGCCGGAAATTTCTCCGTCGTGATACTCGATTTCGACTTCATCTCCCAATCCTGTTTCTACAATTCGTACGTACCGGTCGAATAAGTCTCGATTCTCACGGTTTCCAGGCAACACCTCCAACAAGCGTTGACCTACCAGTTTTTCAGGCTGCTGCTTTAGAATCCGGCCTGCGGCAGAATTTGCGTATGTCCATTCAAAATCGGTGATCTTGCCTTGCTCATCCCGGATGCAGCACAGGATCGTAAACGCCTCCATTGAAATTTCGCGCACAACTCGAAAACGATATTCGTTTTCCCTGAGCACGCTTTCAGATTTTTCCAGCTCCTGGATTCTCTGTTTTAAGGCGGATAGTTCTTCAATTATTCCGGGATTTTTCAACCTTTCACCGACGCATGTTGCGTCGTTACGGGCACACGGTGTTGTAAAACTCGAATTCACCCTTGTCATTGATTTTAACGATGTTGGCGCATTTAAGGGGGTCACCGCTGTAGGGCGGAAAGCTGATCCTTCCCGTGACGCCTTGGAAATTCTTGGTGTTGGCCAAGGCGTTGCGCACGGCCTCGCGGTCTTTCTTGATGTCGCCAGTTATCTTGCCGGCACTCTTGATGCCCTGACCGATGAGGCCGATCGCATCCCATGTGAGAGCGGCTACGTCGTCAGGGATGGCGCCATACTTGGCTTTGTAGCGGTCGATGAATTCCTTGGTTGCACCCTTGGCGCCGGCCGAGGCGTAGTGCGAGACCAGGAAGGAGCCCGTGCAGTCTTTTCCGCAGAGCTTTACCAGTTCGTCGGAGACCCAACTGTCGCTGCCGACGATCGGCTTTTTCCAGCCCAGTTTCTTGGCCTGCTGCACGATCATGGGAACTTCGTTGTAATACTGTGGGGTAAACAGGAACTCTGCGCCAGAGTTGATGATCCTGGTCAATTGGAGGCTGAAATCGGTCTCTTTGGTCCTGAAGCTTTCATAGGCAACGACCGAGCCAGGTCGGTTATTCTTCTCCCAATGCTTCCTGAAGAACTCGGCCAGCCCTTTGGAGTAGTCGCTGGCCACATCATAGAGGACCGCAGCCTTGGTAAACTTGTACTCATCTTTCACAAAGATCGAGAGAGCCGCCCCCTGGAAGTCGTCCAGGAAGCAAGCCCGGAACACGTAGGGATGGTTCTTGGTGGTATTGGGATTTGTCGACGAGCCGCTGATCATAGGGGTCTTGTGGTTGTTACAGACCAAGCCAGCCGGGACGGCCTGCGTGGAGGCTTGGGGCCCGACGATGGCAATGACCTCGTCGACGTTGATCAGTTTGGTGGCCACCTTGGCGGCGGACTTCGCCGTGGCTTCGTTGTCCTCGATGGCGAGCTCTACCTTGTATTTCTTGCCGCCCACCTCAAGCCCACCGGCCATGTTGATTTCCTCCACCCACATCTGGGATGCGAGCTTCGTGGATTCCCCAACTTTGGGGATGTCGCCGGTGATCTCGGCGTTGATACCGATCTTGATTGTTGGCGTCTCCTGGGCGACGGCCGCTGTGACCATGATCATGCCAGCAAGCAGCATCAGGGGAAAGAGAATGATCCTTTTCATAAATTCCTCCCTTACGGTTGAGTTTTGGTTGGTGAGAAAACCTTTCTGTAAATACGTGCTACTTTTCGCAATCAACATCCTCGATGAATATCTGTTTCCTATCGAACTCTTTGCTCTCTTTTTTTAGGGTAACATATTTATCGAGTTTTTGATTAAACTGCTTTTTTTCGATCACTTGCTGCCCTGCCAAATAATTTTTACTTGTGACGACGCTCTTGCCTGTTGCCCTGTCATACTCGTTTATATCTTCGCCGATCAATAAGAAACGCCCTGTTTTTCCATCATACCGAATACGTCTCAAATGATCTGTTGCTTCCCGTGACCCGGATAGCTGCGAAACAAGCAAGACCCCTTTGACAATTTTCAGATCAGCCCCAACTCCCTCGCCACCCAGCACACCGCCGCATCCGGTGCATTGAATCAATTTGCCAGCCATTGCAGCACGGTGGTATTTTCCATCAGGAGCATTCAAGAGAATAACCAACGCCCGATAACGATCCTGAGATTCACCTTTGGAATTCTGTTCCGGTTTATCCTCAATCAGTTGGAGGACAATGTCTTCAAGTGAATCAGCATTTAGGCGACCTCTCAACTCCTGCTCAATTTTCCATCCTTTGGGGACAAAGTCACTAACCTTAGCTCCTGTTTGAGGAATCAGCTTTTCGCTGAGTACCGCCCGGCCTTCCTCTTGCGCTGCGGACGGGAAAGCCGGAAGAAATAGGATCAGGCAAATCACCAATAACCATTTTGACATGATGTTCCTCTCTTTATTAATGCATTAATATGGTTTATGACTATGGTATAATTAACGATGTATCGACACAATCATTCATTTACACCCCGGAATTTTACCTCACTGGGCTGCCCGGTTGAGAGGGAGAGGGAGATGGTGGCCTGGGATTTGCCGATGATCCTGGCCTGGTTGATGGAGGCGGTCAATTCTGCGAGGGCCAGTGGGTCCACGTATTTCCGGGGATGTGCCGGATCGGGCTGAAGCTCGGCAAACGGGACCATGTGAAGTTGATTTGAAGCATACGTCGTCATAGAAAAGTCCCTTCTGATATCTGGTAAACGCCGACGATTTGAGAGCGATGATTGGGGAAGACAATACACAAAAAAGGGGGGGATATCAAGGGGAAATAAAGAGGATCCTGTATCCGCCCAATAGCGGTGGCATGGCGCCTTCTCAGTTTCCGTTGCATCGCAACGGCGAACCATCTAAAATAGTGTTCATGCAGTAGAGTACTATCGCTAATCAGCAAGGCGCAGACTTTAAAGGGTTCAGTCTGACATGAAGTTAATAAGTTAACAGCGTCCCCTATCTCCTAAGTTCCTGTGTGTCCTTGACTTTTAAAATTTGATGCTTACTTTAGGCACATCTCAATCAAGGAGGATCCAACCATGGCCACAACATACACCAAAGGGAAACTTTACCGGCTTAAAATTGCTGACTTGCAGCCTGATCCAAACCAGGCCAGAAAGTTTATGGACCCGGTAACCATAAACGAGCTTGCTGCGTCCATACTGAAATTGGGTGTCATGGTTCCAATCCAGTTTTGCCAGGATGAGCAGGGCGCGCTGGTTATTGTCTCCGGCCACCGCCGCGTCACGGCTGCGGGAAAGGCGGGGCTGACGGAGATCTATGGAACATTCACAGATGGCGACACGCGCATGCAGGGATTCGTGGAGAATCTCCAGAGGGAAGGTTTGGCGCCCGTCGATGAGGCGGAGCAGATGGCAGCCCTGATGAAGGAGTATGTTTTCAATCAATACCAGCTTGCTGACGCCCTCGGCAAAGCCCAGTCCGATATTTCCAAAACTCTGAGCCTGAACAAACTTCCGGAGGATCTCCGCAACGCCTGCCGCACAAATCCCAATATACCCAAAGACACGCTTCTGGAAGTGGCAAAGATGAAAACGGAGGAAAGCATGCGCCGGAAGTTCCAGGTCTATTTAAACAAGGCCGGCAAGGCGGGGCAAACCGCCGTCCAGAAGCCGAAACTATCAAAGCAGCGCGCCTTGATCACGAAGGTGGATGCTCTGACCGGTGAATTGGACGGGTTGCCATGGAACGAGTGGTCTGAAGACGACCGGAACGATCTTTTCAATGCTCTGAATGGCGTCCACAGCAAAACGGAAGAACTGTTGAACGCCATGAACCCGCAGCCCGTGCAGGAGGAACCCGCTAATCCAGGCCGCCCCAACCTCGCATGACAGCGATATTCAAATTCGTTGTGTCCGTATGCAATGTATTGATATTGTTATCAAAGCCCGCAAACTCAATGCTACCCGAAGTGTCGGCAAACGATTAATGATATCGAATGGTTAACATTGATTCAAAATGAATCTTTTTTGAATTCTCTGTTTTTTTCTCACCTTCTTGGGGACACCTTGCGACAAGGTGTTTCCTATCTTGCCCAGTAATCCGCCGAATATGGACTCTCTTTCACAAAGAGACAATCAATTAGATTATTCTGGTCAACGCTTTTGAAAATTCGTTTATCCCACAGAGTACTATTGGTAATCAGCAAAACTTTCTGCAGGGAAGCAGAGATATTGACGAAAACGCTTTCACCTACAAGTCCGCACCCTACATGAACGAATAAAAGCGCACAATATCGCTTGAAATCTTCAATATGACGGAAATTGACCTGCCTCTAATCACACAACCTTTTATATGCTCTCACTGGTGTCCCAACGTTCGTTTTTGAGAGCGGCATAACTTCTTTAAACGTGGTCGTATTTAACTTAAAATGCCATTTATCGATTTGAATTTTTTTCCCCAGATGTGCCAATCT
>Ga0247840_10005017_pt1 | contig 20324 bp, 19 predicted proteins | sample LaCruzMarch2015__FD_192404 | JGI IMG/M metagenome (GOLD analysis project Ga0247840, IMG submission 192404) | Freshwater microbial communities from meromictic Lake La Cruz, Castile-La Mancha, Spain - LaCruzMarch2015_17m | ecosystem: Environmental > Aquatic > Freshwater > Lake | place: Spain... | reverse complement strand
CTGCGCGGTCACTTTCTACGACTGCACGATTTCCAGATTCTCCATACCAACCAATTGCGCTAGCGCTTATAAAAACTTGCGGTTTAACTTCAGCAACAGCTTTTGCAATTGCCTCTGTTCCAAGCAAACGCGAGTTGAGAATCTGCGCTTTATATTTCTTGCTCCAACGCTTATCTCCGACACCAACACCAGCCAGGTGAATTACTGCATCAACCCCAGCTAGAGCGGCTGTATCAACATAACCCGTTGTTGGATCCCACTGAACTTCATCGGGGGAGACAGGAAGGCGACGTACAAGACGCTGAACAGTATGACCCTCACTCTTGAGATGACCCACTAACGCACTTCCGATTAAACCGGATGCGCCACTGACGGCAATACGCTGAGGCAGTGAAGACATTAGAGTCCTAGATCAGACTCAAATGAACCGCCTTCGAGACGTTCTTTGAGAGTTACAAGGAATCGAGCAGCATCTGCGCCATCAACAACGCGGTGATCGTATGAAAGTGCAAGATAGACCATGGAGCGAATCGCAATAGTCTCTCCACCATCTTCTCCGCGGACAACCATCGGACGCTTAACAATTGCACCAAGCCCCAAAATTGCTACCTGAGGTTGGTTAATGATTGGAGTATCAAAGAGTGCGCCGCGAGATCCAGTGTTGGTGATTGTAAATGTTCCACCACTGAGTTCATCAGGGTTGACCTTGTTGTCGCGAGTACGTGCGGCAAGATCTGAAATTTTACGAGCAATGCCACCCATATTGAGATCGCCGGCATTTGCAATAACTGGAACCAACAATCCACGTTCAGTATCGACGGCGATACCAAGGTGCTCTGCACCGTGATAAATGATCTGATCGCCCTCAACCGATGAGTTGAGCACCGGATGTTGCTTCAACGCTTCGCATACTGCAACTGAGAAGAATGGAAGGAATGAAAGCTTCACACCTTCACGAGCTTCAAAGGAAGCCTTAGCGCGATCACGAAGACGTGCAATCTTTGTTACATCCACTTCGATCACTGTGGTTAACTGTGCTGAAACCGCAAGTGATTCAACCATGCGTGCAGCAATAACCTTGCGAAGTCGAGACATCGTTACGGTAGTTCCACGAAGTGGAGAAGCGGCAACTGGTGCAGATGCACGTGGAGCAGATGGTGCTGACTGTGTAACAGCGACTGCAGCAGCTGGTTTAGCAGCAGCTTCAACATCCTCACGACGAATACGACCGCCGATACCTGTTCCTCTTACCGATGCGAGATTAACTCCAAGATCAGATGCGAGTTTTCTAACGATTGGAGTGACATAAGAATCTTGTGGTTGCGCGACTGGTGCAGCTGGTGCAACAACTACTGGAGCTGCAACTACTGGAGCTGCAACTACTGGAGCAACAGGAGCAACAGGAGCTGCTACCGGAGGTGGTGTTGGAGCCGCAACTGCAGCCGCAACTGGAGCTGAGACAGCGCCTGCGCCACCGATTACTGCAAGACGCGCACCGACTGGAACGGTGGAATCGACGGGAACATCGATCGAAATAAGCGTTCCGGCAACTGGAGACGGAATCTCGGTATCGACCTTATCTGTTGAAACTTCAAGAAGAGCTTCATCAACTGCGACGCTATCTCCAACATTTTTGAGCCAACGAGTAACAGTTCCTTCGCTCACGCTCTCACCAAGTGCTGGCATCGTAATAATGGTTCCACTTGAAGCGGGTGCAGCAGTTGGTGCAACTGGTGCAGCAGCAACTGGTGGTGGGGTAGGTGCAGCAACTGGTGCAGCAACTGGTACAGCAGCTGGAGTTGCAGCCGGAGATGCAACTGGTGCGGATGCCGCAGCACCGTCTTCGATGATGGCAAGATCTGCACCAACTGGAACAGTTGCATCAATTTGTACAAGAATTTTTGAGAGCGTACCTGAAACAGGTGATGGGATTTCTGTATCTACTTTGTCAGTTGATACTTCGAGGAGTGGCTCATCTACATTTATGTGATCGCCTTCAGACTTTAGCCAGCGCGTAACAGTTCCTTCAGTCACGCTCTCGCCAAGTGCTGGCATCTTTACAGAGAATGTCATTGGTGTTCTCCCTTATCCGTGTGCGTGAAGCGGTTTGCCGGCTAGAGCCATGTGCGCTTCGCCCATAGCTTCAGACATTGTTGGATGTGCATGTATAAGTGGGGCAACATCTGCTGCGGTTGCTTCCCAGTTAAAGATTAATTGTGCTTCAGCGAGCAATTCACCAACGCGTGAACCAACCATATGAATTCCAAGTACGGGACCATTCTTTTCAGAAACCAACTTTATTGATCCGGAAGTTCCAAGAATTTGTGCCTTACCGTTTCCAGCTAAGTCATAGATGAGCTCAACGACATCATGTCCGCGCTCTTTTGCTTGAGCGGTTGTGAGACCAACTGAAGCAACTTCAGGCTCTGAATATGTCACGCGAGGGACGCCGTCATAATTAATTGGACGTGGGTTAAGTCCTGCAATTTCTTCAGCAACGAGAATTCCTTCTTGGAATCCAACGTGAGCAAGTTGAAGAGTAGGAATCAAGTCACCGACTGCCCAGATACCTGGAACATTAGTGCGGCACTTGTCATCGACAATTACATAGCCACGATCCATGGTGATGCCTTGCTCTTCATATCCAAGATTTGCAGAGACTGGCCCGCGGCCGACAGAGACCAAAAGAAGTTCAGCGCTAAAGGTGCGACCGTCTTCTAACTCGACCGTCACACCATCGGCAGTCACGGTGTGAGACTTAAAGCGAACGCCCAGTTCAAAATTGATTTTGCGCTTGCGATAGGCGCGCTCGAGAAGCTTTGAAGATGATTCGTCTTCAAGTGCGATGAGGTGAGGCAGACCTTCAATAATTGTTACTTCAGAACCAAAAGACTTCCAAACAGATGCGAACTCACATCCGATGACGCCTCCACCCAGAACGATCACGCTCTTTGGAATGTAATCAAGTTTTGTACCGTGATCTGAAGTGATGACGCGCTTGCCATCAATTTCAAGTCCAGGAAGAGTCCTGGCATATGAGCCGGTAGCCAGAATTACATTCTTGCCGGTATAGCGAACTCCATTAACCTCAACGGTGTCTCGCGAAACTAATTTTCCATAACCTTCTACGTATGTAATGCCACGAGATTTCACTAGCCCCTGAAGACCTTTATGGAGTTTGCTAATTACTCCATCCTTATATGAATTAACGCCATTCATATCGATCGAGTTCAAAGTTGCATTAATTCCAATATGCGATGATTCGCGAGCTGTATCTGCAACTTCACCCGCGTGGAGAAGAGCCTTAGTTGGGATACATCCGCGGTGAAGGCAGGTTCCGCCAAGCTTGTCAGCTTCGATCAGGACTACAGAGAGTCCAAGTTGAGCACTACGTAGTGCGGCTGCATATCCGCCGCTTCCGCCACCAAGAACAACTAGATCAAAGTTAGACACGAAAGTTCCGCTCCTCTGCTCACCTGACCGCAAGGCCTATGCCCATATCTTGCCAGTCTGGCCCCGCAATGACTAACTGACTCTGGGCTCAACTCACATAGTGAGAGCGAGATAACGCCATCCGCAAATAGTCGAGCGAGGTTAGATCTGGGCCTTTGCCGCTGCGACTAGCGAACGTACGCCAATGCCGGTTCCACCAACAGGGGTGTATCCGTGGGCGCTGCGGTCGTTATATGCAGGACCTGCAATATCTAAATGGAGCCAAGGAAGCTCGTCGGAGACAAACTCCTTGAGGAATATTCCGGCGACAAGCATTCCGCCCATGCGGTCTCCAATATTTGCAAGATCGGCAACAGGTGAATCAAGTGATGCACGAAGTTCTGTCGGAAGTGGCATAGGCCAGAACTGCTCACCAGTTTCTTGAGTGACTGCAAGGAATGCTTGCGAGAGTGGCTCGTTGTTTGTCATAACAGCACTTGTACGAGTTCCAAGTGCAACTACCTGAGCACCGGTCAAAGTCGCGATATCGAAAATCGCATCAAGGTTCTTCTCTTCTTGCGCACGTTGCAGCGCATCAGCAAGAACAAGGCGTCCTTCTGCATCTGGATTCAGAACCTCAACAGTTTTGCCACCGTAGATAGTGATGATGTCACTTGGTCGAGTCGCATTATCGCTGACCATATTCTCTGCAAGTGGTGCCCATGCATCGATTGCTACTGGCAATTTCAAAGCGGCGATTGCTAAGACTGCACTGCAGACTGCGGCAGCACCACTCATATCTGATTTCATTGCCTCCATACCAAGTGCGGGCTTAAGTGCAAGTCCACCACTATCAAAGGTAATTCCCTTTCCAACAAATGCGTAACGCTTTGCTGGTTTGACTTTGCCTGTCGGTGTGTAAGAGATGCGGACAAGGCGTGGGGGATTAGCTGAACCTTGGCCAACTGCAGTGATTCCGCCGTAGCCCTTGCTCTTCAATGTTGTCTCTGTCATTACGGTAATTGATAAACCTGCGCGTGCGCCGCCGGCTGCCTTCACCTCAGCAGTCATGCGATCTGCAAATGATGCTGGATTGAGGTGGCTAGGCGGAGTATTGATCAGATCGCGAGTAAGGAATGTGTACTGAGCAATGACTGACGCTTCCAGAACAAGATCCTTAAACTCTGACTTGGCGGCATGTGGAGTAAAAATCTTTGCCGATGCTAAGGATGAGTTGTTAGTAACAACCTCATCGCTGCGGAACTCATTAAAGAGGTAGGCGCCAAGTGCTGCTCCTTGAGCAACTGCTGAGACGGCATCAAGGCTTTGAGCAGGAAGAGCAAAGGTTGCTGATTTTTGATTAGAGAGCGTGCGCGAGGCTGCACCCGCCGCGCGACGCAGGAGTTCGTGGCCATAACTAGAAGATGCTTTTCCTAAACCCGTAAATACAAGTAGGCGAACAGAGTTACCTGGAATCTTGATGACTTCATCGGCCTTACCAGTTGCTCCCATGTCGCCAAGAATTTCTTCTAAGCTTTTTGCATCGAGTGCGAGATCTCCAGATTCAATGATCAGGGTTGGCTTGCCGCCTTTACGTTGGGCAGGACCCTGCGCGAGACCGACAACAAGAATGTCATCTTTGAGTGAGGAGGTGAGGGAGAGTGCGGTCATAGTCGATGTCACACATGCCTTTCGAAAGTCTCGGGGTTGCCAACTGCCTGTCCTAGCGCCGTAAGTGTAGGTTGATGGGATGAAAAATTCACCTTTGCATAGTCGCCACCTTGCCCTCAACGCGAAGATGGCTGATTTTGGTGGCTGGTTGATGCCGATTGAGTATCCAGGTGCCGGAGTCTTAGCCGAACACGCTGCAGTCCGTGAACGCGTGGGGCTCTTTGATGTATCGCACCTCGGTAAGGCGCGCGTAAGTGGTGAGGGAGCTCTCGAGTTTCTCAATAGTGTTTTCACAAATGACTTGCTTCGAATAACAGATGGACAAGCCCAGTACACATTGCTCTGCAACAAAGCAGGCGGCGTAATTGATGACTTGATCGTCTATCGTAACAGTGCAACAGATTTGTTCTTAGTTCCTAACGCGTCGAACACAACTGATGTGGTCCGAGTGCTTCAAGAGAGCGCACCCGCTGGAATCGTTGTTGAAAATCTTCATGAAGATTTTGGAGTCATAGCTCTTCAAGGTCCACGAGCGTCAGCGGTTTTAAGAAAACTTGGCGTTGAACCTGAGATGGATTACATGGCATTTTCGCATGTTCGCATCGGACAGGCAGATGTAATTTTGTGTCGTACTGGATACACAGGAGAACATGGATTTGAAATCTTGCCGCAACGTGCTGATGTTGAATCCGTGTGGGATATCTGCGCCGCCGCTGTCTTGGCTGAAGATGGAGCGATCTGCGGGCTTGGTGCACGTGACACTCTGCGCACCGAAATGGGATATCCATTGCATGGCCACGAACTTTCGCTAGAGATCTCTCCAGTGCAGGCGAGTGCAACATGGGCCATTGGTTGGAAGAAGGGTCCCTTCCACGGCAGTGATGTTCTTGTCGCACAGAAAAGTGAAGGAGCTACTCGCCGCATGCGTGGATTGAAATCTAATGATCGCGGAATTCCGCGCGCGGGTATGGAGCTACAAGACGCTTCAGGAAAAAGCGTGGGAACCGTAACGAGCGGAACTTTCTCGCCAACTCTTCGGGTGGGTATTGCACTCGCCCTTGTAGATACTGATCTATCTATCGGTGATCAAGTGTCTATAGATATTCGTGGTCGCGCATCATCTGCCACGATCGTCGAATTCCCGTTTGTGCCATCGCACGTACGTTAATTCTTTGCCGCAACCGCACTCTTGAATTCAATGGGCGTCAGGAAGGCAGCCTTGAAATAGGTTCGGCGTAAGGCTCTGAGAAAGGGAGTCGCTGTCATGACGATCAAAACAGAAGTCAGAATTGCTCGTGGAATATCCCACGCCATAGATGAGGCAAAGTGGAAAGTAATGAAGCGAGAGAGGTTCTCACCTAATTCTCCACCGGGAATGTAGGAAAGTTGAGTATTTGAACCCAATACCCACGGCCAAAATTGCAAGTCCATCAAAATTCCAAATGCAAAGGATGCGAATATCCCAACAACAATAAGTAGTACCTTCTCTGCAGCACCACGAATTAGTTTTCCTGCAAATTTTTGAGGAAGCGCTCCTGCGAGAAGACCAATCCAACCCGCTGCAAAAACTTGATAAGCAAGCCACGGGCCAACGCCACCCGTAAGGAGTGCCGACGTTGTCATCGAGGTAACGCCTAAGAGGAATCCCCAAGAGGGTCCAAATACACGTGCTGCGATTATCAGTGCAAACCAGATGGGTTCAAGTCCGGCGGCTCCTGCACCTAAAGGCCTTAGCAGAGTTATGAATGCACTCATGACTCCTAAGAGTGCAATTGATTTGGCATCTATCGATCCGATTCCTACCTCTGAAATGAGAAGAAAGGCTGAAGCGCCAATTGCAACGACAAATATCCAGTGGAGATTGCCAACATAGAAAAAAGGCCAGACAAAACCTGCAAGAGCTATGACTGAGGTGAAGGTCAGAATAATCTTTGATTGAAGTGAGAGCTGGTAGATACCCGGCGTCGTCGTCACTCTGTTGAATCCCTGCCGGTTGCTTGTGCGATTCCACGAAGAGCATCTTTAACGGTAAGCCATGGGGCAGGGGACATAACCTTCGCAACCTGCGGAGCAAATGCCGGGGATGAGAGAAGAACATCGAGTGTTGGGCCATCGGCTACAACATCACCATCTGCCAAAAAGACAACGCGATCTGCGACTTCTGCAACCAGCTCAACATCATGGGTTGCGATGAGGACGCACTTACCTAAATTGCGAGCATATGAAACCAAGGTGTCAACCAGAAGTGATTTCGCTTGATAATCCAAACCTCTTGTTGGTTCATCCATAATGAGAACATCTGGCGCGCTGCAGAGAATAAGGGCAAGAACCAGTGAAAGACGTTGCCCTTCTGAGAGATCACGAGGATGGGCCTCGGGATTAACCGTTGGTGTGAGACGAATTAGAAATGCAAAAGTTGAGCCGTCCTCTAATCCGTTATCGCGATCACTCGCGGCGCACTCTTTAGCCACTGAAGGATGAATCAACAAATCACTTGGCTCTTGCGGGATGTAACCAATGGTTGAAAGTCGCTTACGACCGTGAAGCTCCGTCGGCTCGATACCAAGAACTTTTATCTGTCCACTTGTTGATTTATGAAATCCGACTATGGATTTAAAGAGGGTGCTCTTGCCCGCTCCATTGCGGCCCATCACAGCAGTGATTTCACCTGCCTTAAATTCAAGTGAGATTTCTCGAAGCGCGACTTTCTCGCCATAGACGTGGCTGAGCTTATTTATGGCGACTACTGTCTCGGCTGAGACGCGTTCGGGTTCTGAAACTAGAGGGGTGAAGTCTCGAAGATTTGTTGTCATTCGTCGCACTTCTCGCACACTTGTCCCGACAGAATCTAGATTGAGCGCTCGTGCAAGGTGAACGATAGGCGGAGCAATAGGAGATCTCTTCAGTATCTCTTCTGGAATATCAATCTCGGTCTTTCCATCTGCCGAAATCGCAATGATGCGATCGGCAAAGCCAATGACTCGCTCTAACTTATGCTCTGAGATCACAACTGTCAGTCCTAGATCATGAACAAGGCGGTGCAGAATTGATAAGACTTCCTCTGCTGCAATTGGATCCAGCGCTGAAGTTGGCTCATCAAGAACCAAAACCTTAGGGTGCATCACCAGAGCGCTTCCAATAGCAACCCTTTGTTGTTCACCACCACTGAGCGTTGAAATTGAACGCGAACGAAGATGGGCCAGCGAGAGTAAATCCAAAATCTCTTCGACTCGCTTGCGCATCACATCTGGGGCAAAGTTGAGAGCTTCCATACCAAAGACGAGTTCTTCCTCGACAGTATCGGTAACAAAACCGTGTGCAGGATTCTGGCCAACAATGCCAATGAGGTGAGCAAGTCCACCGGGTTTTGTGAGCGAAGTTGATATTCCATCGACGGAGATATCACCTGCCAATATGCCACCTGTGTGGTGGGGGACTAGGCCATTGATCAGACGCAGAAGTGAAGATTTTCCAGATCCGGTAGCGCCAATTACTAAAACCATCTCACCTTCATCAATTGTGAAAGAGAGATCCTCGAAGACAGTATGCAGTGAATGTGGATAGATAAGTGAAACGCTATTAAATGTAATCATACAAATACCACAATCGACAAAGGTATGAGGGCAAGGGATGAGAAGATCACCGTCAAATCACGTGGAAGTATTTTCTCTCGGCGATAACGCGAGCGCTGTCGCGAATATCCATAACCCCGCGCATCCATGGCAGCGGCTAAATCGAGTGAACGCGCCAGCGATTCTTCAAGGAGTGGGAGTGCGACACCAGCCCAGCCTCGTCTTTGGATACCACGCATCCTTTGTGCACTTTTGATTCTTGTGGCACTTGTTACCAACTGAGGAAGTACGGATGTGGCGATGACGAGTGCGACACCAAATTCATAGATAAAGACCGGCATCTGACGCAAAAGGCGATGAGGTGATGTCAGCGATGTAGCAGCTGCAAAGACACATATGAGTGTTGCGATTTGAACGCCCTCTTCAAAGGCAAAGGTAAGTCTCTCTTCTGTGATTGCACCACCGATTCTGATTCCAGCCATCCACTCCGGAAGGTAGAGGATCGGTAGCTCAAAGAGTGTATTTCCCGGGATCGGAACGCCAATTGCAATTCCGATGATGGTGCGGATTATTATGATGATTGCTGCGATTTTTAAAGCAAACCATAAGCCGCCTGACCATGGGCTCTGATCGATAGCGTTTCGATTAGCGCGATAAACAATGAGACACATTCCACCCACTATCGCCAGATTAAAGGCGATGTGATGGGTTAATGAAACCGCAATAGAAATTGCGATCGCACCGGACCACCACGTCAGTGGGTGGAATGATCTCTTCATCTGTCTATGGATTACTTATTAGCTAACGCTGCTGGTGTTGGAATTTCAACGCCACACTCTTTGCGCGGATATCCACCAAGGCCACAAATCAACCCTGACTTATCGCCACGCACTCGAACAACTTTGCCCAGCACATCGATGCCCTGTGCCTTCTTATCGATGGTGATACAACGCTTAACCATTTTCAGTGGTTTTTCTCCGTTCGGTGCTAGGTATGCCGCACCGAAATCGATAACAATTGCAATTCGTTTCTTACCTGCAACTGCGCGCGTCTTGCCGCAGATCGCTTGAAAGTCTGGAAGTACTGATGGGGATGTCGCATCTGGAATTGCTTCACTTGAAAATGTGAATGCCCATCCTTCGACCGATCCATCGGCTATATCAACTGTGGGACCTGTCATTGCAGCTGTCCATGATGTGGCCTTTGGCGCTGCTTGAAAATATCCCCAATAGCGATAACCGGTACTTGCGGCTTGGGCGGGAGTGATTGTTCCGGCGAGTAATGCCAAAGTGGCAAGAACTGCGAGTTTCTTCTTCATTTTTCTAGAACTCCTCATTGTGTGAGAGTCTCACAGGGGTAGCTCCTAGAAATAGCGAATACACGCTTTACTTTGGACTACGCCCCGCAAACCTCGGCGGGTGTTTGTCAATGCTCTTAGGTAGGTAATCCGACTACGAGCGCAGAGCGCTCTTACGGTTGCGGGTCAGCGTCGGATTTTCACCGAACTTCCCCTACAAAAGAACTTTTATTAAGTTGTATTCCTACCCTAGGGGTAGTTAGAACTTTTCTCCTACCGCCACGCCAGGTTTTGGCGCGCGCATGCGGCGCATCTGTGTTGAACGTAGCCAGCCATACATTCCTAGACCCTTGGGTGAGACATCAGGAAAACGCGTGACTACTTCACGAATAATTTTACGTCGAAGGAGGAAACCATCGATGACAGAAGCAAAGAGAACCGTGTACATAAGTACAACTCCGATTACCGCAGCTGCAGCAACTGGAATAAGTGAAACAAGAAGAACGACGCCAATAACAGGAAGGAAGTACTCGCCAATCGAACGACGTGAGTCGACATAGTTTCTTACAAATCTTTTTACCGGTCCGCGATCACGCAATGGAAGCGCGTTCTCATCACCGCGTAGGTAGGCAGCGCGCTGAGCTATTCGAGCTGCACGGTTTGCAGATTTCTGGCGGGCCTTTTCCTCTTTCGATCGCGCAGGAGCAAGGGATGCAACTTTGCGTGCAGATTCTGCATCTTTGCGCTTAGGTGTAGGTCGCCCTTTTTTCTGAGAGGCCTTCTGTTCGGGAGACTCGTTACTCATGGGTGGACTATAGAGCGAGCATTCGCTCAAGTGCTAGTTGAGAGAACTTCTTCACCTTGGCATCGACCGAGATTTGATTGACGATATGTCCGGCCACGAGAGATTCCATAGCCCAGACCAAATGGGGTAGATCGATCCGATTCATGGTTGAGCAATAACATAAAGTTTTATCGAGGAAGACTATTGTTTTATCGGGATGAGCCTTGGCAAGACGCGAGACGAGATTGAACTCGGTGCCGATCGCCCAGGCGCTACCTGTGGGTGCAGCTTCAATTGTCTTGATAATAAACTCAGTGCTACCCACTACATCGGCATTAGTTACCACTTCATGCGTGCACTCTGGATGAACAAGAATTTTCACTTCAGGAATGCGAGAACGCACATCATCAATTGACTCTTTAGAAAAACGTCCATGCACAGAACAGTGGCCGCGCCAAAGAATGACCTTCGCGCTCCTGATTTCGCTCTCAGTCAGACCGCCCATCGGCTTCCACGGATTCCACAGAACACAATCTTCTAGTGAGAGTCCTAGGCTTTTTACTGCGGTATTTCTTCCGAGATGTTGATCGGGGAGAAATATAACTTTTTCACCTTGAGTAAATGCCCATTGCATTGCTGATTGCGCATTGGAAGATGTACATACAGTTCCGCCGTGCTCGCCAGTAAATGATTTGATTGCAGCAGATGAATTCATGTAGGTCACGGGGATTGTTGAAACTGCAACCCCGAGGGCAGTCAAAGTTTTCCAGCATTCATCAACTTGTGACGCCGCAGCCATATCAGCCATGGAACAACCGGCAGCTAAGTCAGGAAGAATTACTTTCTGTCGATCGCTCGTAAGAATGTCAGCGCTCTCGGCCATAAAGTGCACACCGCAGAAAATCACAAATTCAGCTTCGCTCTGTGCTTGTGCAGCTTGCGCTAATTTGAATGAATCACCTGTGATATCTGCGAATTCGATGACCTCGTCACGCTGGTAGTGATGTCCCAGAACGATGGCGCGATCACCAAGGGCAGCGCGGGCTGCCTTTGCTCGAGCAACGAGATCAGGGTCGCTGGCTGCTGGAATCTCACCCGCGCAGGTCACTCCACGTTCAGAGAGTGGATCTGAACCGCTGCCTAGCAGCAGGAGGTTGGTCACAGTAGAAGATGACATGGCTCTATTCTCACCTATTTGAGTCGCAGATGCTAAGTGGCGCGGGTACTCTTTGCCTATGACTACACAGGACACAACATCGACCACTACCAGCATCTCTCTCACCGATGGCGCAGCCGCCAAGGTGGCAGCACTCTTGGCACAAGAAGGTGCAGATGATCTCTACCTTCGCGTTGAGGTTCAACCAGGTGGATGTTCAGGTCTTCGTTATCAGCTCTTCTTTGATAACCGTGAGCTCGAAGGCGATGTAGTTCGTATGTTCGGCACAGTCAAGGTGATCACAGGAAAACTCAGCGATCCATATTTGATGGGTGCAACAATTGATTTCGTGGATACGATTGAAAAGCAAGGCTTCACAATCGATAATCCGAATGCGCAGGGCTCTTGTGCCTGCGGAGATTCTTTTAACTAAGCCCCACATTTACTTCTAGATACTTGTAGATTCTCGCCCTATGAAGATAGGTGTCGCAGGTTCGGTCGGTCGCGACCACATCATGACTTTCCCAGGAAAGTTCTCCGACTCTGTCGTCGTGGGTTCTCTCGAAAAAATTTCACTCTCATTCTTAGTTGATGGCTTAGAAGTTAGACGTGGGGGATGTGCGGCCAATATTTGTTTCGGACTTGGTGTCCTTGGACATAAGCCACTTCTCATCGCAGCTGTTGGAAAAGATTGGCCCGACTATAACGCTTGGCTTACCCGTCACGGCGTCGATACATCCCACGCACTCGTCTCGACTACTCAATTCACCGCACTATTTACCGTCACAACTGACTCTGAACATAATCAGTTTGCATCGTTCTTTCCTGGCGCTATGTCTGAAGCACGAGAAATTGAGCTCCAACCGATTATTGATAAAGAGGGCAATCTCGATCTGCTTGTGATTTCACCAGATGATCCAGATGCAATGTTGCGCCACACAGAAGTTGCGAAGTCAAAGGGCATTGCCGTTCTGGCAGATCCTTCTCAGCAGATGGCTCGTCTTTCCGGTGATGAAATTAAAGCCCTCATTGACGGGGCAACCTACTTGTTCCTGAACGAATACGAATTAGCCCTTGCGATTCAGAAAACGGGATGGAGCGATGACGAGATTCTTGATCGAGTTAAATATCGTGTGGTTACTCTCGGCGCTGCAGGTTCGCGCGTTGAGGGGCGGAATACTCCGACCATCACAGTCACTTGCCCTCAAGAAAAAGTAAAGGTCGATCCAACAGGTGTTGGTGATTCATTTAGAAGTGGTTTCGTAGCGGGGCTTGCTTGGGGACTTTCCCACGAGCGGTGCGCTCAGTTGGGCTCGCTTCTTGCAACGTATGTCATCGAGACAATGGGTACACAGGAGTACAGCTTTACGCCACAGGAATTCCTTGATCGCTTCGAAGTCGCCTACGGTAGCCAGGCACGATCAGAAGTTGCGGCACACTTCCACTAAAGCACTGAGCAGTGCATCAATATCAGTCTCAGCATGTTCTTCTCGAAGAGTTAATCTCAGCGATCCTTCGGTAGGCAATCCCATCGCAGCCAGCACATGGCTGGGAGCTAAATCAGCTGGCGAGCAAGCCGAGCCAACATCGACAGATATCGCATGAGCTTCAAGTTCTCGCACAAGCATTTCGCTGACGGTTCCAGGGATCACAATGGTTTGAAAGTTGGAGAGTGTTTTGGAATCTTCGCCAACAACAATTGCTGAGGGAATCAGAGCACTCACTCTTTTACGTAGGTAGAGATTGAGCGAGTTTAGTTTGACTCGATCTTCTTTGGAATTTTCAAGAGCAACTGCTGCACCAAGTAAAAGTGGAAGCGAGTAACCGCCGGGAGTTCGAATGGGTGCAATGTGTGGCAGGGGATAGCGCCACTGCTCTGAGTTAGCAATCGCCATGAGTGATATTCCTGATGGCCCGCCCCAGGCCTGGCTTGAGAAAATTGCTCCATCCCAGTTATCGCCCAATGCGATTCGTGAACCCGAGTACGTAGCATCGAGAACGACTAACTCTGCTTTTGTTTTCAACACTTCATGATCTTGGATAATCCCAGTTTCGCCATTGACCATCTGCAGAGTGAGTAGAGAATTTGCAGGAATGTTTTCGGCATCCAGATAACCATTGCCATCTACCGGAATGATCGAGTGATTCTCATGGGTTCGCGTGAAGGCACGGATCTTCCCGCGATCAATTGCCCCAACCGCAAGGGTGCGACGTGGTTCTAAAAAGCCCGCAATGCAGAGGTAGGTCGCTAACTCGGATTCTCCAACAATCTCCAGCTGATCGACTCGAACGCCCAAACCCGAAGCCAAGGCTTCCAGGGCGTGGCTCTTTAGTATCTTCGCTCGCTGGGATGACTGCGATAACTTCTTGGGATCAGCCCAACCCGCCTCAAAGGCAGCAGTAATCGCCGTTGAGACGACCTCGGAGAGAGGGGCCTCAGATGTGAAATTTCCTGTGACACGAACCACCTGATGAAGGCTACTAGCACCGGCTCCGAACTTCTCTCCTCGCCACTATCCTTATCCCATGTCGCTCCCAACGAGAAAAGCGCGCGCGCTGCGCCTAGGGCTGGTCATCACACCGATGGTTTTGGCCCTGAGTGGTTGTTCAAAAGTTTCGAGCCTTGGTTTCCCCGAGGGTGTTTCAAGTGTCAATGACATCTCACTTCCGTTGTGGCAAGGCGCATGGATTGCAGGCGGCGTTGTCGGAGTAATCACCTTAGTTTTGATTTTGTGGCCAGCAGTTTTTCATCGAGCCAAAGCATCTAAGGGCGAGTTCCCAAAGCAGACTCAATACAACGTTCCAATTGAAATCGTCTACACCGTAATCCCATTCATCATCATTGCGGTCATGTTTTACTTCACCGCCGTTAAGCAAAACGAGATTACTGAAAAATCTCCAACTGTCGCCCATGAAATTACTGTTAACGGAATTCAATGGTCATGGCAGTTTGGATATCCAGAGGCGGGGGAGAAGGCCCTTGTTACCGGAACTCCCGAGAAGCCACCCACACTTGTGGTGCCTGTTGGGGAACGAGTCGGCTACACAATCACTTCCAGCGATGTTGTACATGGTTTTTGGATTCCAGCATTTATGAATCAGATTCAGAATCTCCCTGGTGTGACTAACCGAATTGAATTTACTGCATATGAAATCGGCGAATATCCGGGAGTCTGTAATATTTTGTGCGGACGCAGCCATACATATATGCGATTTACACTCAAAGTTGTATCACAAGCTGATTATCAGAACTTTATTGAGACCTTGAAGGCGAGCACAGCATGACAACTTATGCAGAGCGACCAACTATCGCTGCGGCTCCAGGAGTAGCACCGGCAGCTAAAGGTAAGAACTTTGTTAAGTGGATAACGTCAACAGACCACAAGACAATCGGCTACCTCTATTTGATGACATCTTTTGCATGGTTCCTCATCGGTGGAATTCTTGCTCTCATTCTTCGATTTGAGCTCACGCGTCCGGGAATGCAGTTCATCTCCACTGAGCAGTACAACCAAGTATTTACAATGCACGGAACGATCATGTTGCTGATGTTTGCAACTCCTCTATTTGTTGGTTTTGCGAATGTGATTATGCCGCTTCAGATTGGTGCCGCTGATGTTGCCTTCCCTCGTCTTAATATGTTGTCGTATTGGCTCTATCTCTTCGGCAGCATCATGGCATTTGCCGGATTCCTTGCTCCCGGTGGAGCAGCATCTTTTGGATGGACCGCATACGCACCATTAGCTAACTCAACGTACTCTCCTGGAATTGGTGGAGATCTCTGGGTTGTTGGTCTTGCAATTGGTGGTCTTGGAACAATCCTTGGTGGCGTTAACTTCATTACGACAATCTTTACGATGCGCGCGCCTGGAATGACTATGTTCCGCATGTCTATCTTCTCTTGGAACGTCCTTCTTACTTCTATTCTCGTTCTTCTCGCATTTCCTCCACTTGCTGCAGCACTCCTAGCTTTGGAGTCAGATCGAATATATGGCTCGCATATTTTCGATCCCGCTAATGGTGGAGCAATGCTCTGGCAACACCTGTTCTGGTTCTTTGGACACCCTGAGGTATATATCTTGGCGTTGCCGTTCTTCGGAATCGCAACTGAAATTTTGCCGGTCTTTAGTCGTAAACCAATCTTCGGCTATAGAGGTTTGATTGCAGCAACAATTGCTATCTCAGCTCTCTCCGTTGCTGTATGGGCTCACCATATGTTCGCAAGTGGCCAAGTCCTTCTGCCCTTCTTCTCATTCATGACATTCTTGATTGGCGTACCGACGGGTGTGAAATTCTTCAACTGGATCGGCACAATGTGGCGAGGTCACGTGACCTTTGAAACTCCGATGCTCTGGGTTATGGGCTTCCTTGTGACGTTCTTGTTCGGCGGAATTACTGGAATCATTTTGGCTTCACCTCCGCTTGATTTCGCTGTATCTGCATCCTACTTCGTCGTTGCACATTTCCACTACGTACTCTTCGGAACCGTGGTCTTTGCAATGTTTGCAGGCTTCTACTTCTGGTGGCCAAAGATGACGGGCAAGATGCTCAATGAGCGCCTTGGAAAGATCCACTTCTGGACACTCTTCTTTGGTTTCCACATCACTTTCTTGATCCAGCACTGGTTGGGTATCAAGGGATTCCCACGTCGCTACGCCGATTACTTGGCCACTGATGGATTTACAGGAATGAATATGATTTCAACTATCGGTTCGTTCTTGCTCGCACTCTCCATGATTCCTTTTGCAATCAACGTCTGGATTACTCGCAAGAGTCCAAAGGTTGAAGTTGATGATCCATGGGGCTATGGCGCATCTCTGGAGTGGGCGACTTCATGTCCACCACCACGCCATAACTTCTTGTCGATGCCACGCATTCGCTCTGAGCGACCAGCTTTCGATCTTCATCATCCGCATATCAAGACTGAGGGACATTAAGCATGAGGGTTAATTGGCAACTCTTTGGTGGCTTAAGTGTCTTCTATGTCGTAATGACAATCATCTATTGGTATGTTGGTGGGGAACCGGTTGGCCTTGCAGGAATGGTGCTCTCAGCATGTCTTGCTGGAATGGTCGGCTTTTATCTCTGGTTTACGCAGAGGAGAATCGGAAGCATTTTGCCTTCAGATAATCTCACTGCTGAGATTGCAGATGGCGCAGGCGAACTTGGTTTTTATAGCCCGCATTCTTGGTGGCCACTTCCTGTAGCAGCTAGTGCTATTGGAATGGGATTTGGTCTCATTATCGGATGGTGGCTCACACTGATTGCACTGGCAGCACTTGTCATAAGCATCATCGGTTGGGTTACCGAGTATGAGAAACCGCTTGATGACCCTTCAATGACTGTCGGGCACTAAAGAAATCTCATGCAGGAACGCGCAGAGATCCTTGCAGTAGATTTTCCAGACACTGCAGCGGCTCGAATTGTCATACAGGCAACTCCCGAGAAGATCTTTAACTTCCTTGCAGATCCCAAAGCGCACGCTCTCTTCGACGGTTCATCGACAATCAATAAAGTGATCTCAGGACCTGATCGACTTACCCTTGGTTCTCGTTTTGGGATGGCGATGAAAATTAAAGTGCCTTATCGCATCACGAATGAAGTGGTTGCCTTTGAAGAGAATCGCAAAATCACTTGGCGTCACCTCATGAAATGGACATGGTCCTATGAGCTGGTTGATCTCGGAAACGGGAGCACTCAAGTTACTGAGATATTCGACGCCTCTGTTTGCAATGTAGCTCAGCGTTGGTGGGTTCATAAGACAGATTCACTGAACCGCAACTCAAAGTGGATGGCTAAGTCACTCGTTAAACTTAAACTTCTATGCGAGGGTTGATAACAACTCGCACAGCTCCGGTCTTATTTGTTCTGCTATGGAGTACGGGGTTTACTGGAATCCGTTATGGAATTCCTTATGCACCGCCCTTTACCTTCATCGCCATCAGAATGGCCTTCGCCTCGGTGCTACTGGCACTGATTTCGCTTGCTATCACGCGTCACTTTAAATATGACAAGGCAACAATTGGAAAGAGCACGCTCGTTGGATTGACGATTCACGGTGCCTATCTCGGGGGATGTTTCTACGGCGTGAAGCAGGGAATGCCAGCTGGTATTACTGCCCTTATTTGTTCGCTACAACCTGTTCTTGTCTCAATTTTTTCGTCCTTCTTCTTTGGTGAGAAATTAACGCCTCGCAAGTGGCTTGGTCTCGGACTCGGTTTGGCTGGTTTGATTCTGGTGATCGCACCTAAGTTAGAGGGCTCAGGAGATCAGGTGCTACCGACAGCAGGAGTTATTGCAGTCTTTATCGCTCTCCTTGGAGGAACCTCAGGAACGTTGCTACAGAAGAAATTTGGATCAGGTGTGGAAGTTCTTTCAGGAACATCATGGCAATATGTTGCTACGGGCATTCTTATGGGTTCGCTAGCTTTCATTTTTGAAGGTGATCAATCAATTACCTGGAACGCTTCCTTTATCTTCTCGCTCACCTGGTTAATCGTGGCACTTTCAATCGGTGCGATTCTGATTCTCTACTACTTACTCGCCCGATCGAGTGCATCATCTGTTTCATCTTTGTATTACTTAGTCCCAGCGGTGACAGCAGTAGAGGCCTACTTCCTCTTTGGAGAAAAGATAGGCCTCGTTACTGCTGTGGGTACTCTAGTGACAATTGCTGGCGTCGCACTTGTGGTGAGACAGGGGAGAGCGCGAGAAGCCACCAGCCCTTAGTGGTGTTCGATCTCCTTGAGATCTGCAACCGTTGGCTTTGCAACCTGCTCGGCATGAGCAATGGCAAAGCGCTTACGCAACTTAGACTTCAATAGCCCTGGGCGACGAACACCACGAGCATCCTTCTCTTCAAGTTCAAGAGGAGCGCTCTGTTCATGCTGGGTAAGTAGCCAAGCTTTTTCAGGTGAAATTGGCTCATGTACTTCAACGAATTCGCCAGATGGCATCATGACAAGGCGACCGGTCTCGCGACCATGCAAGACAAGGTCACGATCAGCACGCTGTAATGAGAGACAAAGTCTCTTGGTTACGACAAATGCGATTGGAGGCAGAACAATAATTCCGATGCGGCTAAACCACATGATCTGATTAATCGAGAGATCAAAATTGGTCGCGATAATGTCATTGCCACCGTTAATAAGTGCAATCAGCATGAAGGTAAGTGCCATCGCACCGAGCGCTGTGCGGTTTGGCGCATTGCGAGGACGATCAAGAAGATGATGCTCGCGCTTATCGCCAGTAATCCATTGTTCGATAAATGGATAGAGAGCCATTCCAGTGAAGAGGATTCCAGGAATGATCAAACCTGGAATTAAAATATTGAGAGAGAGCGTGTAGCCAAAAATCACAGGTTCTATTGGGGGAGCCATGCGCACTAATCCATCGAGCCAACCCATGTACCAATCGGGCTGCGAGCCTGCCGAAATTTGTCCTGGTGTATATGGACCGTAGAGCCAGATCGGGTTGATGGATGCAACCGCTCCAAGGAGTGCAGTAACACCAAAGACGATGAAGAAGAATCCGCCAGCTTTAGCCATGTAAACCGGTAGCAATGGATAACCGACAACGTTCTTCTCTGTGCGACCAGGGCCTGGATACTGAGTGTGCTTCTGGTACCAGACCAACATCAAGTGCACTGTGATGAGGGCAAGGAAGATTCCAGGAAGTATTAGGATGTGAATCGTATAAATACGAGGTATGAAAGTTTCTCCTGGGAAAACGCCACCAAAGAGGAAGTAAGAAAGGTAGGAACCGACCAACGGGATCGCTTGCAATATTGCTTCCGCGATTCGAATACCTGTTCCTGAGAGAAGATCATCAGGAAGTGAGTAACCCAAGAATCCTTCAACGATTCCAAGTGTGAGTAGTCCTATACCGATGATCCAGTTAAATTCACGTGGCTTACGGAATGCACCGGTAAAGAAAACGCGGAGCAGGTGAACAACAATCGCGGCCATAAAGATCAACGCTGACCAGTGGTGAATCTGGCGCATCAACAATCCGCCACGTACCTCGAATGAGATATCGAGGGCGGATGCGTATGCGGCAGACATCTCGAGTCCGTTGAGTGGTTCATATGAACCTTCGTAGACAACTTCGCGCATTGAAGGGTCGAACCAGAATGTTAAGAAAGTTCCGGAGAGGAGCAAGATTACAAATGAGTAGAGCGCAATCTCACCGAGCATAAATGACCAGTGATCAGGAAAGACTTTATTTAGACTCTTCTTCATCCATGCAGCAGCGCCTGTGCGCTCATCTACATAGTTAGCAACATTGCCTGCGATTCTTTCGCGTGCGCTCACTTTAATCTCCCCCAGAAGCTAGGTCCGACTGGCTCAGTAAATGGTGCTTGTGCAACGAGATAACCCTCTTCATCAACTGTGATGGCCAATTGTGGCAGAG